>SMVB01069490.1_pt1 | contig 16673 bp, 10 predicted proteins | sample 2456461 | NCBI WGS metagenome assembly SMVB01 (sample SAMN11095934, study PRJNA526329) | marine sediment metagenome | biome: Marine sediment; feature: Surficial sediment; material: Deep marine sediment; isolation source: Hadal surficial sediment | place: Pacific Ocean | collected 2014-05 | depth...
CGGCAAAGGCGTCGCTGCGGCGTGCGGCGAAACGCCACGCGGTGCAGATCATGTCTCCGCGCCACGGCTTAAGTGAACTGCTCGACCACTATGCGCCTTATGAGGCGGCGGCGGCAAAGATCGGTTGGACAATCCCCGAGCGACCGATTATTCGCCAGGTCTTTATCGGCAAAACAATGGCCGAGGCGGAAAAGATCGCCGCACCGGCGGTTAACCATCTCTACCGTGAACTCTACGGTAAGGCATCGGCGGCGGGCGACCGCGTGCTTCGTGCCGATGACGGCCGGGTGATCACCGACCACGAACAGGTCGACTTCGCTACCTTCAAAGACCGCTACATCATCGGCGACCCAAATTATGCGATTGAATCAATAAAGCGCTATCGCGCGGCCGTGAATCCAAGCGAAATGGTGTGCTGGATGCACATGCCGGGGATCCGAGGCGCGGAAGCCATGGCTTCGGTCGAACTCTTCGCCGCGGAAGTCATGCCGCACTTTCAATAATCAACGTCGGTATTCGCACAGCAAAAAAGCCGGCGTAGTCAATTAGCATTGTCCCTTGCCCTCGGCTTGGGCCGTGTTCTAAATGACCCCACCGCCCTTTTTTTATCGCTACGAATGTACGATCACGCCGCGCGCATTGACGCCTTTTTCCAGATCGGCAAAGGCCTCCATCGCGTCTTCGAGGGAGTAAGTCTTCGTGACCAGCGAGTCGAGGTCGAGCTTACCCTGGCGATAGAGCTCCAGGTACATTGGGAAATCGGTCTTGAAATTAACTCCGCCGTACATCGAACCCATTAACGTCTTCGACGTAAACACGATGATCGGCTGACGCACCGAAAACTTATCGTCCATTCGACCCACACCGACCACGACGACGGTGCCGCCCTTGCGCGTCGCCTTGAAGCACTGCTCGACCAGCTTGCCGCTACCGACGACCTCGAACGCGTAATCGACCCCCATGCCATCGGTCTTCTCGAAAATTTCCTTAACCGCGTTACCATCGGGGCTAATCGTATCGGTGGCACCGAAATTGCGCGCCAGGTCCATCTTCTCGGCGGATAAATCAATGGCGATGATCTTTGCGGCGCCCGCAAGGCGGGCACCTTGGACGACGTTGAGGCCCACACCGCCGCAACCAAACACGGCCACCGTGGCGCCGATCGGCACTTTGGCGGTCTTGATCACCGCACCCACTCCGGTACTAACACCACAACCGACCAACGCGGCGGCCTTGAAGTCGAGATCCTTGCCGATCGCGATGACGCATGCGGCCGGGACCACCGCGTACTCAGCCATCAGTCCACAGAAAGACATGACGAAAATATTCTTGCCATTTTGATGCACACGCGTCGTCCCATCGAACAAGTTGCCGTCTTGCGGCGCAACGGTGCATAAGTAGGATTCCCGGCGCAGGCAATGGAAACATTCGCCACAACTGGGGATGAAGGAGATGGCTACGTGGTCGCCGGGCACAACGTTGGTGACGCCCTCACCGACCTGCTCGACGACACCAGCGCCCTCATGGCCCAGCACCACCGGCAGCGGGATGGGAATGGTCCCGTTGGCGATTGATAGATCCGAATGACACACCCCCGTGGCCTTCAATTTAATCAGTACCTCCCCGCTCTTTGGTGGATCGAGGTCGACGTCGGTTACGCCATAATTGTCTATTTCATTTACGACCACTGCCTTCATTCGGATAGCCCCCTCAGCGCATTATTGCGTAAGATTGGATTGTTTGACTCGCGGCGGCCGACTATTGTCGCCAATCTGGCGGGCGCCTCAGTGCGTTTACTGTAGGCCAATTATGATAACCTTATCTGGCGCGAGAAGGGCGATCTTCGATACCAACGTGCGGCCAGCCACCCCCAACACAATACGGCTGATTTATGCTGGGTTAATTCCGCAGGCGCCCGCATTTAGCTACGACCATGGCGCGTAAACGCGATAGGGTCAACCATTGATTACCGCCTCGCGACAGCGCTCGGCAAGCCCCGTAACAATAGTTGCCGTGGCCCTCACCGGGTTCCTGCCTTGCGGCCATGCGCGCGCGGTGCCGCTGCAATCTGCCGTTGATGAGGTTTCGGTACAGACCGTCGGCAATGCGATTCACTACCGCGGGCCGATAACCGCCGATGGGCTGCGTGCGCTAGGCGTCGCGGATCTCGCGGTGGCGCAAGGCATCGGTTGGCTCGTCATCAATTCGGCTGGCGGCGAGGTCAACCTGGCGATGGATCTCGGCGATTGGGTTTATGCCAACCAACTCAACGTGCGGATCACCGACCGCTGCCTGTCGGCTTGCGCCAATTATGTCTTTAGCGCAGCGCAGGTAAAGGTGATCGAACCGGGCGCGATCGTCGCCTGGCACGGCTCGGCTATTCAATCCGATGTTGCGAGCCGTATGGCCGTCACCGACATTATCGATCGAGACATATTGCCGCATACGGCGGCGGCGAAACGCGCGGCAGTCAAACAAAAACTTATCGGTCAAACCCTGCATTATCTTGCCCGCGCAAGAAGCCGACAGTCGCGTTTTTTCGCCAAGATTGGCGTCGACGAAAGGATCACGACCCTCGGCGAGGATCACCCGGCAGTACGAGATTTTTGGTTTCTATCGGTCGCGGTAATGGCCGGATTCGGCATTGATTTAGTCGTCGCGCCGTCAGATTATGCGCACACTGATACCACACGCTTCGGTGATGGCGCGATCGTTTATTTGGAGATGCGTCCGTAGTACGGCCAAGAAGCTGAATTGCGCCGATCGACAACAACATTTGGATCACCAGGACACTCAGTGCTACGATCAGAGACGCACCGGGGAAACCGCCAGGCTATCCCTATCGGACGGCTGAAATGACGATGACAAACACCGACAATATCGACCCTTTGCAAAATACCAACATCGACACGGTATTGCCGCTGCCGTCGCCGCAAACGATCCGCGATGAGATACCGCTGAGCCCCGTTGCCCGCGAAACAGTCGCGAAAGGCCGCCGCGAGATTATCGAGATCATTGAGCGGCGAGATGCCCGCTTGCTGGTCGTACTCGGGCCTTGTTCGATACACGATCTCAGCGCCGGTCTCGAGTACGCCGAACGGCTACAGACATTGAGCCGCAAGCTTGATGCACGGCTCGCGTTGGTAATGCGGATCTATTTTGAGAAACCACGTACAACGGTTGGCTGGAAAGGCTTTATTAACGACCCTCATTTAGACGATTCGTTTGAGGTCGAAGTCGGTATTCGTGAGGCCCGCCGTTTTTTAATCCAAATTGCCGAGCTGGGGATCGCGGCTGGGACCGAGGCACTCGATCCGATCATTCCACAATACCTAGGCGATCTCTTCAGTTGGTATGCGATTGGTGCACGGACAACCGAATCGCAGACGCACCGAGAGATGGCCAGCGGACTCTCTGCGCCGTGCGGATTCAAAAATGCCACCGACGGCAATATCGATATCGCCATCAACGCGATAAAATCAGCGAACCAGCCGCATCACTTTCTCGGCATCACCGAACAAGGCAATACCGCCGTCATTCGTACCCGCGGCAACAGCCATGGACACTTAATCTTACGCGGCGGTTCGCGACCCAATTACGATGTCGCGAGTATCGATGACGCCGTTCAGCGCCTGGCGGCGAGCGACCTTCCGTGTTCAATTATGGTCGACTGCAGTCATGGCAACTCGGACAAAGACCCGGCGCGCCAAGCCGTGGTCGCCCGCGCTTGCGTCGCCCAGCGCAGCGCCGGACAGCGCGCGTTGATTGGGCTGATGATCGAGAGCCATCTCAACTGGGGCAATCAACCGCTTAGCGCGAACCGTGACGAATTAAAGTATGGCGTGTCGATCACTGACGCCTGCATCGACTGGCAAACGACGCTCGATCTATTGCAGGAGCTGCATGAGGAGTCACCCCGCTAATTCAAATCATCGCTCGGCCTGCCTTTTGATCGGCGAGCGCGATGGCGACAGATCCGCGCGCACAATCCATATTGCTGCATGATGCCATTGTCACGCGCCGGCATCCTAGCGCGTAATTTGCATCATAACGTAGCGCCCTACGCTCGCCTCCAATTCAACAAGGGGAATTCCTATGCCAACCCTGGACACCGGCACCGACCAGCTTTTATGCCGTATCGACGATGCGGTCGCGACGATCACACTTAACCGTCCCGAGAAGCGCAATGCGCTATCTAATGAAATGACACCCGCGTTACGTCAAACGTTGCTGAGGGTGGCGACGGCGCCCGAGGTCCGATGTATCGTCGTCACAGGTGCTGGCGCCGCCTTCTGCGCCGGCGGCGACGTGTCGGGGATGGGCGCGGATAATCGCGGGAGCGCGGATCGCCATTCGCGCGAGAATGCCGTGGCTGAGCTTATCCGACGACAAGAGACGCTTACGCTGCGGCTCTATGAACTCGCCAAACCAACCATCGCGGCCCTTTCAGGACCGGCGGCCGGCGCGGGTTTCGCACTGGCGCTCGCCTGTGATCTTCGGATCGCCACCCGCAGCGCCTTCATCACAACGGCGTTTGCCAATATCGGTCTGCCGGGAGACTACGGCGGCAGTTGGCTCCTAACCCAATTGGTCGGGCCGGCCAAGGCCAAAGAGCTATATTTTACCAGCCCAAAGCTCAGCGCCGATGAGTGTCTGGCCCTGGGGATTGTCAACGAGGTCGTCGATGACGACAATTTTTTCGAGCGCGTGAGTGCACTAGCACGAACAATTGCCGAGGGACCATCTATTGCGCTGGGTTACATGAAGGCCAATATCAACGCCGCACTCACCGGAGATCTGAAAACCTGTCTCGCCACTGAGGCCGACCAAACCATACACTGCATGGACACCGACGACCACGCGCAGGCAGTGCAGAGCTTTCTCGCAAAACGCACACCGAAATTTCGCGGCCGCTAATCGACGGCCACGAAGGCTAAGTTCGCGATCTCATTTAATAGCGCACTGGCACGGATACGGCCAAAGCGCCAATGGATTAGCCGCTACGACCCAAGTTGATCGTCGGGACTTCACTGAACACGGCGACGGCATCTATTTTGCGAATATGTCATCGAGTACCTGGAGAAATTCATTGATCTCAAAGGGTTTGGTGATATAGCGCATGAAGCCCGAGATCAACGCGCGATCGATGTCTATCTGCATCGCGTTTGCCGAGATCGCGACGATAGGAGTGGTGGCGGTATTATCGCCTTCGCGAATTTTATTCAGAACTTCGTAACCATCCGTGCCTTCAAACTGCATGTCAATCAGGATGACGTCGTAGTTTCCTTTTAAGGCGATACTAATTCCGTCATGGGGATCCAAAGTCGTCGTCAAATCCCAATGGGGTCGGAGCATTCGGACGATGCCGCTCACAAGAGAAAGATTGGCCTGATTATCATCGATGTATAGTAACGCCTGTACATCGCTTAATTGCGAGGTTGCCGAATCGTCGCCGGAATCCACGGTGGCGACAGATCGCCGAGAGAAAACGCCCTCCCCTGCTGGCAGTTCAACGCTGAATCGACTCCCGATCCCCGGCTCGCTTTCGACACTGAGCGTTCCGCCCATACCGTCGACTAGCGATCGGGCTATTGCTAGACCGATACCGATGCCATCGACCACGCCGTGTTCACCGACGACACGCGAAAATGGTGCAAATACCCGGTCGATATTTTCTCGCGCAATGCCGATACCGGTGTCCTCAACAACAACCCGCACGGTATCGTAGGCGGGCTGGTCGAGACAAATCGTGACGCGTCCATCCGGCTTATTATATTTGAGCGCATTGGAGAGCAAGTTCAGCAATATTTGTTTAAGCCGAACGCGATCCGCTTTCGCCCACACGCGCTCCTTATCGTCGAAATCGAGTTCGATCGACACCTTGTTAACCTGCCGATTCGGGCTTGATAACGCGACGCACTCCTGAATGATCTCAACCAGATCAACGTCCTTGATATGCCACTCAACCTCCTGCGACTCGATGCGCGAGAGATCAAGGACATCATCGATAAGTGCCAAGAGGTGGTCGCTAGCAGTCCGAATTTCTTTAACAAATGCGGTTTCTTTGTCGCCGAGGTCGCCCTCAATTTGCAATAGTTGGTTAAAGCCAATAATAGAATGCAACGGCGTCCGTAGCTCGTGGCTGACGCGCGACAAAAACTGGCTCTTGACTAAATTCGCCTGTTCGGCCTCCTCCTTAGCGAAGATCAACGCCGCTTCGATGTGTTTACGTTCTGTAATATCTGTCTGCGTTCCGATCATGCGTATCGGTTTGCCGTTACTGTGCCGCTCGACAACGATGCCTTGAATGGCCATCCATTTGCTCGATCCGTCTTTGCACCTAACGCGACATTCGGCGTAGTATTGCTCCGATTCGCCCGCTAGATAGCGTTGAAAATCAGCGTCGACTTGGGCCAGCTCGCTCGAACCAATCAGACGTCGCCATGCATCGATATGCGGCTCGACTTCATCGACGCCATAGCCGAGCATGGACTTCCAATTCGGTGAATAATAAACTTCGTCGGTCTCAAAATTCCGATCCCAAACGCCCGCACCGGCCCCCTCGAGCGCGAATTTCCAGCGCGATTCGGCCGCATCTCGTTCGCGTTCCATCTTCAGTCGCTGCGATATATCGCGGGCAATGGCAATTAGGCGGGGAGAATCTCCAGCCGGCTCCACATAGCGTACCTGCAATTCGAGCGGCACCAAACCGCCGTCTTTGCGCCGGTAGACACTAGCGGCAATAGTTGGCGCGTCTGGACATTCCATCATCCGCTTAACTTCCGCGCGCAACACATGCCGCTCAAGATCGGGCGTAAGATCGAGCGGCGTCATCTGGTACAGCTCGTCACGTGAATAGCCGGTTCCGATTTCAGCTTGGCGATTCACATAGAAAAACTTAAAGTCCACCGGGTCGTAAATGAAAATCGCATCGCCGGCCAAATCAAGCGGCGCTTTTTGACTTTTTAATACTGCCTCAGCGTGCCGCAAATCGGTAACGTCACACACGACTCCAGTCATGCGAATCGCGTGCCCTTGCGCATCAAACGTAAAATCTCCACGTGCATGCGCTACTCGGGTTGCGCCATCAGGCAATGTGATGAGATATTCCACGTCAATCGGGGCGTGGTCCTTAAGAAAGTTATCAAATTTCGCAGCGATCCGATCGCGATCCGCGACATGAATAGTTGCCAGCCAAGACTCTACGGATGGTTTGTGTCCCTTCGGCGAAAGACCATAGAGCTCATAAAGAGTTTCACTCCAATAAATTTGTTGGGGTTTCGATGCGAGATCCCAATCCCACACACCCACTTTTCCGATAGCTTCGGCGCGGGCATGGATCGATTTAACGCGCTTTAACTCCGCCTCCAATTTGCTCTTGTCTGTAATATCTTGAAGCGCACCACGCATGCGACACGCGCGGCCGGCATCATCACGATAGATTTGGGCGCTACTATTGATAATGCGTAGCGCGCCATCGGGTCGACGGATCCGATACTGGCACGCAAAGTTCTGTGTCGGATCGCGTATCCCCTGCTCGAGCGCCGCTTCGACGATCGCCACATCATCTGGGTGTATACATTGATACCAGCGTTCGAGCGTTGCATTTACCGCGCCGGGTTCATAACCGAAAATTAGATATAACTGGTCACTCCAATGAACCGAATTGTCGATGATGTTCCAATCCCACGAACCGATGTTGGCCAAACGCTCAGCAGCAACGGAATTCGCGTAATTACGCTGCCGTGCCGATTCGGGTTCAGCCCGCGTTGCGCTATCGTTGAACGCGGAAGTAAATCCAACATCCATCGGCATATCCACTGCGGAATTTTGCGGGCGGATAGCGTGCGCATGTGCAGCCACTGCCCCCTGCGCCAGGGCTGTGGCGACCGCGGCGTTTAGCCGCCCGAAATGCGATTCCGATACCCAATCTGTGGCACCCAGCCGCAGGGCTTCGACGATATTGGTTTCATCACTAGATTCCGCGATGACGATGATCGGTAATTGTGACCCGGACTCTCGCACGACCTTGATCATGTCGCGGATCGATTCACGCGCCGCCAGTTGACCAATTAAGACACATCCGCACCGGTTTTCACGCAAACATTGCACGAGTTCAACCGCATCCGCCGCCCGCATGATCGTGAAATCGGAAAGGTATTTCTCGACCATCCGAGCGTCTTCACCGTTGCCACCGGGACGTCCGGATAACAGGAGTACCGTGTTTATCGTCATAGCACCTCCCTATGCGTAGTGTCGTATTGGCGAAATTACCTAGTACTCGATGCGGCGATAGGAAAAACGTCCTCCTATGCGATCTCCCTCGATTGTAGCAGCCGGTTTATTGTTTGTTGAATGCGGCCTCAATATGCAGAATTTTGTGCCCGCAGTGCAGCCGTGGATTAGTGATTATACAGGGCACGAAGCACTGGCAGGGCATGGGTGATAACCCGATTTTGCCGGTCCTTCGAGCCATTATAGTAGCGCGTCCCGGATGCCAGATACGCCGCTCGTAATGGCCCACGCACCAGAGCGGCATTCTCAAACAAGGCCTCGGTGAATTTGTAGTCGTGCACACCCGTGGTGTTATAGACCACAAAATGACGTGCGCGCGCCATTAGTTCGTTGACATTTCCCCCGGTCTGTAAATAAGCCAGTACTTTGCGCGTCGCTAAGCTGCGATCGTCACTGACGGTGGCGAATATTTCGTCCAATGGATCATCGCCGACACTGTCCAATGGGCGCGGTTGCAACTGATCGATGGCAATATGGCGCTGCCGAGCGGGCAACAATTCGCGAAACCCGGGCATGAACGAAGCGCACTGCAGTAAAATAAGTGCGCGCGTGCGTGAATTGACCGCGGCTTGATAGGCGTAATGCATTGCCTGCACGGTCGTGTTGACGTGCACCGAGATGATGCCGGAATTTCGCAGCATGAGGTCGCCGGCCATTAACACGATCGCCTCCCACAGCGATGCGGGTGCCACCCCGCGACGTAACAACGCCAAGACCCGATCGGACACTTCGGTGTCGCTGTCGTGGCGTAAACCCTCGAGCAATTCGCTGGTCGCCGCCGGGTCGGTTGTTCCGCGGTGCCAATGGTCTGATAGATTGTCTACCCGCGCGAGATTATGGTGCCATGCGCGATCGGCGCTCCCAGGGTTTTGCGCAGGGTTCGGCCGATTGCCGTGATTTTGCAGCGCCGCAACGAGGGATCGGAGCAACGATAATTTATGCCTCCAGCCCATCAACCCCGCCATGCGATGCGCATTACACGCCGCGATGGCCTTGTGGCCGATGGTGCGAAAATCCCTCGCCGCATAGCGGAACATTAAGTCAAAAATCGCCTCTGGCGATCCGACATCGGCGTATGCAACCACGGCGGCATCAGCGGCTTCACGGTCCCAGTCCTCCAATGCACTTACCAGCAACTGCCGCGCCTTCGCGCTGCTCACCGGTGATCGACGCTGCACCCCCGGCTCTCGCCATCCGCTTTGACCAAGCTCGGTCGCTTGGGAACGTTTGAAATAGTCGGCCGCCCATATCAGTGGCAGCCAACGATCGTGACCGTTGAGCCGCGTAGCTGTCCGATAAACGGATTGCATCGCTATTACCGCGTGGTATTTGAACCCGACATCGGGATAGGGCTGCACGCTGCGCGCCGCGGCTTGCGTGATGGCCGCGGCCAGCAACTCAATCCCCAGGCCGGCTCGGATCCGGCAGACGATTTGTTCGACGAGGCGATCGCGGGGTGTTTCGATCAACCAACTAACCAAACCTTCCAGGTCGTTGGCCGGATTGGCGAGTCGTGCCCCGGGCGAGGCTATGGCCACCGTGAGTCCGCCGCCAGCTACTGCGCCAAGCTTACGTCCAAATTCCCGACGCGTCATTCGAACCATGTAGGTGCCCCGTAAGAGAACGTTGTCTACCGCAAGACAGATGACATTATCCACCCCTTCGGGGCGTCGACTGAAATCGTTACGGGCAGAATTCGTCCAAGCAATTTTACCCTGATGCTCAAGGCGGTTTTGTCAACCACTGTGTGGGTTTATACTGTCGGTTACAATGCAATGGCGACACTTGGCAGGCCATGCATGGCGTCGTAAGATGCGTCCGATAATGGTAGTTGCAGTGAACCTGGAACCTGGAAACTGCAATTTCAACGTTAAAACCCGGGAGACGGAGATGACGACCCCGACCGAAGGAGTGCGACTTGGATCGCACTGATACCGATAACCCCGACTATTTTCACAAAGTCGTAGATTGCCAGTGGGCCTGCCCGGCCCATACACCCGTTCCCGAATACATTCGTCTGGTCGCCGCCGGTCGTTATGCCGACGCCTATATGATCAACTGGTATTCGAACGTTTTTCCCGGGATCCTCGGCCGAACCTGCGATCGTCCGTGCGAACCGGCTTGCCGGCGCGGCCGGGTCGAAGAGGAACCCGTCGCCATCTGTCGCCTGAAACGAGTGGCGGCCGATTTCAAAGGCGATATCCGCAAGCTCCTACCAAAGGTAAAGCGCAAAAAGAACGGCAAACGCATCGCCTGTATCGGCGCCGGCCCAGCGTCGCTTACCGTTGCCCATGACCTCGTACCGCTCGGCTACAAGGTTGAAATAATCGACGGCGAGTCGCGCGCCGGCGGCATGATTCGCAGCCAGATCCCGCGGTTTCGACTGCCCGAACGGGTCATCGATGAAGAGGTCGGCTACATCGTCGACCTGGGCGTCAAATTCCGTGGCAACACCTGGGTCGAATCGCTGAAAGAAATCCTGGCGGAGGACTATGACGCCATCTTCATCGGCACCGGGGCACCGCGCGGGCGCAACCTTGACCTCCCCGGTCGGCGTGAGGCGGCCGACAATATCTACATTGGTATCGATTGGCTATCGTCGGTCTCCTTCGGCCATATCGAAAAAATCGGCCAGCGGGTCATCGTACTCGGCGGCGGCAACACCGCGATGGACTGCTGTCGATCATCGCGACGCTTGGGCGGACAGGACGTCAAGGTGATCGTGCGTTCGGGCTTCGACGAGATGAAGGCTTCGGCGTGGGAAAAAGAAGACGCCATGCACGAGAACATCCCGATCCTCAATTACCTCGTGCCGAAGGAATTTCACCACACCAAGGGTAAGCTCACCGGGATGACCTTCGGGAAGGTCGAAGCGGTCTATGATGACGACGGTCGGCGCCGTCTCGTACCCACCGGCGAAGCCGACCAGCACTTTGAATGCGATGACGTCCTCGTTGCAGTAGGGCAAGAAAACGCCTTCCCCTGGATCGAACGGGACATCGGCCTCGAATTCAACGAATTGGACATGCCGGTTGTCGACGAGCGGACAATGCAGTCGACCTTGCCGAACGTATTTTTCGGCGGCGACTCGGCATTTGGGCCGAAAAATATCATCTGGGCGGTGGCCCACGGCCACGACGCGGCAATATCGATCGACAAGTTTTGTCACGCCGAGGACGTCGGCGTTAGACCACCGCCGCTGGTCAACCTAAGCTCGCAGAAAATGGGGATCCATGAGTGGAGCTACGATAACGACATATCGAACGACCTGCGCTACAAGGTACCCCTAAAGGACCTCCGCAACGCACTTGCGAACATCAAGGTCGAGGTTGAACTGGGCTACGATCCGAATCTCGCAGTGGCCGAAGCCGAACGCTGTCTCAATTGCGATATCCAAACAGTTTTCGATCACAATCTCTGCATCGAATGTGATGCATGCGAGGACATCTGCCCCACCGATTGCATCAATTTCACCACCAACGGCGACGAAAGTGACCTGCGCGGACGCCTGCACGCACCGTCGGAAGATTTGAGCCAGGACCTTTACGTATCAGACCAACTCAAGACCCGCAGGGTCATGGTCAAGGATGAGGATATGTGCCTGCATTGCGGTTTGTGCGCGGAGCGTTGTCCAACCGGCGCGTGGGACATGCAGAAGTTTCTTCTGGATATGGAGCACGCCGGGCCGAAATGTCGGGACCCGCAAAAGCGCCCAAAGGCCGCCTAAGCACGAACCACTCATCATTTATCGCCGATCGGTTCATCCATGAAAAACATCGCAGCGGTTAACGATTTCGTCGTTAAATTCGCGAACGTAAACGGCTCGGGCTCGGCATCGGCGAATGCCTTGTTTGCCCGATCGGTGCTGCGAATGGGCGTTGCAGCAAGCCCGAGAAACATTTTTCCGTCGAACATCCAAGGTTTGCCAACCTGGTACGAAGTGAGAGTATGTGAACGTGGCTGGCAAGGCCGGCGCGGCGGCGTTGATCTTATGGTCGCGATGAATCCACAAACCTGGGACGAAGACATTGCCGAGATCGAGACCGGCGGCTATGTGCTTTATGATTCGACCAAGACCTTGCCGCCATCGAAGATGCGCGACGATATCAAAGCCATTGGTATCCCGCTGACCCAGATCTGCAACGAGGCCTATAACGACGCGCGCCAGCGTCAGCTATTTAGGAACATCATTTATGTCGGCGCGCTCGGCGCGCTGCTCAACCTGGATCCACAGATAATCGCCTCGCTCGTCGGTGATCAATACAAGGGCAAGGAAGCGCTCATGCAATCGAATATCAAAGCACTCGCGATGGGTCGCGATTACGCGCTGTCCAATTTCGATTGCCCGATTGGACTGCAAGTCCATCCCAGCGACTCGGTCGGTGATAAGATCTTTCTTGAGGGCAATAGCGCCGCCGCGTTAGGTGCCGTCTACGGCGGCGCGACGGTTGCGGCTTGGTATCCGATCACACCCTCTTCGTCGCTCGCGGAAGCCTTCGAACGGCACTGCAAAGTGTTTCGCCACGACCCCGATAGCGGTCGCGCGCGCTACGCTGTGCTCCAAGCCGAGGATGAACTGGCCTCAATCGGCATGGTCATTGGTGCAGCGTGGAACGGCGCCCGCGCCTTTACCGCGACCTCGGGTCCGGGCATTTCTCTGATGCAGGAATTCATCGGCTTCGCCTATTTTGCCGAGATCCCTACGGTGATCTTCGACGTGCAACGCGGCGGTCCCTCGACCGGTATGCCGACCCGTACACAGCAAGCCGATATCACGCTGTGCGCCTACGCATCACACGGTGACACCAAGCATGTACTGTTGTTTCCAGAAGACCCGAAAGAGGCCTTCGAGATGGGTGCTATGGCGTTCGACCTTGCCGACCGCTTGCAAACGCCGGTGTTTGTTATGTTGGATCTCGACATTGGTATGAACGAGCGCCTATGCGATCCGCTCGAATGGGACGACAGCCGGCGCTACGACCGCGGCAAGATTATGACCCATGAAATGCTGGAGCGCGGCGATGAATTTGGCCGCTACCTCGATGTCGACGTCGACGGCATTCCCTACCGTACCTACCCCGGTACCCATCCCGAACACGGTTCGTATTTTACCCGCGGCACGACCAAAGATCGCTACGCAAAATACAGCGAAGCGGGACCGGATTATCTCGAAAACATGCAGCGCCTGTTGCGCAAATTTGAAACGGCTAAGGGCCTGGTACCCGGGCCGGTCGTAGACATGGGGACCCACGCTTCGCAGTTCGGTGTCATCTTTTACGGTTCGACCGCGCCGGCAATGTATGAGGCCTTGGAAGCACTCGAGGCGCGCGGTCTTGAGGTTGATGACCTGCGTATCCGGGCCTTCCCGTTTGCCGACGCGGTCAACGACTTTATCGCCGAGCACGATCAGGTCTTCGTGGTCGAACAGAATCGCGATGCGCAGCTGCGCATGCTGTTGATCAATGAATGCGGAATCGACCCGACGAAGCTCATGGCCATACTGCATTACGATGGAGCGCCAATTACCGCGCGATTTATCGTTCGTCAGATCAGCGATGAGATCGCCGCGCTCAATGAAGCTCCACTGCGAACCGGAACGATATAGCCGATGACCTACATTACAAAACCCAAGCTGGAACATCCCGGCTTAGCGCGTAATAAACTCGGCTATACACGGCGATATTACGAGGGCGCGGTGTCGACCTTGTGCGCCGGATGTGGTCACGATTCGATAAGTGCCGCCATCATACAGGCGTTCTTCGAACTTGACATCGAGCCACATCGTATTGCCAAGCTATCGGGTATTGGCTGCTCGTCGAAAACCCCGACCTATTTCCTCGGCAGTTCGCACGGCTTAAACAGTGTGCACGGCCGCATGCCGTCGGTGCTGACCGGCGCGAATCTCGCGAATCGCGACCTCATTTACCTCGGGGTCTCTGGCGACGGTGATTCTGCATCGATCGGTCTCGGGCAATTTGCCCATTGCCTGCGGCGCGGCGTGAATGTGGTCTATGTGGTTGAGAATAATGGCGTTTACGGCCTGACCAAAGGACAATTTTCCGCCACTGCCGACAAGGGTTCGAAATCGAGGCGCGGCGTTACCAACCGTGACAGCAATATCGATATGGTTGGCCTCGCGTTACAACTCGGCGCCACCTTTATCGCGCGCAGTTTTTCCGGCGACAAGCAACAACTCGTGCCGCTGCTAAAGGCAGCCGTCAAACACCAAGGCGCCGCCTTCATCGACGTGATCAGCCCCTGCGTCGCGTTTAATAACCATGCCGGTTCGACAAAAAGCTACGATTACGTGCGCGAACACAATGAGGTTCTGAATCGACTCGATTTTGTACCGCGGCGCGATCCGATCACCGCCGAATACGACCCCGGCAGCGTACAGGACATCGTACAACACGATGGCTCGGTGATCCGCCTGAGCAAGGTCGCCGAAGATTACGATCCGTACGACCGTATCGCGGCGATGAATTTACTTCAAGCACGCTCGGCCCAGGGTGAGATCGTGACCGGCCTTATCTATATCGACCTCGACGCCGACGATTTACACACCCATCTCAATACCGTCGAGTTGCCGCTCAATACACTCGGTGAAGAAGAGCTATGTCCGGGCGCGGTCGCGTTGGAGGCGATCAACGCCGGTTTGCGTTAGCTTGCGCTATCGAGTGCTATCTCCGCACTTTTTCAACCTCTGGGGCACGGGTCCGAGCAACGCAACGACGACCCGTTGCTACTCGTTGCCGTCGGCGACACGAATGAGTTGGCAAATCAATTGATCCTCGTCAAATGACCCAAGCGGGGCGTGTACTCGTCACCGGCGCCAGCGACGGCATTGGCCGCGAGACCGCGCGCGAGCTCAGCGCACGCGGATGGCACGTACTGGTCCATGGGCGTGACGAAGCGAAGGCCAACGCGACGGCGCAGGCAATCGCCGGGACCGCGGCACGGGTTACGCCGGTGTGGGGCGATTTCGCAAATATGGGCGAGGTCGTCGAACTGGCGGCGCAGGTCACTGCTGATAGCCCCACCCTCGATGCGCTGGTAAACAACGCCGGGGTCTATACCAAACAACGACAGCTGACCGATGACGGCTTCGAGTTGACGATGGCGGTGAACCACTTCGCACCCTTTGTGCTCACCCACCGCTTGTTACCGTTACTCACCCATGCGACGGCCGGGCGTATCGTCAATGTTAGCTCGACGACGCACGGCGGCGCATCGCTGGATCTTGACGATCTCACATTTAACCTTAGCTGGAGCGGTTACGATGCCTATGCGAGTTCGAAGCTCGCCAATATCCTGTTCACCCGACAGCTCGCGATCAAACTCAAAAAGACGCGGGTAACCGTCAATGCCCTGGATCCTGGGGTTATCGCCACGAAGCTGTTGCGAGTGGGATTCGCTATGGGCGGGCGCAACGTCGAGGATGGAGCACGGGCATCGGTCTATCTGACGACATCGGGCGAGATCGCTGGCGTCAGCGGCAAATATTTCGTCAATTGCCGCGAGGCGGCACCATCAGCAAAGGCCGGCGACGACCGCCTGGGAGCGGCTCTGTGGAAGACATCAACCCGCCTCCTCGAACGGTATCTATGAGGCGCAAAAAGGAAATATCGACCTTTGAATTACCCAGGGTCGAAATGCTCGACTCAACCACGGAGCACACTAAGAACACGGGAACAAAATATAGCATCGCGAAAGAAAAATATTTTTTGTCGCCGTGTCCTGCGGGTGCTCGACAACTCGTTGCGGACGTCGTTCTACCACCTACGTCTGAGTTGCATGGATGCACAAATGCCGCAGTGGCACGATGCCATAGAGCGGCCATCTCGGCGACCACGGTTAAACACAACCCTTCATATCTGCTCCAAGGTGGCGCCCATTTGCGCGTATGTATTCAGGCCAAGTAATCGACCAACAGTGCGTTGAGGGTGTCCGGGCGATCGAGCATCAACCAATGGCTCGCCCCTTCCATCCGGTGGTAGGTCCATTCAGCGTCGACATAATCGCCTGAGGTAATCATTTGGACTTCCGTGAGAAAGGTATCGCCGGTGCTCCAGATCCCGAGGGTCGGGACTTGTATCCGCGGTAATATCCAGCCCTCGCGGGTCCAAGTATCGACGTCGACATTTGCCCGATACCAATTCAATCCGGCGGTCAAGGCACCGGGCCGGCTAAGATCGGCAATCCAGGTTTCCATTTCGCTGTGGTGACCGAACAGATCGCGAAACCACTGCCAGTCGTCGCGCGTCAGGATCTCCTCGGCAAGTCCTTGGCGCATGAACAAAAGCATGTACCAGGCGAGCCGCCGCTGCGCGAGTCCGGCATGCCACAACGCACTGAGGTGTCCGACCGAGCACGCAACG
>SMVB01192073.1_pt1 | contig 16672 bp, 11 predicted proteins | sample 2456461 | NCBI WGS metagenome assembly SMVB01 (sample SAMN11095934, study PRJNA526329) | marine sediment metagenome | biome: Marine sediment; feature: Surficial sediment; material: Deep marine sediment; isolation source: Hadal surficial sediment | place: Pacific Ocean | collected 2014-05 | depth...
CTCCGCGACTCACTGTGCTGGGGTTCTCACAAGGTGCCCAAACCGTTTGTCGGTGGGTGGCGGCGGGAGACTTTGCCGTAGAGCGGATCATCCTTTGGGGAGCGTATCTTCCCGACGATTTCGATCTGGAACGGGGACCCAAGCGGTTGGGATCGGCGGGACTCGTTCTGGTACGTGGGCTTCGAGATCACTTCATCTCTGACGAGGCCCACGCCTCTCAAGAAAAAAAACTGGAGGCGCTTGGGATCCCCTTCCAGACGATCACGCATCCTGGAGGCCACGAACTCGACCCGGCCCTGTTGCGGGAGATCGCGGGTGTGGCGAGCTAGGTCAAAATTCCCCTACAAACGTGATCTCCGGCACGAGTTCGTATCCCAGCTCGTCGGCGACTCGCTTCTGAGCGAGGTCGATCAGGGCGCGGACGTCCGAGGCGGTTGCATTGCGCCGGTTTACGATGATGTTTGCGTGCTCGGAAAAAATCTGGGCGCCCCCCTCGGTCTGCCCTTTGAGGCCGCACTGGTCGATGAGCCGTCCGGCGCCGATTCCTTCGATTTTCTGGAAGATCGAGCCCACGCTGGGCAACGTGGCCAGGTCTGGGTGGCGGTTCTTTCGCCAGGCCAGGTTTTCCTTCATCACCCGACGCAGTTCCTCAGGCGGGGCAGGGGACAACTTGAAGTCCACCGTAAGGACGACGTCGTTCCTCTCGTGCAGGATGCTGTAGTCGTAGCCGAAGCTGAAGTATTCCCGATCCACCGTGCGCCGCTCGCCTTCCTCTGAAAGGATTTCGGCGCACTCGACCACCTCATCCATGAAGACGGTGCGGGCCCTCTCCGGTGCCGGTGAGAGAAAGTGGAGATTTTGCCACATGGCCCCCCCCACCGTGCTCGGGATTCCGACAAAGTGATGCAGGCCACCGAGCCCACGGGATACCGTCGCCTCAATGAGGTCGGGATGGGTCTCCACCCCGGCACCAGCGCGGACCCGGTCGTCGTCGAAGAACTCGATTCCGCCCACCTCCGAGCGAATCACCAGCCCCCGAAAGCCTCGGTCCCCGAAGAGCACGTTGGCACCCATACCCAGCAGGAAATGCGGGATGCCGAGTTCCCGAGCCGCCAGGATGGCGTTCGCCAGATCGTCCGGCGTGCGCGCGTGAAAGAGCCGGTCAGCCGGGCCCCCGATGCGAAACGTGGTCAGCGGCGCGAGCGGTGCATCGACCTCCATCCTGTCTGAACCGAGGCGCCGATCGAGTTCCAGAAGGGTTTCCTCGGTGACCATCGTCCTGTACTCGCTCCCGTTGGGGTCGGTGTGCCGCGCCAAGATAGAAGCCTCACAGGATTGCAGGAAGCGTGCCCCGCCGCTCAGGGCGCCCCGATGGTTGTGTTGACGAGTCCTCCAGGGTTTTCCAGGGGGCGCGAGTCGAAACCGGCGCTCGAGTGGCTCCGTAGGGATCAACGCCGCCAGCGTGGGCCTGCTGCGAGTGTCCGATATTGGGATTCGACGTCCCAAAGATGAGCACTTGGTGGAGGTACCGGACGAGGCGACGAACGTTGTAACCCCAATAAAGATAACAATTTGGGACGATTCATGTTTCTTGGCACGAACCTTTCTTAATGAAGGGGCATGAACGGACGGCATGAAAACGAGCGATGCGGGGCCCGGTCGGAGGGTGTGGTGCACGTGGGTGGTGGAAGGGTTGGCCCTTGGGCCGACTCCGATCGGACCTCGCTTCACTATGGAGGGGCGCATGAGCGGAGGCGGAGATTCAGGATGACGGGAATGACATCGAGAGTGACGCGAATGGCGGATTGGGAGGCAGAGCCCGCGAAGAGAGCATTGACCCTGACAGCGGTTGCACTCTTGGCTACGGCGGCAATGGCGCTCGGGCAGGAACCGGTGCGCCTTACCTTGGACGAGGCGATCGACCTCGCCCGCGAGAACAACGCCATCTTTCTCACCACGCAGAACGATGAAGCGGCGGCCGATTGGGCCGTGAGGGAGGCGGTGAGTAACCTCTTTGTCCCGTCGCTCACGGCGTTTGGAGCCGCTGTGTACCGAGCTCCGGGTCTGTCCCGGATTGGGACGATCAACACGGGTGGGATCGGGCAGGGGGCGCTTTACACATCGTTCTATCAACTCCAGGCGAGTTACACCCTGAACGGAAACACCCTTTTCGGGGTCAGCAGCGCCAAGGCGGATCGGAATGCCGCCCGCGCTCTCACCGACGCGGCGGAGTTTACGATGGGCAACCTGGTGACGCTCCAATACATGACCACGTTACGTGCGCGAGACCAGGTCGAGGTAGCCCGACGTCAGGTCGAGAGCTCGATCGAAAATCTTGAAATCGCGCAAGCACGCGTGGATGCCCAGGCAGCCATCATCACCGACGCCAAACAGGCGCAAGTCCAGGCGGGACGCGACTCGGTTGCGCTGCTACAGGCGGAGTCGGCTCTGCGCGTAGGGACCCTCAGGCTCCTGGAGACGGTCGGCCTCAATTTCGGCGCCGAGGTGGAGTTGGTGAGCCAATTCGAGGTGTTCCGTCCCACGTGGACGAATACCGAGTTGATCTCAATTGCCCTTGAGTCACACCCTCGGCTCAACGCGTTCGAGGCCAGCGCGGCGGCGCGGCGCGCCAACCTCCGACAGGCCCGAGGGCAATATTTTCCGAACGTTTCGCTTACCGGCTCCTGGTCCGGCTTCACGCAGGAAATCCAGAACGGGGAGTTCATCGTCGCAAGTGCGGAGGCAGGCGCCGTTGGGTCCATCGCGAACTGCGACACGTTCAACAGCATATCATCGGGTTTGACGACGCCGTTGGCGGGTTTCCCGCGGGATTGCAGCGCGCTGGAAATCACCGATGAAGCCCGCCGAGCGATTCTCGCCTCAAACGAGGTCTTTCCCTTCAACTTCACACAACAGCCCTTCTCGGCGACGTTGAGTGTGAGCATTCCGATTTTCAACGGCTTCAGTAGAGAGCGGCAGGTGTCCCAGGCCGCCAACGCGTTGGAGGATGCCGAGCATTTTCGGCGGGCGGAAGAACTACGAATCAGGACTGAGGTGACGTCCGCGTACGACGCGCTGACGACGGCGTTCAATGTGGTGCAGGTGGAGGAGCGCAACCGCGAGGTGGCTGCGGAACAGTTGGAGCTGTCTCGTCAGCGATATGCATTGGGCGCGGACAATTTTCTTGTCCTGCTCGATGCGGAACGTACGATGGCGGAGGGGGAGCGCGCCTACCTGGACGGTCTATACGCGTTCCATCTCGAGCTGGCGAACCTGGAAAACGCCGTGGGCCAGCGGCTCCGGCCCGAAGCGTAGGGAAGCGAATCGTAAGCCGGGTGGTCATAGTCGCTCCGGCCGAAACTTCTAGAGAGTGAGGTCATCGTGGACATTGCCCGCGATCCCAAGCCGAAAACCAGAAAAAGAATCATCCAGTGGTCGGTCGCGGCCTTGGCCCTGATCGGGGTCACCGTGGGGTTGAGAAATCTTGATCCTGCCGCGCCCACCGTGGATGCGGCGACGGTATGGATGGACACCGTGATGCACGGAACCATGATTCGCCAGGTGAGGGGGCCCGGTACCCTCGTGCCGGAGCAGATGCGATGGGTCACGGCGCTGACGGCCGGGCGGGTGGAGCAGATCATGGTCTTGCCTGGAACCGTGATCGAGGAAAACACCGTGATCATCCGGATGAGCAATCCGGATGTGGATATCGCGCTGCTCCAGGCTCAGCAGGCGCTCAACACGGCCGAAGCCACGCTGATTCAAACACGCTCGACGCTGCAGACTCAACGGCTCACACAGGCGGGGGCGCTAGCCCAGTTGCGCAACCAGTTGCAGAATGCCCAACGTGACCAGGCCATCAACCAGCGCCTATACGAAACGAACCCGGAGTTGGTCGCCGCGACCGAGTTGGCCAGAACCAGGGACGCGGTGACGGATTTTGAGGAGCGGGTTCGTCTCGAGGAGGAACAGATAGAGTTGCTCGCGGTCTCGGCCGTCGACCAGGTGAATGCTCAACTGGTGAATATCAGTAGTCTCACCGACATCGTCGACTTCAACCGTGATCGGGTGAATTCGATGGAGGTGACGGCAGGCGTCTCCGGCGTTCTGGCGGAGCTCCCGCTCGACGAGGGCCAGTGGGTTCAGTCCGGCGAGACGCTCGCGAGGGTGGTGCAGCCGGGGCGTCTGAAGGCCGAGGTCCGGATTCCCCAGACGCAAGCTCAAGACATCGCCGTGGGCCAGGTGGCGTACATCGACACACGAAACGATACGATCATTGGACAGGTCGTGCGTATCGATCCTTCGGTGCAGAACGGCACCGTGACCATCGACGTTGCGCTTCCGCGCGACCTTCCGCGGAGCGCCCGTCCGGACCTGAGCATCGACGGCAGCGTGGTCATCCAGCGGCTGGACGACGTGACGTACGTGGGACGCCCCGCGTACGGCCAGGCGAATCAGCGGGTGGGAATGTTCTTGGTGGTCGAGGACGGCCAGTATGCCCAGCGGGTGAACGTGATGCTGGGGGCCAGCTCGGTCAACGAGATCGCGGTGCTCGAGGGCCTGAAGGAGGGGGATATCGTGATCCTTTCGGACATGTCCCAGTGGGACGGATTCGATCGGGTACGATTGAGGTATTAGGAGGCCGGCCGGCCTACCGGCCATTCACATTCGCCGTAGTACTTGTGGGGTTGCAAGGGAGGGATGATGGAAAAAACGCTAGAGCCAGGCACCGGATCCACGCTGATCGACCTTCAGGGCCTCAGCAAGGTGTTCTACACCGAGGAGGTGGAAACCCATGCTTTGTCACAGATCCACCTGGAGATCAAGGCCGGTGAGTTCGTGTCGATCGCGGGTCCGTCCGGTTGTGGCAAGACGACGTTGCTGTCGATCCTAGGGCTGCTGGACTCCCCAACGACGGGGGTCTATCTGCTCGACGGCGAGCCTGTTGCCGAGCTCACGGCATCACAGCGAGCCAAAATCCGCAACCAGGCGATCGGATTCATATTCCAGGCGTTCAACCTGATCGGAGATCTCACGGTCTACGAAAATGTGGAGCTTCCGCTCACCTACCGTGGAATGCCGGGGGCCGAGCGAAAGGAGCGCGTGCACACCTCGCTCGAACGGGTCGGAATGGCGCACCGCATGAACCACTATCCCAGTCAACTCTCGGGGGGTCAGCAGCAGCGTGTGGCGGTGGCGAGGGCCATCGTCGGCAAGCCACTCATCCTGCTTGCGGACGAGCCTACCGGGAACCTCGACTCGAAGAACGGGAATGCGGTCATGGACCTCATGAAGGAGTTGCACGACGAGGGTGCGACCATCTGCATGGTGACGCACGATCCACGGTACGCGACGGTCGCCGATCGTTCGGTGCACCTCTTCGACGGCCAGGTGGTGGACGAGGAAGACGCCAACCGGGAAGCCCATGCACAGGAGTTGGAGGAGAGCGGCTTCGACATTTGAAGACCGATCAGGGCAGAGCGTTGTCGGGGGGGGAGGCCTTCGGGCCGCCCCCTTCGTGTTGGGGGAAGCTCAGCGGTCCGTTGACGGGAGTCATGGAGTGTCCGATTTTGGGATACCCGTATTGGCAAGAAACATCATCTATTTAAAGTATCTTCGAATATGAACATGTTTAAACCCTGTAACAGCAATAATTTAAATATTAACTGCGAAACGATTTCATGGCACTGATAAGGACGAAGGGCCTCGAGAAGTCATACAAGACCGGTGCGGGTGAGACCTTCGTCCTCCGGCGGATCAATCTCGAGATCGAAGCCGGCGACTTTGTCACGATCATGGGGCCCTCCGGTGCCGGAAAATCGACGCTGATGTCGATCCTGGGGATGTTGGACGGAGATTGGCGGGGCGAATATTGGCTCGCCGGTGAGCCGGCCCACGCCATGAAGCCTCGTTTGCGCATCGAACTCAACAAGCGCTACGTCGGATTCGTCTTTCAGCAATACCACCTGCTCGACGATCTCACGGTCTATGAGAACCTGGAGATTCCTCTCTCCTACCGGAACGTAAAGCGGAAGGAGCGCCAGGCCATCGTCGCTGACTCCCTCGACCGATTTCAGATCGTCGGTAAGAAGGATCTCTATCCCTCGCAGCTCTCCGGGGGCCAACAGCAGCTTGTCGCCGTGGCCCGGGCGGTCATCGCGGAGCCGAAGGTCATTCTGGCCGACGAGCCGACCGGAAGCCTGCATTCGAGCCAGGGCCGCATGATCATGGAGCTACTCGCCGATCTGAATCGCGAGGGGACCACAATCATTCAGGTCACACACAACGAGGAATACGCGGCGTACGGCCAGCGTGTCATTCAGCTCAAGGACGGCTGGATCGTCGACGAATAGCCCGGAAGCACCAGTGGCTCGCGAGGACTATTCGTCCGAGGACGACTGGCTTGCGAACGAGAGGCGGTAGGGAATGAGCACCACGAACGCCGGGCGTGTCCTGGTCGCGGACGACCAGGCGGATGTCTTGGAAGCGCTTCGCATTCTCTTGAAGGCTGAGGGCTTCGAGATCGTTACCGCCAACTCGCCCCCGCGTATCCTTTCCACCATCGAGCAGGCGGATTTCGACGCGGTACTGATGGACCTCAACTACGCGCGGGATACTACCTCAGGCGGGGAGGGGATGGACCTCCTCACCCAGATTCGGAGCCTCGATGCTACTCTCCCGGTGTTGGTCATGACGGCTTGGGGAAGCGTGGACGGGGCGGTGGAGGCCATGCGGCGGGGGGCTCGGGACTATGTCGAGAAGCCCTGGGACAATGAGCGGCTCCTGAAGACCCTGCGGACTCAGGTCGAGCTGGGTAGGGCTCTGCGACGGGGTCAACACCTCGAGGACGAGAACCGCTGGCTCCGTGGCGAGGACGCACCGGACTTCATCGCCGCATCCAACGTCATGAAACCAGTTCTTAAGATGATGGATCGGGTGGGACCCTCGGAGGCCAACGTGTTGATCACCGGTGAGCATGGCACAGGAAAGGAAGTGGTAGCCCGTTGGCTTCATGCTGTGTCGGGGCGGGTGAAGAACACGTTCGTGGCGGTCAATGCCGGAGGCTTTTCCGAAGGGCTGTTCGAAAGCGAGTTATTCGGGCACGTGAAGGGGGCGTTCACGGACGCCAAAGCGGATCGCATCGGGTGCTTCGAGTTGGCGCACCGGGGTACGCTCTTCCTCGATGAGATCGCGAACCTCTCGCTGCAACAACAAGCGAAGCTTCTGCGCGTGCTGGAGACCGGGGAGATTCAGCGCGTGGGCTCGTCCAAGATAAGGAAGGTGGACGTCCGCATTCTCGCGGCTACGAACGCGGATCTCTCAGAAATCGTGTCCGCCGGCGAGTTCCGGGAAGATCTGCTTTATCGCCTGAATACCGTCGAGCTCCACCTACCTCCATTGAGAGAGCGGAGCGAGGACATCGTGACCCTCGCGTTGCATTTTCTCGAGCGTCAACGCGCTCGGTACAGGAACTCGGTCGAGGGCTTCGCCGAAGATGCTATAGAGGCCTTGCTCAGGCATTCGTGGCCGGGCAACGTCCGTGAGCTCGAGCACTCGGTGGAGCGCGCGGTGCTCATGGCGCAGGGAGAGTTGATCCGTTCGGAGGATCTCGGGCTGATTCGGCGTCCCGACGCGGGTGCGAGGATGGATCAGCTCACCCTGGAAGAGGCGGAGCGAGTCTTGATCAAGAAGGCGCTCGATCGGACCCGCGGTAACGTCTCTCGCGCCGCAAAAGAACTCGGACTCAGCCGTAGCGCTTTGTACCGGCGGCTCTCGCGGTACGGGCTCGGCAACGAGTCCGAGTGACGCGGGGGTGAAAAGCATCGAATGAGCGGATGGTGGGAGCGTATTCCCCACGACCACCGGATCGTCGTGTTGGCCCTTCTGGCGGCGCTGCCCGGAATCGCCATCTCACTCGCATTTCTTTGGATGGGTCCCTATTCGGCCGGACTCCGATGGGGTGTTACCGTCTTTCTCCTCGGGGGTTGGGCTGGCTTCACCTACGCGCTACGGGCCAGGGTGGTACGCCCTCTGCAGACGCTTTCCAACATGCTGGCAGCGTTGCGGGAGGGAGACTTCTCGATTCGGGTCCGGGGCGCGGGATCCAGTGGTGCCCTCGCCCTCACGTATGCCGAGGCGAACGCGCTCGAGGAGGTCCTTCGGGAGCAGCGCTTGGGCGCGGTGGAGGCCACGGCTCTGCTTCGAAAGGTGCTGGAAGAGGTCGATCTGGCGGTGTTCGCCTTCGATGAAAGCGAAACCCTCCGGCTGCTGAACCGGGCGGGCGAGGCGCTGCTGGGTCAGCCTAGCGAGCGACTGATCGGCACACCGGCCGCCGACCTTCGGCTCCAGGAAACCCTGAGCGGAATCGCACCACGCACGCTCGAGCTCAATCATCCTGGGGGGACCGGCCTTTGGGAGCTCAGACGAACCGTGGTACGCCAAGAGGGCCATCCCTTGCGGCTGATCATCCTTTCAGATCTCAGCCGTGCGCTCCGGGAGGAGGAGCGGCAGGCCTGGAAGCGCATCATCCGGGTGCTGAGTCATGAGATCAACAACTCTTTGGCGCCCATCAAGTCGATTGCCGGAAGCCTACAGAGTTTGACCCGACGAGCATCCCTTCCTCCCGATCTCGTGGAGGACGTCGAGAGCGGCCTCAAGGTGATCGCCGGTCGAGCGGAGTCTTTGGGAAGGTTCATGGCTTCGTATGCTCAGCTCGCTCGGCTTCCTGAACCCCGGCTCGCTGCCGTAGAAGTGAAGGCGCTGGTGCGACGGGTCGTGGCGATCGAAACCAGACTGGAGGTCGGCGTACGCACCGGGCCGGACGTCACCGTCCAGGCGGACGCGGACCAACTCGAACAGCTTCTGATCAACCTGGTGAGAAATGCCGTGGACGCCGCCCTCGAAACCAAGGGTAGGGTGGACGTGTCCTGGTCGGTGACAGGCGGTCGACTGCAGGTGGTGGTCGCCGATGAAGGCCCCGGCTTGCCGGTGGACACCGGAAACCTGTTCGTTCCCTTCTACACGACCAAACCGGGCGGAAGCGGGATCGGTTTGGCTCTCTGCCGGCAGATTGCCGAAGGTCACGGTGGTACGCTGACGCTGGAAAATTCTTCCGAGGGGGAGGGGGCCAGGGCCCGCCTCACGATCCCGGTGGAGCGGGACGGCCCATGATCCTTCGCATCTGAGGTTCATTTCAATCACCCACCGTCAAGACCGGAAGGAAGCGTCGTGTTTTGCGAACCCTGATGGGAGATAGCCCAGCTCAGCGAAAATATCCTTGGCACCTGCCTCAGGGTTCTCCTATGTTTGGCGTAGGTATCGTGGTCCAATTTCTCCCCCGGTGGGCAACCCCAAAGGGACCGTGAAGTTGGGTCGAACGTCGTCTTCATAGGCGCGTCCTTGGCGGGGGCGCGAAGCCGTGAGTTGCCCTATAGATGAGCGAGTCTTCACATCGACCCACAAGCCTTCTGGTCGTAGAGGCTGAGCCGGTCCGTTTGAACGCTCTTCGGGAGCATCTCCAGAAAACGGATGGGGACACCGAGGTGCATGGGGCGGCGGAGCTGGCGGTGGCGTTGGAGCGGCTTTCCAGCGGTGGTGTGGATGCCGTGATCCTCGACCCCGATCTACCCGATAGCCAGGGCATCGTGAGCTTCGAGCGCATGTACGCTTTTGCCCCGAACGTTCCGGTCGTTGTGCTGACGAATCCGGGGGAGGATGAGCTGGCGGTCCGCGCCGTACAGGGCGGGGCCCAGGACTGCATGCGTAAGGACGAGGCCGAACCCTCGGTCCTGCTTCGATCCGTGCGGTATGCCATCGAGCGCCACCGTCTCCTCGATGCTCTTCGAAGTCTTTCGCTCATCGATGGCCTCACCGACCTTTACAACCGGCGGGGATTCAATGACCTCGGCGAGCAGTACCTCAAGCTTGCCGCCCGCTCCTCTCGGTCGGTTTCCCTCATCTATCTCGACATCGACCGCTTCAAGACCATCAACGACACACTCGGTCATCACGTCGGTGACCGGGCCTTGCTGTGCGTGGCGGACACGCTTCGGGATACGTTTCGCCGTTCGGACATCATTGCCCGTATGAGTGGGGATGAGTTCGCGGTCCTGGCGTTCGAGACCACGGAGAAGGACGCCGAGACGCTCGTCCAGCGGCTGAGGACCGAGTTTGCCGAACTGAACGAGACCACGAGGGAGCGGTTTCAACTTTCGGTCAGCATCGGTTTGGCGCGGAACGACGGTGAAAGCGCGGTACACCTCGACGAGTTGCTACGGCAAGCCGACGCGGCGATGTACAGGGAAAAACGAACCAAGAGAAGGAAGGTGGCGCGGTGAGTCGGGACGAAACTGTGACCGATGCTGAGCGCGTTGCCGAGAGCCCGCCCAGCCCGGTGAAATCCGCGCCCCCTGCCTCGGATTCGAAGACGAGCAAGAAGCGTGGTGGGGGTGAAAAGGCTGCCACGGTTCATTGGCTGGCACGGGTCGCGGAGAGGGCGGGGTTAGAGGGGAAGCGTCCGGACGTCGCTCCTTCGGCGGAGGCAAAGGACGCATGGCCGGTCGTGACCCGAGCGTACAAAATAGGGGACTCCGAGCTTTGCGATCTGGTGGCCACGTATTTCCGGCTGGAGGTGGCCGACCTCAAGGTGCGTGACCCGAATGCGCCTCTTCTCGTGCCCGAGGCGTTGGCGCGGCGCCACCACGTCTTTCCCCTCTACGAGACGGATCGGCACCTCCTCGTCGCCACGTGTGACCCCACCCAAGTAGAAGCCGAGCGGGCCCTGGGGTTCAGCACGGGTAGAACCACCGTATTCCAGGTGGCCTCTCCCCGTGCTATCCAGGAGATCCTGGATGACCGCTTTTCGCCCGAGCTGGCCATCGAATCCCTCCTCGATGGCTTCGATGCCGATGATCTCGAGGACGACGTGGTCAAACTCGTCGAAGAGATGGGGCCCGAGTCCATCTCTTCGGAGGCGGCCGCCGCGACCCCGGTCGTGAGGCTCACCAATCTCCTCATTCGCGATGCCATCGCGCAGGGCGCTTCCGACATTCACATCGAACCCGGCCGGCGGGTCGGGGTAATTCGCTACCGGGTCGACGGGGTCCTCAGAAAACACATGGACCTCCCGATGACTGCCATGAACCGTGTGATTTCACGGATCAAGATTTTGGCCCGGCTCGATATTGCGGACCGGCTTCGTCCCCAGGACGGAAAGGCGCACGTCCAGGTCCAGAATCTGGCCTACGACCTGCGCGTGTCCACGATCCCGGCGGGAAGGTCCAGCGAGAAGTGCGTCATCCGAATCCTGGACTCGAACGCGCAGGAAACCCTCGACGATCTGTCCATTCCGCCCTACGAGTTGGAGCGCCTGCGGCAGCTCATGAATCTCAGGGAGGGGATCGTGCTGGTGACCGGCCCCACTGGGTCGGGAAAGACGACGACCCTCTACGGCGCCCTGCGCGAGCTGGCCGACGGTAAGGTCAACATCATGACTGTCGAGGATCCGATCGAGTACGAGCTCCCTCAGATCACGCAGACGCAAGTAGAAATCAAGCAGGGAGTCACCTTTGGCACGGCCCTCCGGGCTATCCTCAGGCAGGATCCCGACGTCATCCTGGTAGGAGAAATTCGAGACCAGGAGACCGCGGAAACCGCTTCACACGCGGCCATGACGGGCCACCTCGTGCTCGCCACCGTACACGCGAACGACGCGGTGAGCGCCGTAGGGAGGATGGCCGCCATTGGACTCCCCTTCAGCTCGATCGCCTCCACCTTGAGGGGGACGATCGCTCAACGCCTCTTGCGGAAGATCTGCGCGGACTGCGCCGAGCCGGTCCGCGGAAAGTTGACCCCCGAGGAGCAGCGCCTTACCGACGAGCATGAGGTCGAACCGGTGGTGCGGGCCGTGGGTTGTAATGAGTGCGGATTCACCGGATATAAGGGTCGAATTCCGGTGAACGAAGTCATGATCGCGGGGCCGCGTTTTCTCGCCGCGGTGGAAGCCCGTAAGGGCTGGCAGACGCTCCAGCGCATCGCGATTCAGGGTGGCATGCGTCCCCTCCGTCAGGTGGCGCTGGAATGGGTAACCCAAGGCAAGACTACACTCGCCGAGGTGGAGAGGTCGCTTGGGGAGCATCAGGCGGAAGACGAAATCAACGAGGACAGGGGCCCGACCCGGATCCTCGTGGTCGATGACGATGAGGAAGACCGGCTCAAGGCGGCGAGCATTCTCGAAGCGGAGGGGTTCGAGATATCGATGGCCAAGGACGGGTACGAGGCGGTGGAGCGGCTCCGGGCCGACCCGAGCTTCCATTTGGTGATCTTGGATCTGGCGATGCCCGGAATGGACGGACGCAAAGTTCTCGACCAGATTCGTGGGTCGAAGGATACCGCGGCCATCCCGGTGGTGATCAGCACTGCGTTCGGCGGCGACGACGTGGAGACCGAGCTTCTCGAAGCCGGTGCGGATGACTTTCTCGATAAGGCCGGCGATCCCAAGGTGTACCTCGCGCGGATCAAGGCTGTGCTTCGCCGGGCGGCGTTGTAAGGCGCTTTCCTGGGGGCACGCTCTGCTGTAGCCCACCTCCTACCCATTCTGGAACGCCATCCTTCCGCGCCCGACGCCACTCGTGACGAACGCCATGCCGACGCACGCGGTACCAAGGCGATGAATAATGGTACACTTCAAGCTCAGAGGTTATCGTCTGGCGGGGCCACTCTGATCTCGGCTACGGCTAATCGCAGGGTCCAAGGGCGTCAGGCGATCCGGTGTCCGGAGCCTTCGTCCCTTCCGTGCCTTGTCAGGAAGCCCACGCTGGGATCCGGCAAGCCAACAGAGAAATTCACGCAAGAAAAACGAAGATGAGATGCACCAAAACGGCGCTGCAAAACTAATCGGTCTGGTGGTATCACTGCCCGCTGTGATGGTGATAGCCGGGCTGCTGCTCGCGGCTGCCGATCAACCCACTGAGTTTGCGGGCCAGGTGGTGAGCGCTTCTGGCGCTTTGGTAGTGGGCGGCGAAGCCACTAATCCCGGGCATCCCGTTGTCGGCGCAACGGTCCATCTGATTCCAACAGCGGCGATCGACATCACCACGCGAATGACTGCCAGTGCCATTTATGCTCCACCATACCCTGCAGAGCTCTATGATGAACCGCTGGAGGACGCGATTCGACTGGGAGGGACAGGCTTTCCTCAAGCCACGACGGACTCGCGAGGCAACTTCGTCATAGCGAATGTGCCCGATGGCAATTTCTTTATTCATGTGACGCCCGCCGCGGAAGATACCGAGCACCTGCCCGGTGGGGACCAGAGCCGAAGAGGTTATCCAGCCGAGCTGTTGCGGGGTGAATCGAGGACCATCAGGATTTCAAGCAGTCCTTCTCCGGCTGCCGTAGCGGTCGGCAGCTCGAGTTGCCTGGGGTGCCATCAGGATGAACGGCACTGGCAAGAAACCGCCCACAAGATCGGATGGACCGTACCGGGAGCTCCCGGGCCCATGCAGGACTTTTCCAGGCACCCGGATTATTTCGACGCGCTCGAGTGGTTCACCGAGACAGACCACTACGAGAACGGCACGCACCTCGAGCTCGGGGATTACGATTCACAGAGGAATAACGACAAGTTCAGGTTGAGAGCGTTTGGCGATGCTCGGCTGCCGATCGAGACGACCTATGCCGATGTTTACTTGTGGCAGAACAGCGACGACGGCAAGTACTACATCACGATAGTGAACACCCTCAACCCGACGGACCCCAATAGCCCAGCCCACCTGGAGATAAAGCTCTTGTACGGCGGGGCGGTTCACGACCAGCGGTACATCGTCTCGGTTCCATCGGACCTCGGACCTCGGCTGGGATGGTATACCCTGCTTCGGTATAACATGACCGGGCGTGACAACAGGTTGAACCGAGCGCGGCGAATTTGGCAGGACTACAAGTTCTACCTCTGGTGGGCCCCTGGCGCGGACGCCCAATACGGGACTTCCGACGATCTGATCACGGCCCCGCCGGTCAACACGAATACCATTCAGACCATGTGCGCCAGCTGTCATCTGACGGGCTGGGAACGGTATGAAGACGAGGCTACCGGCCAGTTTCTGGTGCGCGCCGTCAATGATCCTGGCGGCGCGATGAACATAGACGATGATCCCGAGATGGACGAGATCAATATCGGCTGCGAAAATTGCCACGGCCCCGGGTCGGAGCATGTGGCCAACGAAGGAAGATCCCGCTTCATCGTCAACCCCATGTTTCTTTCGGCAGAGCGGTCCAGTGTGGTCTGTGGCAGGTGCCACGACAGACGGCAGGGGTATGGCGGAGAGATCGTGGGTTATACCCAAGCCCTCAGCGTGGAAGGAGAGCTCGCGAGGCCGGGAATAAGCCGGCACGAACTGATTACCAAGTTTACCGACCCGATCAAGAAAGGGCCCACCATGCAGGGTCCTGGAAGGGAGAACAACATCTGGCCGGACGATATCCACTCGAGCAAACCTCACCAGCAGTATTCGGATTTCCTGAAGTCGAAGATGTACAGAAACGATCGACTGCTGGTCACCTGCTCGGACTGCCATGATATGCATGGTGGCACACCCTACCCGCGCTCGCTCATTCACGACCCCGACGACTCCAGCTCCCCTCTGTGCCAGAGATGTCACCGTGTAGACGTTCTGTCTCACATGGAAACGGAGCTGAACGCGAAAATGAAGGGCGAGCTGACACGCTGTATAGACTGTCACATGACAGGGACAGCCAATACCGGCGGCATTGCAGGCAGTTTTGGCAGGATGATAGAGACGCCTCCCTATGCCGATGCGGCCGACGAAGAGAATAATGCCTACTGGGAAGGCCCCCTCAAATCCCATGTATTCGATGTGCCGTTGAAAACGAATATTGGGGTCAGCGGGGTGTCGCCGGGCAGGGCGATGCCCATTCCCTATACCGGCGCCTGCGGGACGTGCCATATCGTGAGCGAGTTACCATTTAGATAATGCGCAATCAAGGGGTCAAATAGTTGATCAAACACGCCTACAACCTCATTGCGCTCGCCAGCTCCGCGGCTGTTCTGCTGATGCCGACGCTCGGGGAGGCTCAGGAGCGCCGATCGTGCGCGTTCCTCTGTGCGCCGGAGCTTAAGATCGAGCCCACGATCAGCTTTGAAAACCTCGGAAGCCGGGCGCGAGTCGAGGTCGGTGGAGTCGTACAGGAGACCCAACGCGAAGCCATCTTCGAGTTGCTCTTCGCGCTCGGCGTGCCCACGGTGATCCCGCGGGTAGGTCTGACGTTCGAGGTGGGCCTCGCGCCGTTCGCGAGTACCGCCGAGCACCCTTTCACAGGCGCCACAGCGGCAGAGCTGGGCCGCGACGACATCCGCGACAACGTGGTGGAGCTCGAAGCCGAGCTCAACCTGTATCTGATCGAGTCCGATCAGACGGGAGGTTGGCTCTCGTCCCACTTCGACATTGTCGACAAGTTCAGTCCAGGCGAGCGGCCGGGCGCTACCAGCGCCTATACGCACAAGCTCAATTTCGAGTGGGACACCGCCCTTCATCCGTTCAATTCGCTCCCCGAGGGTCGCTGGCTACGGAACCTCGAAGTGGAGGTCTCCCTCGACTACGTCGCGACGGGGATTCCCAGGGCGGGCGACCTGATCGGGGACGAGCTCTATCTCGACGATGCGAGCCCCTGGTCGCTCTCGCTCGTCTTGGTGCTTCCGCTGGCCCCGCTCGATCCCTGATGGCCGTTGGGTCGACGCCGTCCTCCGCCGTACGGTGAGTTAGGGCGTTCTGGCACAGTCCCCTATCACTTCTCGCGCGGCTCTTGGTCTGGGGAGGGACGCCTTCGGGCACGCGGTCGCTTGCTCCGACATCCGGCTCTCAAGGGTTCCGGTTCTACCACGGAGATGTTAGAGATCGATCACTTGAAGCCCACCTCCTTACTTGAATTCAGATTTCAAAAAAAGAGAGCCGATGAGATTCGATCGGACCGGTAGCCTTCTTGCCGTCATTGTAAGCGGATTATTGGTGCTGACTGCACCAGAGCGGGCCACGGCACAGTCCACCTACGACGATATCTGGAAGTTTGCCGAATGGTACCGCGACGACCAGAACGAGGCGGTCCAGAGCGTGCTCTTCAGCGGAAGGTTTCAGTACGAGTTCGCGGCCGTCGATGCGGACCAGGGAACGCACCGAGAATGGAATGTCCGGCGTATGCGGCTCGGTGTGAAATCGGAGTTGTTCCATCGGTTCACCGTGCACATCGAGGCCGGGTTCAATCCTCAGGAAAGAACCCCGTTCTACCGGAGGCTCACGGACGCTTACGTCGAATGGGAGGCGAGTGACCTGTTCGCACTGAGGGTGGGAAAGCAAGCCGTTCCGTTCACCATGGGCGGGTCGACCTCGTCAAAAGAGCTTCTGACCATAGATCGCAGCAACCTCGCCAACAACATGTGGTTTCCCGAGGAGTACATGCCCGGTGTAAGCGCGTCGGGCGGGCGCTCGAACTGGCTCTACCTAGTGGGCGCCTACTCTGGAGGTAGCAGGAATCGGGAGTTTGGCAGGTTCGACGGGAGTGCTTTCGGGCTTCTGTCCATTGGCTACGACTTTTCTGCGGCGCTCGGAGTTGAAAACGCGCTGCTCAGAGCGAACTACGTATATCAGGACCCTGACCCGAA
>SMVB01200111.1_pt1 | contig 16663 bp, 12 predicted proteins | sample 2456461 | NCBI WGS metagenome assembly SMVB01 (sample SAMN11095934, study PRJNA526329) | marine sediment metagenome | biome: Marine sediment; feature: Surficial sediment; material: Deep marine sediment; isolation source: Hadal surficial sediment | place: Pacific Ocean | collected 2014-05 | depth...
AGTGGAACGACGGGCTTGCCGAAGGCGGCACGCGTCAGCCATACGAAGGCGATGACCATAGGCATAGCCGCCTGGAAGCTCCAGGGACTCACGCCGAACGATCGCGTCTATTGCTGCCTTCCTCTCTACCATTCTGCCGGCGGCTTGATGGCCGTCGGCGCAGCGCTCCTTTCGGGTGGGTCGCTGGTTATCTCGCGACGGTTTTCGGCCAAGCGCTTCTGGAGCGACTGCACGCAGCACGATGTCACGGCGATTCAGTATATCGGCGAACTGTGTCGCTATCTGCTCAACTCGCCGGCGCATCCCGACGAGCGGCGGCACAAGATCCGGCTGGCGTTGGGCAACGGGCTTCGTCCGGAAGTCTGGAAGCCCTTCCAGGAACGGTTTGGGATCTCCCGAATCATCGAGTTCTATGGGGCGACCGAGGGCAACATGGCTATTTTCAATCTCGAAGGACGCGTCGGCGCTGTCGGACATCTGCCGAGTTTCGTCCGACGCGTGCTGGGTGTAGCGATTGCGCGTTTCGATTTCGATGCCGAAGAGGTGTTACGGGGCGCCGGGGGATTCTGTGTGCCGGCGAGCGTGGATGAGCCGGGTGAGCTGTTGCTCAGGGTCTCGAAGACTGCGCGCTTCGAGGGATATACGGACGCTGCCGCAACCCAGAAAAAAATCCTGCGCGACGTCTTCAGGAAAGGAGATGTCTACTTTCGAACAGGCGATCTCCTGCGGATCGACGAAGACGGATTCTACTATTTTGTCGACCGGATCGGGGACACCTTCCGCTGGAAGGGCGAAAACGTGTCGACGAGCGAAGTCGCGGAAGTCCTGTCGGTCGCGACCGGCATCGAAGAAGCGAATGTCTACGGGGTCGAGATCCCGGGAGCCGATGGCCGTGCGGGGATGGCTGCGATCGTGACGAATGACGAGTTCGACCTCGAGAACCTCGGTCGCGTAGTGACCGAGGGCCTGGCTTCCTACGCGCGTCCGATCTTCCTCAGGATCCTCCCGAAGATGGAAATCACCGGGACCTTCAAGCATTGCAAGGTCGATCTCGTGACGGAGGGCTTCGACCCTGCTCGCCTATCGGATCCCATTTATTTCCTGGACCTGGCGAAGGGTCTCTACGCGCCACTGGATGGAGCCGCCTTCGATCGACTTACCCATGGCGATATTCGGCTCTAGTCGAGTCCCACCTCGAGGTTCAACCGATGTCCGATCTCTACCGCATCTACGGAGCCGAGCTCTCTCCCTTCTCGGTGAAGATTCGCTCCTATTTCCGCTACAAGCAGATTCCGCACGAATGGATTCAGCGCGATGTGGAGACGATGGCCGACTATCAGAAATACGCGAAGATTCCGATCATCCCGCTGGTCGTGACGCCGGACGACGAGGGATTGCAGGACTCGACCCCGATCATGGAGACGATCGACGGGTTGTTCCCCGATCCCTCCGCTCATCCGAACGATCCGATCGCGAATTTCGTTTCGCTTCTGCTCGAAGAATTCGGTGATGAGTGGGGCAATAAATGGATGTTCCACCTGCGCTGGGCGCGGGAAGAGGATTGTCTCTCGGCAGCCGGTCGGCTGGCGGGAGGAATGGCGCCGAAGGGCAACGAGGAAGCGCGGCTCGCCGTTCGCGCGAAGTTGATCGAACGCATGACGGGGCGGATGTATTTTGTCGGTTCCAATGAGGTGACGGCGCCGCAGATCGAGCAGTCCTTCCGCGATGCACTCGCACTGCTCGACGCACACCTGGCGGATCGGCCCTATCTCTTCGGCGGCCGACCCGCTTGGGGCGATTTCGGTCTCTGGGGCCAGGTCTACAATGCCTGGACGGACCCGACGGGCGGGGCCTGGGTCGAATCGGCCGCGCCAAACGTTCTCACCTGGATCCATCGCATGCTCTTCCCGACGGCCGAGGGCGATTTCGAAGACTGGTCGAGTCTCGAGGGAACGTTGATGCCCTTTCTGACCGATCAGGTCGGTGCACTCTTCTGTCCCTGGACGGTCGCCAATTCCACCGCGATGGCCGCCGGTGACGAAGAGTTCAGCGTGGAGCTGGCGGGCAAGACCTTTACGCAGCAGCCACAAAAATATCATGCGAAGTCGCTGCGGGTCATTCGTGAGAAATACGCGGCCGTCGCGGACGAGAGCGGTCTCGAATCCGTTCTCGAGGCGGCCGGCTGTCTCGCCGCGCTCCGATAGGAAGAGGGAAGAGCCTACAGCGCACAAAGAGCCTTCAGCGTGACGAAAGAGCCTTCAGCGTGACGAAAGAGCTTTCAGCTTCGAACGACATCAACAGGAGACATTCCCATGAAACTCGCCATCAACGCACTCTCGTTCGGGCCCAGGATCCGAATCAACATGGATCTCATGAAACACGCGGAATCGCTCGGTTTCGATTCTGCCTGGACCGCTGAGGCCTGGGGGAACGATGCGGTGACCACGGCGACCTGGGTTGCGGCGCAGACGACGAAGCTGAAGGTCGGGACGGCGATCATGCAGATTCCCGCACGGACGCCTGCGATGACCGCAATGACGGCGACGACGCTGAACCAACTCTCGGAGGGCCGCTTCCTGCTCGGTCTCGGGCCGTCTGGTCCGCAGGTGATCGAGGGTTGGCATGGGGTTCCCTACGGCAAGCCGCTCACGCGGACTCGGGAATATATCCAGATCATTCGGCAGATCTGGGAGCGCGAGAAGAAGCTCGAGTTCTCCGGGGAGCACTACCAGATTCCCAATACCGGCCCAGGCACGACGGGTCTCGGTAAACCGCTCAAGTGTATTCTGCACGGCGACCCTTCGATTCCGATCTATACGGCGTCGATCAGCCCGAAGGGTCTCGAGTGTTCAGCCGAGGTCGCGGACGGCGTGATCCCGATGATGTATGACCCGGATCGCTACGCGGAACTTCTCCAGCAGAGTCTCGAAGCGGGCTTTTCGAAGGCCGGTGGGGACAAGGGACTCCACAACTTCGACATCATGTCATCCTGCACGGTCATCGTGAGCGATGACGTCGAAAAGGCGATGGAGCCGGTCAAGGCGAACCTCGCCCAGTACATCGGTGGCATGGGCGCGCGGGACAAGAACTTCTACAACGACTACGCGAAACGCATGGGTTTCGAGGAAGCGGCCGTAAAGATCCAGGACCTCTTTTTGGGAGGCCAGAAGGCGGAGGCGATGGCGGCAGTTCCGAACGAACTCGTCGATGCGGTTCATCTGGTCGGTCCGAGGGACAAGATTCGCGATCGCCTGCAGATCTGGAAGGCCGCGAACAAGCGGGGTGAGATCGGAACGATGCTGATCGGCTCCGTTCAGCCCGAGGCGCTCGAACTACTCGCTGAGGAAATGCTCTAGGGGCTATTCGGTGGAGTTCCGTTAGTCACTCAGCTCGACGCCGAGGTCGGCGAGCGGATCGATCTCCGGTGTTCCATCCTTCGAGCCACCGAGCAGCGACTTCAAGTCTTCGAGAACGATATACGCGCTCGGGACCAGGAAGAGCGAGATCGTCGAGCCGAAGAGCACGCCGAAGCCGAGGGATGTGGCCATCGGGATGAGGAACTGTGCGGAGACGCTGCCCTCGCGCAGGATCGGTGCGAGCCCGACGAAGGTCGTCAGCGACGTGAGCACGATTGGGCGGAAGCGCGCCACCCCCGCGACGCGTACCGCCTCTTCGAGCGGAAGTCCCGCGGCGCGTTGCACATTGATATAGTGAACCAGCACGAGACTCGAATTCACGACCACACCCGTCAGCGCGACAAATCCAAAGACCGACATCATCGAGAAATTGAAAGATTGGTCCGTGAAGGTTTCGCGCACAAAGAACATGAACCAGTGACCGATGATCGCGCCGACCAGCCCGAAGGGAATCACGGCCATGATGATGAGCGGCTGGACGTAGGAGCGGAGCGGAATCGCGAGTAGCGCGTAGATCAAGAAGAGCGCGATCACGTAGTTTTGCATCAGGCCGGCGAAGCTCTCGGCTTGTTCGGCCTGCTCACCTTCGAGGGTGTACCCCATGCCTGGATAGTCGGCGAGAATCAGCGGCAGGAAGTCGCGTTCGAGATCCGCGATGACGTCGCCGGCAGCGACCTGCTTGACGTTCACGTCGGCGGTGACGTGGATGACGCGGTTGCGGTCTGCGCGCTTGATCGTGGCATAGCCTCGGCCGAGTTCCGCGCTCGCGACGGCGTAGAAGGGGACTTCGCCGCCATCCGGTGTGCGGATCCGCAGATTCTCGAGGTCTGTGAGTGAACGGCGAGCCTCTCTTGGGTAACGGACCATCACGCGGATATCGTCGCGTCCGCGCTGTATTCGCTGGGCTTCCTCGCCGTAGAATGCCTGACGAACCTGCTTCGAGAGGTCGTCGAGGGTCAGACCCAGGGCTTGTGCCGCCGGCAGGATGTCGAGCTTCAGTTCCTGTTTCCCGGCGCGGAACGAGTCGTTGATGTCGAAGACGCCGAGCTTGGTGGCGAGTTCGACCTTGAGTCGTTCGGATGCCTCGATCAGGTGCTCGACATTGTTGCTGCGGAGCTGGATATCGATGGGGTCGCCCGCGCTGAAGAGCGCAGCGCTGAACGAGAGCTCGACGACGTCCGGAATCGCCGGGGTATTGTCTCGCCAGCGCTGTTTGACTTCGGCGGCGCTGATGGGTCGCGCATCGCCGGATTGGATGGCCATGCTGACTTCGGCGACGTGACTGCCGGTTGCGCCGGAAGGGCCTCCCGGACCCGCACCGCCAGTATTAGGCTGCTGGCCGACTGAAAAAAGGATGTGCTTTACGATGGATTCGCCGTCGACCTCGAGACCGTCTTCGTCCATCTCGGCCTGGGTCCGATAGGCCGAGTCGACGAGTTCCCGGGCTGCGCGTTCGGTTGCCTCGACCGGTGTGCCCTGGGGCATCACGATTGAGGCCGTCACGTAGTCGCTTTCGATCGGCGGGAAGAATGAGAAATTCATCTTGAAGCTGCCGATCCCGAAGGCTGCGGTCGCGAACGCGATCAACAAGATGCCGACACCGCCGGCGATCACCGAATAGCGATTCGCGAGGGCTCGATCGAGTGCGGGGCGATAACGGTCGGTCGCGAGGCGGGTGAGGCTCGTCGACATCCGGGTCTGGAAGCGCTTCCAACGGGCCTGGATCGAACCCTCTCTCAGGATTCTCGTGTCGACGCTCGGCTTCATATGGCCGAGATGGGCGGGTAGGACGAACTGGGATTCGAGGACCGAAAAGACGAGGCAGAGCACCGCGGAGAGGCCGATCACACTGAATATCTGGCCCATATTCCCCGGCGCGAAGATCATCGGCCCGAACGCAACGATCGTGGTGAGGACACCAAAAACCACGGGGATTGAGACTTCCTGGGTTCCCTTGATCGCGGCTTCGAGGGGATCTTCGGCATTCTCCTGGTGGCGATGGACGTTCTCGCCCACGACGATCGCGTCGTCGACCAGGAGTCCGAGGACCATGATGAACGAGAAGAGAGAAATCACGTCGATCGAAATGTTCGAATAGGGAAAGAGGAAGAGGGCGCCGAGGATCGAAAGAGGGACACCGATGCTCACCCAGATCGCGAGTTTGAGGCGCAGGAAGAGGGCGAGCACGACGAAGACGAGGATGAAACCACCCACCCCGTTTCGAATCAGGATGTCGAGTCGATCGCGGAGGGTCTTGGCTGAATTCTCCCAGACGGTGAGCGTCAGTCCATCCGGAAGCGAAGCGCGAAGTTCCTCGAGATGGGCTTGCACCGTGTCCACGAGCTCGAGAACCTTCTGATCACCGACGCGATAGGTCGTGACCGTGACAGCGGGGTTGCCGTCGAAGATTGCGTACCGATCGTCCTCGTCGAAGCCATCGACGACCGTGGCGACATCCGACAGCAGCAGGCGGGTTCCGTCCGTCTCGGTTCGCAGGACGATTTGCTCGAAGTCGCGCCCCACGTAGGCCTGGCCCTTCGTACGGAGCAGGATCTCGCCGCCGCTCGTCTTGATCGATCCGCCCGGCCGATCGAGAGAGCCATGGCGAACGGCGGCAACGATCTCGTCGAATGTTAGGCTATGTCGGCGCAGGTTCTCTTCGGAGACGTTGATCGAGATTTCGTAATCCCGCGCATTGTTGAGGTCGACCTGGGTGACATCGGGTAGGCTCGCGATCGAATCTCGAATCCGTTCCCCGTACACTTTCAGGGAGCGTTCGGAAATATCCGCACTGATCGCGACCTGGAGGACGGATCGGCGAATTTCGACGTGACTGACGATCGGCTTCTCTGTCTCGTCGGGGAATGTGGTGATCGAATCGACCGCATTCTTGATCTCCGAGAGCGCGCGGTCGACGGGATAGCCGCTCATCAGCTCGGCGCTCACCCCGCAGGCACCTTCGGCCGCGGAAGACGTGATCTCTTTGATCCCGTTCAAGCCGTTGATTTCTTCTTCGATTCGGACGCAGACGCCTTGCTCGACTTCTTCTGGCGCGGCTCCGAGGTAGATCACCGCGATGGAGATGATGTCGACGGTGATGTCGGGAAAGGTCCTCTGTTGGATGCGTGGAAGGCTGAAGAGACCACCAATCAGCATTAGAGCCATCAGCAGATTCGCTGCGACGTGGTTACGGGCGAACCACGCGATCGTGCGATTCATTGAACGGTCTCTGCCGGCGTCGCATCGGGGACTGCTCGTTCGGCGAGACCCCGGGTATCGGGGGTCTGGACCACTCGCACCTGCATCCCGTCGATTGCGGCGTCGAGCGGCGAAGTGCAGATGCGGTCGCCGTCCTCGAGGCCTCCGCCGACCACGATCCGATTCCGCTCGGTTCGCAGGAGATCGATGTCGCGGAAGCGGATGCGATTCTCCGCGTCGACGATGTAGACCTGATTTCCGGGTCGAAGCGAGTCACGGGGCAATACGAAGGCCCTTTCGAGCTTCTTCCCTTCGATTATCGCCTCGACGAAGAGGCCGATCGCGAGCGGCGCGCTGCGTTCGGTCTCGAGTCCGAAGGGGTCGGAGACACGGGCGACGAGATGAACCATTCGGCTACGCGGGTCGAGTTCCGCCTCTGTACGCACCAGGCGAGCGTCCCATTGATGCGAGGCTCCGGCGAATTCGGCCCTCAGTTCGACGCGAGCCCCGCTAGGCGGATCGTCTCCGTCCATCGTTTCGGCCGATTGGCCTAACGGAATGATGTCGAGAAAGGCGAGCTCTCGATCGGGCAGGGGAAGTCGGATTTCGGCGTAGTCGACGGCGTAGATCCGGGCGATCGGTGTGCCGCGAGTCACGAATTGTCCAAGGTCGACATGTTCGCTGCGGACACGGCCGCGATAGGGCGCACGGATCGTCGTTCGATCGAGGTCGCGCTCGGCGCGTTCGAGCCGCGCATCGGCTTCGCGCAAGCTTGCTTCGGCGATCCGGTAGGCGTTCTCTGCATCATCGATCCGCGATTCGCTTGCGACCGACTGGCCTGCGAGGCGGCGCTGGCGGTCGAGTTCCTTGCGGGTCCGTCCGTATTCGCTCTGGGCCCGCGCGACCTGGGCCCGCGCGGCCTCGCGATCGACGCGATAGTCGGCCGCGTCGATCCGCGCCAGCAGGTCGCCCGCCTCGAAGAATCCGCCCGCCACGAGCGAGGGTGACATCTCGACGATCTCGCCCGAGACCTGGGGAGTCAGATCGCTCTCCGTGCGAGGTGAGACCGCGCCATTTGCAGAAACGCTGAATTGAAAGGGAGCGGCTATCGCCGTGGTGATCCGGACGAGCGGCGCTGTGTCCTGCCGGGGCCGTTCTTCGGGCGTTCGCCGGGCCAGAAAGAGGATCGCGATCACCCCGAAGGCGGCACCCAGAATCAGGAGGGGCTGGATCTTCGACGAGCGCATCAGGGACCTTTCGAAGCGAGAGCACGCCCCTTTTGCCGGGAGGCATCGTGCCCGGAGGCCATGTACCGGGAGGTATTGTGCCAGGCGACACTCGCGGGACACGGTGGGGCGACGGTTCCCATGGAGACGTGCGAGAACCCTTCACTGATCCGGTGAGTTCGGGACATCAGGCGTCCACCCGAAATCCGCTCTGCAGCGGTTTCCTAGCGGGCACGCTGAGAACGGGAGGCTAGGAAGTGGCCCAACGGGTGTCAAACGAGTCTCTGTCAGCACCGCAGGCCGCCGAAGGGGGGCGACTCGACTAGAATTGCATCGAGGAGTCCATTTCATGTCCCCCCCAAAGGCTGCGAAGGCCGAGACGCAAATCCACTACCGGACCTGTCCGCTATGTGAGGCCACCTGCGGTCTCGCGATCGAGGTTGAGGGCGATCGGGTCGTGCGCGTTCGGGGTGACAAGCAGGATCCCTTCAGCCGGGGCTTCATCTGCCCCAAGGGCTCAACCCTCGGTGAGCTGCACCACGATCCGGACCGGCTTCGCAAGCCGCTGGTCAGGCGCAACGGTCGGCTCGAGGAGGCGACCTGGGACGAGGCCTTCGCGGCGATCGAAGCCGGGCTCGGGCCGATCCTTGCGGAGCACGGTCGGGAGTCGCTGGCGCTGCTACTTGGCAATCCAATCACCCACCATCTGGCGCCCGCGCTCTACGTGGGCCCGCTCATCCGCGCCTGCGCCACCCGCAATCTCTACAGCGCTTCGACCGTCGACCAGATGCCTCAACACGTCGTGTCGGGCCTGGTCTGGGGGGATCCCAATGCGTTTCCGATCCCCGACATCGATCGCACTGATCATCTCCTTATGTTAGGTGCGAATCCGATGGCCTCGAATGGCAGCTTGATCACCGCGCCCGACTTTCCAGGTCGTCTCAAGGAGATACCGCAGAGGGGGGGGCGGCTCGTGGTGGTCGATCCGCGCAAGACCGAGACCGCTGCGCGTGCGGACGAACACCTCTTCATCAAGCCGGGGACGGACGTCTTCTGGTTGGCCGCACTCGTGCAGACGCTATTCGAGGAGGACCTGGTTGAGATCGGACGACTCGAACGCTTCGTGGACGGAGTCGAGGAGATTCGCGAATTGGTCGCTCCTTTCACGCCCGAACGGGTCGCGCCGATCTGTGGCATCGATGCCGAGACGACACGCCGCCAGGCCCGCACCCTTCAGGGCGCGGCGGCCGGTGCAGTCTACGGTCGCGTCGGAAATCACACCGTAGAATTCGGTACGGCGACCGCATGGATGGCTGCGATCCTGAATATCCTGACCGGCAATTTCGATCGACCGGGCGGCGTCATGACCTCGTCGCCGATCGCCTCGCGCATCGACGATGGAGAGCCCGGAGGACGCGGCTTCCGCTTGGGGCGCTGGAAGAGCCGGGTGAGTGGGCATCCCGAGGTGAACGGTGAATTTCCCGCGGCGAGCCTCGCAGAAGAAATGGAGACCGAGGGCAGGGGACAGATCCGCACGGCCCTCACGGTCGCGACGAACCCGGTGCGCTCCTACCCGAATAGCGAACGGCTCGATCAGGCTTTCGCCGAGCTCGACTTCTACGTGGCGTTCGACATCTACGTCAACGAGACGACGCGGCACGCGGACGTGATCCTGCCGCCGCCGTCGACCCTCGAAGAGGAAACCTACGAGCTGACGTTCATGACGAACGCGATTCGCAGTTTCGCGAAATTCGGGGAACCCATATTCGGAGGGGAGGCGCCGACGGAGGCGGATCTCTTCGCGCGGCTGATTCTCGTCATGCGGGGCGAAGGTGCAACGGCCGATCCCGCGAGTGTCCACGACGAGCTGCTGAAGGATGCGGTCGGGAGATCGCTCGGCGCCTCGAAGGCGGAGACGGAGGCGGGCACAGAGCCGGGCGCGCAGGCGAACGCGAAGGGCGAGAAGGGTGATCTGGAGCGAGAGGAGATCCTGGCTGCGCTCGCGGGTTTGTCGCCGGTCGAAAAGCTGCTCGACCTGAAGCTTCGGACGGGTTGGCAGGGGGATCTTTTTGGCCGACGGCCGGGCGGCGTCTCGCTCGCCAAGCTCGCCGAGCATCCCCATGGCGTCGACTTCGGGCCGATGGTGGAACGCTACCCGGCGAGGCTGAAGACCGCATCCGGCCAGTTCGAATTGTTCCCGGAGTGGTTGGTCGAGGATTGGGCACGGGTTCGCGCGCGACTCGAATCGCCGGACGCGTCGGGTGGACTGCTGCTGATCGGGCGGCGTCATATCCGCTCGAACAACTCGTGGATGCATAACGTCGGAAGCCTCGTCTCGGGACGTTCGCGATGTACGCTACTCGTGCATCCCGACGATGCCCGGCGACTCGGACTCGAAAACGGGAGCCTTTCCGAAATGCGTTCCGGGGTGGGGATTCTCCGGGTGGAGGTCGAGACATCCGAGGCGATGATGCCGGGGGTCGTATCGCTACCCCACGGCTGGGGCCACGATGTCGACGGAGTTCGAATGGATGTTGCGGTAAAGCATGCCGGGGTCGGGAGCAATATCCTGACCGACGATCGTGTGATCGATACGGCGAGCGGGAATGCGGTTCTGAACGGAATTCCGGTGGAGGTCTTGCCCGTTGACTTCGAGTCTGGCCCCTCGCCTAACGAATGATGTCGTCCGACCGGAGCGCCTCGAGATCGGCATCGGAGAGTCCGAGATCCGAGCGCAGCAGGTCCTCCGTGTGTTCTCCGATGAGCGGCCACTTGTCGACGGGTCCCTCCGGGCTGTCGGAGAACTTGATCGGGTTGCCGTGGATGCGGACGGGTGTGTCTCGGCCTTCGACCGGGATCTCACAGATCATGTCGTGGGCTTTCACGTGCGGATCCGAGAGCAGGTCGTCGCCGTCGAAGCTCGGGCCGGCAACTACGCCAGCCTCGGCGAGTATTCGAGAAGCTTCGAGTTTCGTCTTGTCGGCGGCCCAGGCTTCGACCGCCGGACGAATGACGCCATCGATATTCGCGCTCCACCCCTCACGCGTCGAAAAGCGCTCATCCTCGAGCCATTCGGGGTGGCCAAGGATCTTCGCAAAAATTTCGAATTGGTGTTCGCGCCCCACCTGGATCACGAAAAGTCCGTCGTTCGCGGAGAAGAACTGCAGGATGCCGGGCCAGGCGGCGATACTCTGGTCGTGGACGCCGATCGAAGGACCAAAGGCCACCATGTCCATGATCGACATCATGGCGTCGAGCATCGCGACGTCCACCTTCTGACCCCGCCCGGTCTGGTTCCGCCCGTGCAGGGCGGCGAGCAATCCGACCATCGCGAAGAGTCCCGTCCCGATGTCGCCGATCGCCCCCGCGACGCCAATATTGGGCCGCCGACCCGGCTCGGGGCGAAACGAGTAGAAGCCGCTCATCGCTTCGGGCACACAAGCGTAGGCGGGCCAGCTGCCGTAGGGAGTCTCGCGCAGCGAGCCGAAACCGGAGACCGCGACGTAGACCAGCCCGGGATGAATGTCGGCCAGGGTCTCGTAGCCGAGCCCGAGCCGCTCCATCGTGCCGGGCTTGAAGTTCTCGACGACGACGTCATAGTGCGGAACGAGCCGCTTGAAGAGTTCGGCACCCTTCGGGTTTTTGAGGTCGATTCCGAGGCTCCGCTTACTCAAGTTGTTTCGCAGGAAAGTCGCACCGGTCTGTGATCCATCGACGTCGCGGATCGCCGGAGCGCTCGCTCGCCCCGATTCGCCGCGGGTCGGATGTTCGACCTTCACGACATCCGCGCCCATGCGAGCAAGAAGCTGGGTGCCAAAGGGCATCGCCTGCATCTGTTCGACCGCGAGGATACGAACACCTTCGAGAGGAAGCGCTTGGCGATTGGTCATGGGGGTCTCCGCTTGTGGCTGGATGAATCGGGCAAGAGGCCTAACGGGCCGTTCGGCCGAGTCCTAGTTCTCGTAGGATCTCTTCCGTGTGTTGTCCGTGGGTGGGTGCTGGCCGGTCGAGATTAGTGGGCGTCTCTTCGAAACGGGCGGCCGCGCGGGGCTGGCGAATTCGGCCGGCTACTGGATGATCCGTCTCGAAGAGGAGATTGCTGGCCTCGATCTGAGGATGTCGGATGATCTCCGAGAGGGGAAGGATCGGCGCGCAGGGCACCTGTTCCGCATCGAGCAGTTCCATCCATTCCGCAGTCGACCGTTCCCTCAAGGCGTCCGCTGTCTGGTCGAGTCGTTCTTTCGCGTAGGCGACTCGTCCGCCCGCGGTTTTGAAGCGCTCGTCTTCGAGCCACTCCGGATGGCCGACCGCATTCGTGAGGCCGATCCATTCCGAATCCGAAACGGCGCCGGTCGTCATGAAGCCATCCTTCGTTTCGAATACGAGGTCCTGGGCGAGAGCATTGCGGGGCACATCCTTTTCATCGCCGACGAAGGTGTGCCCGGCATAACCCTCCGGCCAGGCGAGCGCGATCATCGCGTCGAGCATCGAGAGTCGAACGTGTTGGCCCTTCCCCGAGCGTTCGCGGGCGAGGAGTGCTGCCGTGATGGCCTGAGCGGCGGTGATCGCCGTGACCTTGTCGGGAATCACCAGGCGCATCATTTTCGGCCGACCCTGGCCTCGATCGCCCTGGATCGTGGCCAGTCCCGAGAGCGCCTGGATGACGGGGTCATAGACGCGCTTGGCAGCGTAGGGCCCCGATTCGCCAAAGCCCGAAATCGAGACGTAGATCAGCTCGGGCTTGATCGCGCGGAGCTGCTCGAAGCCGATCCCCATTCGATCGACGACACCGGGTCGAAAATTCTGGACGACGACGTCGGCGGTTTCGACGAGCGCAAAGAAAGCGGCGCGATCGTCGGGGGCGTTCTTGAGGTCGAGGACGATCGAGCGCTTGTTTCGGTTGGTGGTGGCGAAGGTGGCGGTGATCCCGTTTCGAGGGACGCCGAGTCGGCGGACGAGGTCGCCGACACCGGGCGCTTCGACCTTGATCACGTCCGCACCCTGGTCGCCGAGCAGACAGGTCGCCATCGGGCCTGAGATCATGGTCGTCAGGTCGACGATTCGATAGCCATCGAGGGGGCCGGGCATGGACAACTCCTGGAGTCGGGCGCAAACGCCTGCGTGGCAGCAGGTGCACGCGCAGACTCCTCGGGAGGCTAGCATTCCGCAAGTCACATCCGGCGCCGACCCGGTGGCCCGAATCGGGTATTCTGGAAGCATGAGTCAAGCCCCCCGCGATGGAAGAAGCGAACTCGAAAGACCTCCGCTGCCCTCGGGCGTCGTGGCTTTCGTCAAGCGCGATTGCCCGACCTGCGAGTTGGTGGCGCCCGTTCTCGCGGCGCTGGGCGGACAGCTCGCGGCGCTGCCCGAATCGGTTGCCCTCACGGTCTATACGCAGGATGACCCCGAGTTTCCGGCCGATGTCGAGCGGGTGGACGACACGGATCTCGCTGTTTCATGGCATCACGAGATCGAGGCCGTGCCGACGCTGATGCGTGTCGAAGCCGGCCGCGAGGTCGAGCGCGCGCTCGGCTGGCATCGCGGCGAATGGGAAGCGCTCACCGGAATCGAGGGGTTGGGTGAAGGTCTGCCCGAGTTCCGCCCGGGTTGTGGTTCGCTCTCCGTCGACCCCTCACGGGCTCAGGGGCTCGCCATTCGTTTCAGTGGTTCCAAGCTTCAGGCTCGTCGCGTCGAGATCGCGAGCCTCGAAGACGAGCAGGAGGCTTTCTTCGATCGAGGCTGGACCGATGGTCTGCCGATCGTTCCGCCGACGGAGGGACGTGTGCTCGCGATGCTCGAGGGGACGACCCGCTCGCCCGACGAAATCGTTGCGATCGTGCCGCCCGATCTGGCACCCTGCACGATCGAGAAGGTCGCGATCAATGCGGTCATGGCGGGTTGCAAGCCCGAGTATCTGCCAGTGGTGATCGCCGCGGTCGAGGCCGCGTGTACGGACGAGTTCAATATCCACGGTCTTTTGGCGACGACGATGTCCGCGGGGCCCGTGCTCGTCGTGAACGGACCGATTCGCAAGAGGATCGGGATGAACTCCGGCAAGAACGTGTTCGGTCAGGGCAACCGCGCGAATAGCACCATTGGACGCGCGCTCCAGTTGATCATTCGAAACGTCGGGGGAGGTCGGCCGGGCGAAGTCGATCGCGCAGCGCTTGGCAATCCCGGGAAGGTCGGATTCTGCTTCGCAGAGGATGAAGAGGGCTCTCCCTGGACTCCGCTCTCGACGGATTTCGGGCATGCCGCGGGGACGGACACGGTCATGCTCTTTCCCGGCGAAGGGCCGCGTACGATCGTCGACCAGATCGCACGGGAGCCCGAGCCACTCGTTCAGGCCTTTGCGGCGGCCATGAAATCGATGCTCACCCCCAAAATGGTGCTGGCCTTCGATGTGATCCTGGTCGTGTCACCCGAGCATTCGCGCATCTTCCGCGAGGCCGGTTGGTCGCGGGAAGACCTGCTGGCGAAGTTGCACGAAGCGACGCTGATGGACGGCGACGATCTCGTGCGCGGCGCTGGAGGGATCGCAGACGGGCTGCCCGAAGGCGTTCGCGGCCAGAAGATCCCGAAATTCAAGCCCGGTGGAATCCATCTCGTCCACGCCGGTGGCGGTGCGGGACTCTTCTCTGCGATCATCCCCGGATGGGCGAATGGCGACATGGGCAGCGCAGCCGTCTGCAAGGAGATCACGCCCTGATCCGCGTGGATGCAGCACTGGTGAATGGAAAATAGGGAGATCGATCATGAGCATTCTTCTCGACCCGACGAGCGAACGAGTTCCAGCCGAGCGAGAGCGTGCCGCGCGACTCGCGTCGCTTGACGGGAAGACGATCGGTCTCCTCGACATCGTGAAAGCCCGGGGTGATATCTTTCTCGATCAGCTCGAGCTGCGACTCGTCGAGCGCGGCGCGAGTGTGATTCGTTATGCGAAGCCGACGTTCACGAAGCCGGCCCCGATCGATCTTCGACACGAGATCGCCGAGCAGTGTGACGCCGTCGTCGAAGCGCTCGCGGATTGAGGTAGCTGCACGTCGTGCAGTGTGCACGACATGGTAGATCTCGAGGATCGTGGAGTTCCCAGCGTGTTCATTTCGACGGTCGAGTTCATCGACGGGGCTGATGCCCAGGCGAAGGCACTCGGGACGACGCCGAGTGCGGTCTACGTCGAACATCCGATCCAGGATCGGACGGATGACGAAATGCGCATCATCGCCGACAAGGCGGTCGACGAGATCGTTTCGCGGATCGTGCTGAATTAGATCGCATCAGCTCCGTTTGCGTGAGCCGATGCGATTTGAATGGGATCTAATCGCCCTTGCCCAGGACCTTCCCCTCGAGCTCCGACGCTCCGACCTTGACGTCGAGCCAGTCGGCACTCAGCTGGGCCCAGCGCAGCGCTTGATCCCGGCTCATGTCGTCGATCCGGTCGAGATGGGCGAGCACGAGCTTGACGCCGGCGGGGTTCATCGAGGCGATCTGTCCTGCCATTTCGAGTGCACCGGCTCGGAGCTCGGCGCTCTCGTAGACCGCACTCGCGAAGCCGATCCGGAAGGCTTCATCGCCATCGATGACGCGCCCGGTGAGCAGCATCTGTTTGGCGTTCGTGACGCCGCACTCCCGCGCCCAACGTGTGCTCGCGCCCCAGGCCCCGAGACCGGTCCCGAGCTTGGCGAGGTGCCAGTCGCTGATCTGGGCGCTTCGGGCGACGATGCGGAAATCGCAGGCGAGGGCGATCTCGCCGCCGCCGGTCGTGCAGATGCCGTCGATGACCGCGATCGAGGGTTTCAAGAGGTCGTCGATCCGGTTGGTCAGCGCGAAACCCTGTTCTTCGGTCACGCCCTGTCCATCGGCGAAGGCCTGGACGTCGACACCCGCGCTGAAACACGGTCGCCCGTCCGGGCGCGGCGCGCCCTGGATCAGGAAGACCCGGACGTCGGGATCGCCGTTGATGTCTTCGACGGCGGCCGCGAGTTCATCCAGCAACGGGCCCGAGAGCGCATTCAGGCGTTTGGGTCGGTCGAGGGTGATGACAGCGATTCCGTCTCCGCGCTTCTCCAGCCGGATCGTGTCGAAGGAGGTCGGGCTCATGGGGGTTCCTCTCGGGTTCGGTCCGCGTCATGATAGCCGGGTCGCGTGTGCCGAGTTGACCCACATGCGCCTCGAAACGATGGATGAACGATGGATGAACGATGGAAGGATGCCGGTATGCCCGTTCGTGGACTCGATCACGTGGCGATCACCTGTAACGACATCGAGGCGACCCTCGAATTCTACAAGCGCGTGCTCGGCGCGACGACCCACTACGAGGATCAGTGGCGCGCCGGGACGATTCCGGTCGTGATCATGCAGGTGGGCCTCAGTCGCTTGAGCGTGCACGATGCGGCAGCACCGGCGAAGCCGCATGCGCGCGTCCCGGCGGCGGGCTCCGAGGATATGTGCTTTCGGTTCGATGGGCCGATTGCCGAGGCACAGAAGCTGCTCGCGGAAAACGGCGTCGAAGTGATCGAGGGACCTGTTCCGAGACCGGCTGCGGATGGGGAGCTCGGGCAGTCTGTCTATTTCCGGGATCCCGACGGCAATCTCGTCGAGCTGCTTTCGACCGACAGCTGAAGGCTCCTGTTATTCGAGCAGATTATGACGGATTGATTCGCGCTCGTCGTCTGTGATGCCGAGGCCCTGGGAGAGGTAGGTGTCGAAGTCGCCCCAGTCTTCGGCGACGGCCTCGAAGGAGGATTGGATGTACTCCTCCCGTACACCCACGATCGGGGCCAGGGCCTCGTGCCAGAATTCATTTCCGACCTGGCGCTGTCG
>SMVB01422750.1_pt1 | contig 16659 bp, 12 predicted proteins | sample 2456461 | NCBI WGS metagenome assembly SMVB01 (sample SAMN11095934, study PRJNA526329) | marine sediment metagenome | biome: Marine sediment; feature: Surficial sediment; material: Deep marine sediment; isolation source: Hadal surficial sediment | place: Pacific Ocean | collected 2014-05 | depth...
CTACTCGATAATCTTGGTCACGACGCCGGCACCCACCGTGCGTCCCCCTTCGCGGATGGCAAACCTTTGGCCTTCCTCCATCGCAATCGGGCAGATCAGCGTCACAATCAGATTCACGTTGTCTCCAGGCATCACCATCTCAACGTCCGACGGTAACTCAACGTTCCCCGTCACATCCGTCGTCTCAAAGAAAAACTGCGGACGATAACCCGTGAAAAACGGCGTCCGCCGTCCACCTTCGTCCTTGCTCAATACATACACTTCCGATTCGAAATGAGTATGCGGCGTAATGCTCTTAGGCTCCGCCAGTACCTGCCCCCGCTCAACCTCGTCTCGCTTCGTCCCTCGCAGCAATACCCCAACGTTCTCGCCCGCCCGTCCTTCATCCAACAGCTTGCGGAACATCTCAACGCCCGTGCACGTCGTCGTCTCCGTATCCCGTATCCCAATGATCGATACCTCGTCTCCAACCTTCACAATCCCACGCGCAATCCGTCCCGTGACCACCGTGCCCCGCCCCGAAATCGAAAATACATCCTCAATCGGCATCAGAAACGGCTTGTCTATAATGCGCTTCGGCTCCGGAATGAAACTGTCCAACGCATCAATCAGCCTTTGCACGCTCGGTATCCCCATCTCGCTTTCGTCTCCATCCAGCGCCTTCAACGCACTCCCCACAATGATCGGCGTGTCGTCTCCGGGAAACTCGTACTGGTCCAATAACTCTCGCACTTCCATCTCAACCAGTTCAATGAGCTCATCATCGTCAACCATGTCCGCTTTGTTCATGTAAACCACAATGTTCGGAACACCCACCTGACGAGCCAGCACAATATGCTCCCGGGTCTGCGGCATCGGACCATCCGCCGCACTCACCACCAGAATCGCACCATCCATCTGTGCCGCTCCCGTGATCATGTTCTTGACATAATCCGCGTGTCCCGGACAGTCTACGTGAGCGTAGTGACGGTTCGCCGACTCGTACTCAACATGCGACGTCGCAATCGTGATCCCTCGCGCCTTCTCTTCCGGAGCATTGTCAATCTGGTCGAAATCCCGCGTCTCACCACCAAAAGCCGCCGCACTCACCTGCGTCAATGCCGCCGTCAACGTCGTCTTGCCATGGTCTACATGGCCAATCGTGCCCACATTGACGTGTGGCTTCGTGCGTTCAAATCTCTCTTTGGCCATTGTTATTGCCTTTGTCTAGTTAGATAGCTCTTTAAGGGTCGGACTCGCCTAGCGATTGATGATGCCTTCGGCAATGCTGCTCGGCACCTCGGCATACTTGACGAATTCCATGGTAAAAGTTGCTCGACCTTGGGTGGCCGAACGCGAATCGGTAGCGTAGCCGAACATCTCGGCGAGCGGAACATTCGCCCGGATAATCTTACCTGCGGGATTTTGATCCATGCTGATGATGATACCGCGACGACGGTTCAAGTCCCCCACGACATCACCCATGTATTGTTCCGGAGTAACGACCTCGACGCCGAAAATCGGCTCGAGCAACACGGGATCGGCCGCCCTGGCACCATCCCTGAGCGCCATGGACCCCGCAATCTTGAAAGCCATTTCCGAGGAGTCAACCTCATGAAAAGAGCCGTCGTACAGTGTTACCCGGATGTTGATCAGTGGGTAACCGGCAATCACCCCGTTCTGCAACTGCTCCTTGATCCCCTTGTCCACCGCAGGGATGTATTCACGCGGTACGGCACCACCAACGATCTCGTTAATGAATTCGTAGCTGTCCGCGTCCTCTTCCGTGATCGGCTCGAGTTTCAGCCATACATGTCCGTACTGACCCCGACCCCCACTCTGGCGGACGAACTTACCTTCGGTGTTGACAGTCGAACGAATCGTCTCGCGGTACGCCACCTGGGGTCTGCCTACATTGGCCGCAACGCCGAATTCCCGCTTCATACGCTCGACGATGATGTCCAGATGCAGTTCACCCATCCCTGAGATGATGGTCTGACCGGACTCCTGGTCCGTCTCGACGCGAAACGATGGGTCTTCCTGAGCCAATTTGCCGAGCGCGACACCCATCTTCTCCTGATCCGGTACCGATTTAGGTTCAACGGCAACCGAAATCACCGGTTCTGGAAATACCATTTTCTCCAGCGTGATGATGTCACTCTGGGCACACAGCGTATCGCCCGTGGTCACATCTTTCAGGCCGATGGCTGCGGCGATATCGCCCGCTCGCACCTCTTTGATCTCATTGCGGTTGTTCGAGTGCATCTGCACCATACGACCCACCCGCTCGCGCTTGCGTCGCCCGGGGTTGTACACCTGATCTCCCGAGTTCAAGATACCCGAATAAACTCGAAAGAACGTCAAGGTGCCGACGAAAGGATCGGTGGCAATTTTGAACGCGAGCGCCGCGAACGGTGCATCGTCACTCGCCTCCCGGAACGCCAAAGTTTCGTCGTCGTCGAGAACTCCTTCGATGGGTTTGACCTCGGTCGGCGCCGGAAGGTAATCGACTACTGCATCCAGCATCGCCTGTACGCCTTTGTTTTTGAAAGCCGAGCCGCACAGCGCAGGAACGATCTCGTTGGCGATCGTGCGTAAGCGCAACCCCTTGCGAATATCTTCCTCCGAGAGAACACCCTCTTCCAGATACTTCTCCAGCAACTCTTCAGTGGCTTCGGCGGCGCTTTCCACCATCTGTTCCCGCCAGAGTTCGGCCTCCGTCAGCATCTCTTCGGGAATGTCGCTGAGATCGTAACTGAGGCCCTGATCATCCTCGCTCCAGAGAATGGCTTTCATCTGAACGAGGTCAATGACTCCTTTGAAATTCTCTTCCGCCCCATAGGGGAGTTGAACGGGCACCGGGTTGGAACCCAGACGCTCCCTGATCTGATCGACCACACGCAGGAACTCGGACCCTGCCCGGTCCATCTTGTTGATGAAAACGATGCGCGGGACATCATAGCGGTTAGCCTGGCGCCAAACCGTTTCGGACTGCGGCTCAACACCCGAGGTGCCACAAAAAACGACGACGGCTCCATCGAGCACCCGCAAGCTTCGTTCGACCTCGATGGTGAAATCCACGTGACCGGGGGTATCGATAATGTTGATGCGGTGCTCGTCAAATTGCTGGTTCATACCACTCCAGAAACAAGTGGTCGCAGCAGAAGTAATCGTGATACCTCGTTCCTGCTCCTGCTCCATCCAATCCATAGTGGCGGCACCATCGTGAACCTCACCAATCTTGTGGGACAGGCCGGTATAAAAAAGTATCCTTTCGGTGGTGGTGGTTTTACCCGCATCCACGTGCGCCACAATACCAATGTTGCGGTATCGGGAAATGGGTGTCGTACGAGCCATCGTGCTCTCCGTTAAGCTAAGCCTGAATAGATGAAAGAATAGGTGTTAGTACCGGTAGTGCGAGAATGCCTTGTTGGCCTCTGCCATCCGGTGCGTATCTTCACGCTTTTTGACTGCCGAGCCGCGGCCATCTGCCGCATCCATCAACTCTCCCGCGAGTCTCGCAGCCATGGATTTCTCGCCACGTTTGCGCGCGCTATCCACCAGCCAACGCATGGCGAGTGCCTGGCGGCGCGAGGGCCGGACCTCGACCGGCACCTGATAAGTAGCACCACCCACCCTGCGGGATTTCACTTCGACAAACGGTGCAACCGCTTCCAACGCCTTGACGAAAACCTCCACGGGGTCAGGATTGGAACGCTCTTCAATGCGGGTAAGGGCACCATAGACGATATGTTCTGCAACCGCCTTTTTACCACTGACCATTACATGGTTGATGAATTTGGCAACCGTCTGGTTGTGGTATTTGGGGTCTGGGAGTATGTCGCGTTTTGCGACGATGCGTCGTCTTGGCATGCCAGCTCCTTTGCTTCAGGTTCGTCCCCGAGACTGATCCGAGGCCTTACTTGGAGGAGTGTATGAGTGTCTTGTCGGACACACGCACTCGCTGAGTTAATTGTTACTAGTTCGGTTTGTTAAAGCTTATTTAGGTCTCTTGGTTCCATATTTGGAACGGCTCTGGCGACGATCCGAGACACCAGAGGTGTCCAAGGTGCCGCGTATGGTGTGATACCGAACCCCGGGTAGATCCTTGACCCGGCCGCCTCTGATGAGGACTACCGAGTGTTCCTGCAGATTATGGCCTTCGCCGCCGATGTACGAAGTAACTTCAAAACCGTTGGTCAGCCGGACCCGACAGACTTTCCGTAGCGCCGAGTTCGGCTTCTTGGGCGTTGTCGTATAAACGCGGGTACAAACGCCACGCTTTTGAGGGCAACCCTGCAGCGCCGGCACAATGTTCTTATCGACCTTGCGCTTGCGCGGCTTTCTTACTAGCTGGCTGATCGTCGCCATCAATGCTCCGTTACGTTATTCAAGGCCAAACCGGTCGACAGATCGCCGGTCCAAAATCGGACGCGAGATTCTAATGATGTTAGTCGGCTAAAGCAACGGTCGGATGCAAGTATCCGACCGTTGCTTCTTTCCTAGGCAAGCGGGCGCAGGCTCAATCGCTATCGCTGAGCGCTTCAGACAAGGCCTGTTCGACCTCCTCCGCCGTTGCTCCTTGTGCCTCGGCAAGCTTGGTGGCAATTTCCCGTTCGCGCCTGCTCTTGCGTTCACTGTGGTAGGTCAGTCCAGTACCTGCAGGTATGAGCCGGCCGACCACCACGTTTTCCTTCAAGCCCCTCAAGTAGTCGCGTTTACCGGTCACCGCAGCTTCCGTCAGCACTCTCGTCGTCTCCTGGAAGGAAGCCGCAGAAATGAACGACTCCGTTGCCAGCGACGCTTTGGTGATACCCAGCAGCACACGCTGGAAGGTCACAAGTTCCTTACCCTGCGCTTCGAGCGCTTCATTGATGGCCCTAACCCGGGTGTACTCCAGTTGCTCACCTCGAATCAACTCCGACTCGCCGGAACGGACAATCTCCACCTTACGCAGCATCTGCCGAACAATGACCTCGATATGTTTGTCATTGATGGTCACACCCTGCAACCGGTATACCTCCTGGATCTCGTTGATGATGTACTTCGCAAGCTCCGGCACACCCTTCAGGCGCAGTATGTCGTGTGGGTTTGGCGGGCCTTCACAGACCACCTCACCACGCTCCACGTGTTCGCCTTCGAAAACACCGATGTTGCGCCATTTCGGAATCAGGGTTTCAACCGGGTCGCCTTCCGCGGGGGTAATGACCAACCGGCGTTTACCCTTGGTCTCCTTACCGAAGCCGACCGTGCCGGTGGCTTCCGCAAGGATAGCCGGCTCCTTCGGCTTTCGGGCCTCGAAAAGGTCGGCAACACGCGGCAGACCTCCAGTGATATCCCGAGTTTTCGAGCCTTCCTGAGGAATGCGGGCAATGATATCGCCCACGCCGACCTGTTCTTTGTCCTCGAGATTGAGGATGGCGTTGTTCGGCAGAAAAATGTGTACGGGTATATCGCTACCGGGCAACACAATCTCGTTGCCTTTTTCATCCACCAGCCGCAGAGCCGGACGAATATCTTTGCCCGCGCTCGGTCGGTCCTTGGGATCAAGTACGGTGATATTGGTCAATCCCGTGAGTTCATCGGTCTGTCGGTTGATGGAAAGCCCTTCCTCCATACCCTCAAATTCCACCGTTCCCGACACTTCGGTAACGATCGGATGAGTGTGGGGGTCCCACTGCGCAATGATTTGCCCGGCTTCTACCGTATCTCCGTCCTTGATGCTGATCACCGCCCCATAGGGCAGCTTATAGCGCTCGCGCTCGCGACCGTGATCATCGGCGATGGCAATCGCTCCGGAGCGGGATACCGCCACGAGATCACCGCTTTCACGAATAACCGTCTTCAGATTATGCAGACGAGCGACCCCGCCATGCTTGACCTGGACGCTGTCGATGGCCGTTGCCCTCGAGGCAGCACCACCAATGTGGAATGTGCGCATCGTAAGCTGGGTTCCCGGCTCGCCAATGGATTGCGCGGCAATAACGCCGACAGCCTCACCCGCGTTGACCTGGTGCCCGCGAGCCAGGTCTCGCCCGTAACACATAGCGCAAACTCCATAACGCGTCTTACAGCTTATGGCCGAGCGAACGATGATTTCGTCCACACCAATGTTATCGAGCTGTTCGACCCAGGCTTCTTCGAGCATCGTACCGGCTTCTATCAACACGGTTTTGCCGTCGACCTCATAGACGGTTTCCGCTACGACTCGACCGAGCACTCGATCACCCAATGGCTCTACGACGTCACCGCCCTCGATAATGGCCGACACCAGAAGTCCTTCGGTGGTGCCGCAATCAAAGTCCGTGACGACAACGTCCTGAGCAACGTCTACCAGACGACGCGTCAGGTAACCGGAGTTAGCGGTTTTGAGCGCCGTGTCCGCCAGACCTTTACGAGCACCATGAGTTGAGATGAAATACTCGTTCACATTCAACCCTTCGCGAAAATTAGCGGTAATCGCGTTTTCGATGATGCTTCCATCCGGCCGCGTCATCAGTCCGCGCATCCCGGCCAACTGGCGAATCTGCGCGGGCGATCCCCGCGCCCCGGAATCGGAGTACATAAATACGGAGTTGAATGAAGCCTGTTCTTCTTCTTTACCATCGCGGCCGATCACTGTTTCCTTTGAAATACCGTCCATCATGGCACGGGCAACCAAATCGTTAGCCCGCGACCAGATGTCTACCACCTTATTGTATTTCTCACCATGGGTGACCAGGCCGGATGCGTATTGCGACTCGATTTCTGCAACTTCTGCCCGCGCATCGCTGATGATCGCATCCTTACTCTCCGGGATGACAAAGTCATCCACACCGATGGATACGCCTGATGCCGTGGAGTGGGCAAATCCCATGTACATCAGCTGGTCGGCAAAAATAACGGTTTCCTTCAAGCCAACGTTTCGATAACAGGCATTGATCAAGTTCGAGACTTCTTTCTTATCGAGCGTCTTGTTGACCATCTCGAAGCCAAGCGTTGGGGGTAAGATCTCCGACAGAAGCGCTCGGCCTATCGTAGTATCCACCAGGTTGCGTTCGACCGACACAGAGCCATCTTCGGCGACAACGTGTTCCTCTACGCGAACTTTGACCCTGGCCTGAAGGTCGGCTTGGCCCGAATAGTAGGCGCGGTGCACTTCCTTCACATCCGCAAATATACTGCCTTCGCCTTTTCCGTTCACCTTCTCGCGGGTCATGTAGTAAAGCCCGAGTACCACGTCCTGGGAGGGAACGATGATTGGCTCGCCGCTGGCCGGTGACAAGATGTTGTTGGTCGACATCATCAGTGCCCGACTTTCGAGCTGAGCTTCGAGAGTCAGGGGTATATGAACGGCCATCTGGTCGCCGTCGAAGTCCGCGTTGAAAGCCGTACAGACCAGCGGGTGCAGCTGAATGGCCTTGCCTTCGATCAGCACGGGTTCGAATGCCTGAATACCCAGGCGGTGCAGCGTAGGGGCGCGATTCAACAACACTGGATGCTCACGAATTACCTTGGCGAGAATATCCCATACCTCGGGCGTTTCGCGTTCCACCATCTTCTTGGCGGCTTTGATGGTCGTCGCCAGCCCCCTCGCCTCCAGCTTTCCAAAGATGAACGGCTTGAACAGCTCCAGGGCCATCTTCTTGGGAAGACCACATTGATGCAGCCGCAACGTGGGTCCGACAACGATCACCGAACGACCCGAGTAGTCGACTCGTTTGCCAAGCAGATTCTGCCGGAAACGGCCTTGTTTTCCTTTGATCATGTCAGCCAGGGACTTCAGGGGACGTTTATTAGAACCGGTGATGGCCCGGCCGCGACGGCCATTGTCGAGCAGCGCGTCAACCGACTCCTGCAACATGCGTTTTTCGTTACGAACGATAATATCCGGTGCCGACAAATCGAGCAGGCGCTTCAGACGGTTGTTGCGGTTGATTACCCGCCGGTAAAGATCGTTCAGATCCGAAGTTGCAAAACGACCACCATCCAACGGCACCAGAGGCCGCAAATCCGGAGGCAACACCGGTAAGACCATCAATATCATCCATTCCGGTTTGTTTCCGGAGCTGAGAAACGCTTCCATCAGCTTCAAGCGCTTGGAGAGCTTCTTGATCTTGGTTTCAGAGTTGGTCGCAGGAATCTCTTCGCGCAACCGTGCCGTTTGTTCATGGAGGTCTATCGCCAGCAGTAGTGACCGGATCGCTTCGGCACCCATTCGAGCGTCGAACTCATCGCCGAATTCTTCGAGCTTCTGGTAATACTCCTCGTCGGTCAAAAGCTGACCGACCTCGAGGTCCGTAAGCCCCGGATCAACGACGACAAAAGACTCGAAATACAGAACGCGCTCGATGTCACGCAGCGTCATATCGAGTAACAGGCCGATACGAGAGGGCAGCGATTTCAGGAACCAGATGTGGGCAACGGGGCTTGCAAGCTCCACGTGACCCATGCGTTCGCGCCGCACTTTTGAGAGGGTTACTTCCACGCCGCACTTCTCGCAGATGACTCCGCGGTGTTTGAGACGCTTGTACTTGCCGCAAAGGCATTCGTAGTCTTTGTTCGGACCAAAAATGCGGGCACAGAACAAACCGTCGCGTTCAGGTTTGAAGGTGCGGTAATTGATGGTCTCCGGTTTTTTCACCTCACCGAACGACCAGGATCGGATCATCTCCGGGGACGCAAGCCCAATTCTCAGCGAATCGAACTCGCCAGCGTTTCCCTGAGCCTTCAGTAGGTTGAGTAGGTCTTTCAAGATCTCTCCTCCCGGTCGGATTTAAGTAGCAAACGAATAGGGTTGTTGATATCGATCATGCGCTATTCACTCTCCAGCTCGATGTCGATGGCAAGAGAACGGATCTCCTTCACCAACACGTTGAACGACTCCGGCATACCGGGTTCCATGCTGAAATCGTCATCGACGATGTTCTTGTACATCTTCGTGCGGCCGCTGACGTCGTCAGACTTGACGGTAAGCATTTCCTGCAGCGTATAGGCGGCGCCATAAGCCTCGAGTGCCCACACTTCCATCTCGCCGAACCGCTGCCCGCCAAACTGCGCCTTACCGCCTAACGGCTGCTGAGTGACTAGGCTATAGGAACCTGTGGAACGCGCATGCATCTTGTCGTCAACCAGATGGTTGAGCTTCAGCATGTACATGTAACCAATGGTTACCGGTCGATCGAACTTGAGACCGGTGCGGCCATCGTAGAGCGTTGTCTGCCCACTGGTGGGTAAACCCGCAAGTTCGAGCATCTGCTTGATTTCACTTTCGGCAGCCCCATCGAAGACCGGGGTCGCCATTGGTAAACCGCCTCTCAGATTTTCGGCAAGCTCGTTAATTTCGCCCTCCTTGAGAGACTTCAGGTTTTCCTTGTGCTCACCCACCGAGTTGTAAATTTTCTCGAGGTATTCGCGCAGTTTTGCCGTTTTCGCCTGAGCATCGATCAACTCACCGATTTTCTCGCCAATGCCTTTAGCCGCCCAGCCCAAATGGGTTTCCAGCACCTGACCAACATTCATGCGGGAAGGCACGCCGAGCGGATTGAGCACGATGTCTACCGGATTACCATTTTCATCGAATGGCATGTCTTCAACGGGCATGATCACGGAGATCACCCCTTTATTGCCATGACGTCCCGCCATTTTGTCACCCGGCTGAATACGCCGTTTGATCGCGAGATAAACCTTGACGATCTTCAACACACCCGGGGCAAGGTCATCGCCACTCTCGAGCTTTGAGCGCTTGTCCGCGTATACGTCGTCAAGCTGGGCTTTACGTTCCTGTAGCTGAGCCTCGGCTCGCTCAAGCTGAGCATTGAGCACGTCGTCGGACATGCGGATCTTGAACCAATCATCGCGAGTGAGGCTCGCCAGATATTCCGCATCTATCTTGAGCCCTCGCGTCTGACCTGGCGCGCTGGCCGCCTTCTGACCGAGTAAAGCGTTTTCCAAACGCTCAAAGGTTGCCACCTCGACAATCCGGTACTCGTCGTCCAGATCCTTGCGATGCTGCGCCAGTTGTTGTTGCTCGATATCCTTGGCACGCTGATCTTTTTCAACCCCGTCGCGGGTAAAAACCTGCACGTCGATCACGGTACCCTGGACACTGCTGGGTACTCTGAGCGAAGTGTCTTTCACATCCGACGCTTTCTCGCCAAAGATGGCCCGCAGTAGTTTCTCTTCCGGGGTAAGTTGAGTTTCGCCTTTTGGCGTTACCTTGCCGACCAGAATGTCACCGGACATCACCTCCGCACCGATATATACGATGCCCGATTCGTCGAGCTTCGACAGCGCACCTTCGCCCACGTTCGGGATGTCACAGGTAATGTCTTCCGGTCCGAGTTTGGTATCTCGGGCGATACAGGTGAGTTCCTGAATATGGACACTCGTGAACCGGTCTTCCTGCACGACTCGCTCGGAGACGAGAATCGAATCCTCGTAGTTGTATCCATTCCAGGGCATGAAAGCGATGCGCATGTTCTGCCCAAGCGCCAACTCTCCCATGTCACACGAAGGTCCATCGGCCAGAATGTCATCCTTGCTGATGCGGTCACCGGGCTTGACCAGCGGACGCTGGTTGATGCAGGTGTTCTGATTGGAGCGGGTGAATTTAGTCAGGTTGTAAATATCAACACCCGCTTCTCCAGCCTCCGTTTCCGCATCCGCCACCCGTACCACGATTCGCCCGGCGTCCACGATATCGACCGTGCCACCTCGATTTGCGATCACGCAAACACCGGAATCTCGTGCCACGGCGCGTTCCATTCCCGTGCCAACCAGCGGTTTCTCAGTGCGGATGGTCGGCACTGCCTGACGCTGCATGTTGGAACCCATGAGGGCCCTGTTGGCATCATCATGCTCAAGGAACGGGATCAGGGAAGCGGCCACCGAAACCACCTGCTTGGGCGACACATCCATGTAGTTCACGTTCTCTGCAGCCATTTTCTGGAACTCGTTCTGATGACGGACATCCACCAGATCGTTCTCAAACCGGTTTTTCGCGTTGATGGGCGAGCTTGCCTGAGCGATGACGTATTCCGCCTCATCGATTGCCGACAGGTAATCGATGTTCTTGGTTATCTTGCCGTTTTCCACGCGCCGGTATGGCGTTTCCAGGAAACCGTACTCATTGGTACGCGCGTAGGTCGCCAGGCTGTTGATCAGTCCGATGTTCGGACCTTCAGGGGTCTCAATGGGGCAAACCCGGCCATAGTGCGTCGGATGAACATCGCGCACCTCGAATCCGGCTCTTTCACGGGTCAACCCGCCGGGTCCCAAGGCCGATACCCGACGCTTATGGGTGACTTCCGACAGCGGATTGTTCTGGTCCATGAACTGAGACAGTTGACTGGAACCAAAAAACTCCTTGATTGCTGCGGCCACCGGCTTGGCGTTGATCATGTCCTGCGGCATGAGACCTTCCGATTCCGCGAGGCTCAGCCGTTCTTTGACTGCCCGTTCGACCCGGATCAGACCGACGCGAAACGCGTTTTCGGCCATCTCTCCTACCGAACGTACCCGACGGTTGCCGAGATGATCGATGTCGTCTACCGAACCCTTGCCATTACGAATTGCAATGAGCGTGCGCAGCACCTCGATGACGTCTTCATTGAGAAGAATTCCTTCTCCCGTTATGTCTTCCCGACCCAGACGCCGGTTGAACTTCATGCGGCCAACCGCCGAGAGGTCGTATCGCTCGGTAGAGAAAAACAAGTTGGTAAAGAGATTTTCTGCCGCTTCTTTAGTTGGGGGCTCGCCGGGACGCATCATGCGATAAATCTCGACGAGCGCTTCCAGGCGGTTGCTCGTGGGATCGATGCGCAACGTGTCCGAAATGTACGGTCCACAATCGAGATCGTTGGTATAGATCGTCGGGATATCGCGCACACCCGCTTCCAGCAACTGTTCCAACACTTCTTCGGTAATCAAGGTGTTACAGGCGACGAGAATCTCACCGCTTGCTTTGTCGACAATGTCGTTGGAGATCACCCGATCGATGAGGTATTCCCTCGGTACATTGAGACGCTTCAGACCACTGTCTTCGAGTAACCGTACGTGCCGTGCAGTGATGCGCCGACCCACTTCGACTATGACTTTGCCGGAACGATCAGTGATATCGAACGACGACATCTCGCCACGCATGCGTTCCGGGATCAGGTCGACGGAAAAGCCATCCTTCTTCATATGGAAGACGTTCTTTTCGAAAAATATATCGAGGATTTCTTCTGCCGTGTAGTTCAACGCCCGCAGGACAATGGTTGCCGGGAGTTTGCGGCGCCTGTCGATACGAACAAACATGCAATCCTTCGGATCGAATTCGAAATCGAGCCAGGACCCACGGTAGGGAATCACCCGTGCGGAGTAGAGCAGCTTGCCGGAGCTGTGAGTCTTGCCACGATCATGATCGAAGAACACGCCCGGAGAGCGATGTAATTGCGACACGACGACACGCTCAGTGCCGTTGATGACAAAGGTGCCATTCTTGGTCATGAGCGGAATTTCGCCCATGTAGACTTCCTGCTCTTTGACGTCCTTGACCGTTTTGTTGGAAGACTCCTTGTCGTAGATGATCAGACGTACTTTGACTCGCAATGGCGCCGCGTAGGTGATGCCCCGCATCTGACATTCTTTGACATCAAAGGTAGGTACGCCTAATCGGTAGTCCACATACTCCAGTGCCGCACTTCCCGAGTAACTGACAATCGGAAAGACCGAGCGAAACGCGGTATGCAAACCGACATCTGCGCGTTCACCGAGCTTTTTGTCCACTTGTAGGAACTTGTTATAGGAATCGACCTGAATCGCAAGAAGGTACGGTAGTTCCATGACTTCAGGTAATTTGCCAAAGTCCTTACGGATCCGTTTCTTCTCAGTAAAGCTATACGCCATTCGAATCTCCCGCGCGTGCTTGGGTTACGTATTCACAATTAATCGTCCGCAACGACGAAAGGCCGGCACCTTCTCCGGGTTGTGGAGACGGGCGCCAGCCCGAGTCGTTTGACCGCGAGCCCTTACTTGAGCTCAACAGTCGCGCCGGCTTCTTCCAACTGCTTCTTGATTTCTTCTGCTTCGTCCTTGCTCAGCCCTTCCTTGATCGAGGAAGGTGCTTCATCAACCACCGCCTTGGCTTCTTTCAAACCGAGCCCGGTGATTGCCCTTACCGCTTTGATCACGGTGACTTTCTTTTCGCCTATGCCTGCAAGTACTACCTCAAATTCGGTCTGTTCCTCGGCGGCCGCTCCGGCGTCATTTTCCGCGGCCGGTGCTGCCACTACTGCCGCCGCGGCCGATACGCCGAATTTTTCTTCCATCGAAGAAACCAGCTCCACAACTTCCATCACACTCATATCTGCGATGGCGTTCAAAATATCGTCTTTTGACAATGCCATTGGTAATTACTCCTGAATTTCGTCTTCTTGAACCTTGGTTAACCATCCGCCTGTTTCTGTTCGCCAACTGCGGCCAGCGTTCGCACCAACTTGCCAGGCACCTCATTGAAGGTGCGCGCGAGTTGAGTAACCGGTGCGAGCATGACGCTCATCAACAACGCCAAACCTTCGTCCCGGGTGGGAAGTCTTGCCAATCTGGCAATCTCCTCCGGACCGAACAGCACTCCATCGATCGAAATCGCTTTGACCTCCAACGATTTGTACCGCTTGACGTATTCATTGATGAGCCTTGCGGCAGATCCCGGGTCTTCCTGCGAAAACGCCACCATAGTCGGTCCAACCAGTGCCTCATCGAGGCAAGCAAAGTCGGTTCCTTCCAGGGCGCGCTTGGCCAACGTATTGCGGACGACCCTGAGATAAACGCCAGACGAACGTGCCTTGGCACGTAACTCTGTCATCTCACTCACCGTCAAACCGCGATAGTCGGCAAGCACCGCCGATACTGCGCTCGCGGCGGCTTCTTTAACCTCGGCAACAATCGCTTGTTTCTGCTCAAGTCTTAATGCCATGGTTGCTCCTTGGATATCGCCGATATCCACCTCTCTTCCAATACTGACAACTTCCTCACTCTCCTATTCCTTCAACTAGCTGAAGCTCAGCTATAAAGAGCACGGATGCTGCCATGTGCAGCTTTCTCAAGCCCTTACGGCGACCCAATTTCACGAGACGATACATTCGTTCACGTTCTTTCGGATTCAACCGTCTGCGTAGGAAATTAAGGCCGCACACAAAATTTCTCAGTGTCTGGCCGCCTACGGTATTTGACGGGTCCCGGCTCAGGGCAATCGCCCCATCCGGTTACCTCCAAAATTCTTCACACGTCCAGCGACGTTTGGTCGATGGACACCCCTGGACCCATGGTGGTCGACAGAGTGATTTTTCGTAAATAGATACCTTTCGCCGAAGCCGGTTTGGCTTTCTTCAAATCAACCACGAGGGCTTCAACGTTTTCTTTGATCTGTTTGCTCGCAAAACCCACCCGGCCAACGCTGCCGTGAATGATGCCGGCCTTGTCGGTTCGAAACTGCACTTGCCCTGCCTTGGCATTGGTAACCGCCGTTTCCACATCGGGCGTCACCGTCCCCGTCTTGGGGTTGGGCATGAGTCCCCGGGGGCCTAGAATTTTGCCAAGTGGACCCACGATGCGCATCGCATCCGGTGTCGCAATCACCACATCGAAATCGAGCTTGCCACCTTTTACCTGTTCCGCGAGATCCTCGAGACCCACCAGATCTGCCCCGGCCGCTTTCGCCTTCTCGACGTTATCGCCCTGGGTAAACACCGCAACCCTCACCGTTTTGCCCACACCATGGGGCAAGGTGGTCGCACCACGAACGACCTGGTCGGATTTGCGAGGGTCTACGCCGAGATTGACGGAAACATCGAAGGATTCTTTGAACTTCACATTGGAAATTTCGCTCAACAGATCCACGGCTTCCTCGATTGGATACGCCCGGGACCGATCGATCTTTTCCTCAATGGCTCGTGCTCGTTTGCTTTGTTTCGCCATTTACACGCCCTCCACATCGATACCCGCACTGCGGGCACTGCCAGCGATGGTGCGCACCGCCGCATCCATGTCGGAGGCCGTCAGATCCGGCATTTTGATCTTCGCAATTTCTTCCAACTGCGCCCGGTTGACTTTCGCTACTTTGACGGTATTAGGGGTGCCGCTGCCTTTATCGATTTTTGCCGTCTTGCGCAACAGAACCGAGGCCGGCGGCGTTTTGGTGATAAAGGTGAAGCTGCGATCTACATAAACGGTAATCACCACGGGAGTAGGCATTCCCTGCTCCAGGTTCTGCGTCTGGGCATTGAACGTCTTGCAGAAATCCATGATATTTACGCCATGTTGGCCGAGTGCCGGACCCACAGGCGGACTCGGATTGGCCTGCCCCGCGGGAACCTGCAATTTGATATAGGCCTCAACTTTCTTCGCCATCGCTTCTCTCTCCTTTCGGGTATAACGTGCCCTTATCGCGCCACCTGGTGCGCAGGTACACTTCCCACTGCCTGCTCAAAACCCAATCTCGACTGCTCAAGATCTCGAAATCAACCCTTCTCCACCTGACCAAAGTCAAGCTCCACCGGGGTCGAACGGCCAAAAATGGTCACGGCAACCTGAACCTTACTTTTCTCGTAGTTCACCTTCTCGACGACACCGTTGAAGTCGTTGAACGGCCCATCGATGACGCGCACGATTTCTCCAGCCTCGAAAATTGTCTTTGGCGTTGCCTTATCACTACCCGCAGCGACCCGGTCGAGAATGGCTTGCGCCTCACTTTCGGTCAACGGCGCCGGATGCTCGGCCTTACCGCCGATAAAACCCATTACTCGCGGCGTTTCCTTCACGAGATGCCAGGTGTCGTCATTGAGTTCCATCTCGACCAGCACATAACCTGGGAAAAATTTGCGCTCACTACGACGCTTCTGGCCACCGCGCATTTCAACCACTTCTTCCACGGGCACCATGATTTCACCAAAAAAATCCTGCAGCGACGACAACTCTATGCGTTCCTGCAACGCTCGGGAGACCTTCTTCTCAAATCCAGAATACGCATGCACCACATACCACTTCTTCGACATAACCCGCTACCCAATCACCGTGGAAACCAACCAACTCAAGCCTGAATCCAACACCCACAATATCAGCGAAAAAACCAGGATCAGCACGAGCACGATCATCGTGGTCTGCAAGGTCTCCTGGCGGGTCGGCCAGACCACCTTGCGTATTTCACCGCGCGCATCTTTCATCAGATCCCAGGTAGCACGCCCTTTTTGAGTCTGCACTACCACACCCAAAGCGCCGATTGCTATAACCAACAAACCGACAACCCGGTACAAAATGGCCCAATCCTGATAGTACCAGTTGCCGAAAATACCGCCGCCAACCATGGCGAAAACGACAAGCCATTTCAGCCAGTCAATGGCCGATTCTCCCGATGTTTCTGCACTCGTACTCAAAAATAGAATCCCGCTCAGCTGGCAGGCCAGGAGGGAATCGAACCCCCAACCTGCGGTTTTGGAGACCGCTGCTCTGCCAATTGAGCTACTGGCCTAATAAAATTACTAAACTTCCGTGCTGGTCTCTTACGCTCTATCCGGCCACCTACTCGATAATCTTGGTCACGACGCCGGCACCCACCGTGCGTCCCCCTTCGCGGATGGCAAACCTTTGGCCTTCCTCCATCGCAATCGGGCAGATCAGCGTCACAATCAGATTCACGTTGTCTCCAGGCATCACCATCTC
>SMVB01266750.1_pt1 | contig 16652 bp, 16 predicted proteins | sample 2456461 | NCBI WGS metagenome assembly SMVB01 (sample SAMN11095934, study PRJNA526329) | marine sediment metagenome | biome: Marine sediment; feature: Surficial sediment; material: Deep marine sediment; isolation source: Hadal surficial sediment | place: Pacific Ocean | collected 2014-05 | depth...
AGCTGGCGCAGGACCCGCGCGAGCGGACGGCGCTTGGCGCCGGGCGCTCCGGGCGGCATGTAGTTCGTGAGCGCATGGAGCCCGACGTCGAAGCGCCTGCCGCCGAGCTTGTAGAAGGAGTTCAGTCCGCCCCAGAGGTAGTGCCGATCCGTGACGAGCACGCGCTGGTCGAACTGCGCGAGACGGATCCCCGCCGCGAGGCCGCTCATGCCGGCCCCGATGATCACGGTGTCGAAGCGCTCGCTGGCGGGCATGGCGGCGGGGGGTGGGCGGCCCCGGTTCAGACGGCGGTGAGCTTCAGCTCCTTGGACTCCATCAGCGGGAGGAGGTAGGCGCCGCACCCGTCGAGCGTCGCGAGCTCCTTGTAGTCCTCCTCGGGGACCTGCACGCCGTAGCGCTTGCGCAGCTCCATCACGATGTCGAGGAAGTCCATGGAGTCCAGCTCGATCTGGTCGCGCAGGCGCTCGCTGCCGACGAGGTTCGTGAGGTCCTCGTCGGGCGCGATGGTGCGGATGATGTCCTTGATGGCCGAGACGATTTCTTCCTTGGTCATTTCAATCCCTGATTCGAACGACTGGGTGCAGTGAGCCGTCAGGCGCGTGCCACGACGACGGCGGAGTTGATTCCGAGCATTCCGAAGGAGAGGTTCAGGATGCTGTGTACGCCACCTGTCTCCCGGGGTTCGTCGACGACGAGGCCGCGGAGCTCGCACTCCGGGTCCAGTCGGTCGACGTTGATCGTGGGGTGGACGAGGCCGTCACTGAATGACGGGAGGTTGCCGGCCAGCTCGAGCGCACCGGCGGCGCCCATCGTGTGGCCGATGAAACTCTTCGTGTTGTTCACGTGGACGCGGGCTGAATCGCCGAAGACCTTGCGCACGGCCTGGCACTCCTGCTCGTCGCCGAGCTTCGTGGAGGTCGCGTGGGTGTTCACGATGTCGATGTCGTCCGGGCCCATGCCCGCGCGGTCGAGCGCACGCCGCATGCACTGGTTCTGGCGCTCCGGGTTGGGCAGCACGTGGTCGGTCGCGTCCGAGTTGATGTGGTAGCCGATGATCTCGCCGTAGATCCGCGCGCCGCGCGCCCGGGCGTCGTCGAGCCGCTCGAGCACGAAGAGACAGCCGCCCTCGCTGACGACGATGCCGTTCCGATCGATGTCGAAGGGCCGCGAGACCTTCGTCGGGTCCGCGTGGTGGCCGAGCGCGCCCTCGGCCTTGAAGCTGGCGAAGATCCCGAACGTGTGGATGCTCTCGGACACCCCGCCGCCGAGCGCCAGGTCGACCTCGCCGAGTTGGAGCATCTGCACGCCGTGGATGAGGCCGAGGTTGCCGCCGGCGCACGCGCCGCCGAGTACGTAGGCGGGCCCCGTCGTACCGAGGTTGAGGGTGATCTCGCCCGCGGGGTTGTTCGCGACGGTGCGGGGGTTGTGGTGGTGCGACCAGTAGGACAGGTCGTAGTCGTACTGGGCGATCTCGTGGATCTGGTTCTCGGTCTCGACGTTGCCGTGCTCGGTCGTGCCGACGTAGACACCCACGCGCGAGAGGTCGATGCCGGCCTTGTCGAGCCCCGCGTCGGCGAGGGCCTCGTTCGCGCAATAGATGCCGACCGATCCCGCGCGGGTTCCGCGCCGCAGCTCCTTGCGCTTCTGGTAGCGCAGCGGGTCGAAGTGGCACACGCCCGCGACGGTGTCGCCGATGTAGCGGATGTTGTAGTTCTCGACGCCCGAGACGCCGGCGAGCAGATTCTGGCGGATCTCGGCGAGGTTCGACCCGTTGGGGCTCGCCAGGCCGACGCCCGTGATGACGACGCGGGGGAGGTCAGTCACGCTCGAGCTCTCTCTCAGCGTCGTCCTCTGCGAGCTCGGACGCGGACGTGCCGACGGTGATCATCGCGGGCTCCTCCTCGTCCTGGCCGATCCTGGACGACAACAGCTTGGCGGGGACCTTGAGGCCGATCTTGAGCGCCGTGTTCACCGCCTTCGAGAGCAGGCTGCGCGAGTCACCGAGCGCCGAGGCGACGGAGCTGATGACGAGCTGCATCACGGCCTCGGCGATCTCGCACGACGAGATGATCGAGCGGAGCGTCAGTACGCGCGGGTCCTTCTCGCCGTACTGCTTGCGGATGTAGTTCAGGGTCTGCGTCGCCCCTTGCTTGAACTTGCTGAAGATCACCTGCTCGCGCCGGCGCAGGACGGTCGCGACGATGCTGATCGTGTTGCCGACCGGCTCGTGGAGGTGGCAGCGGCGCGAGGAGTCGAAGGACGACTCGATCGCGCCCCACTCGGCCAGCTCGTTCACCGCGGTGCTCGTCGCGCCGGAGGAGATACCGAGCTCCACCGAGATCTCCTTGTTCGACAAGGACTGCCCAGCGAGCACGAGCAGGCCCCAGACGCGACCGTGAATGCGCTTGAAGCCCACGGTCTTGAAGAAGACCTCGAACGTGGGCAGCTGCTCGGCGAGCGCCGCGTCGAGACCCTCGTACGGCGGCGGGCTCAGTTCAGTGGTGGTGGACATGGCGGGGTGGCTTCGCTCCGGGATCTCAGGGATTTCACGTTTTCCTGAAATCGGTGAGCATTTCAACGTCGGCCGTCGGGACCGTCCAGTCCGGAGGCCGAAAACGGCCGTATTGACGGTCCGAGCACCCTTTAAGGGCTCCCGCCGGTCTCTCGCTCAGGTCCTGTCCCGCGACCCCGGTCCGCCCAGCCGCGCCCGGAGCCAGGCCCCGACCGCCTCGATCTCCTCGGGGCAGACCGCGTGCTCCATCGGGTACTCGCTCCACTCGACCGCGTAGCCGTCCGCCCGCAGGCGGTCGCGCGTCCGCGTCCCGAGTGCGAGCGGCACCATCGGGTCCCGCGTGCCGTGCGCCTGGAAGATCGGCACGGCGCGGTTCGCCTCCGAGCGCTCGGAGGCGAGCGTCGACTCGGTGGCGAGGTAGGTTGACAGCGCGAGGATCCCCGCCAGGGGCTCCTCGTAACGCAGGCCCAGGTGCAGCGCGATCGCGCCACCCTGCGAGAATCCCGCGAGGACGATGCGCTCGCACGGCACGCCGCGCTCGTTCTCGCGCTCGATCAGCGCCCGCACCTGGTCGGCCGAGCGCCGCACGCCCGCCTCGTCCGGCTCGCGGTCGAAGTCGAGCCCCGCGACGTCGTACCACGCGGGCATGACCATCCCCATGTTGACGGTAACCGAGATCTTCGGCGCGTGCGGGAAGACGAAGCGCACAGCGTCCTCGGGCCGGAGCCCGAGCATCGGCACGATCGACTCGAAGTCGTGCCCGTCGGCACCGAGCCCGTGCAACCAGACGACCGCGGCGCGCGCGGTGCCGGGGGGATCGATTTCCACGCAGGGGAGGAGCTGTTGCTGCATCGTGGGAGAGTATACGGAGCCGGGAACGAATCCGCCGGCACTCCCCCCACCGACCGCTGCGGTCGGTGGGGGGAGTGCCGGCGGATTCGTTCCCGGCTCCGTATCAGCGCAGTCCGGGGTGGTCGGCCGGGATGCGCGTCGCGCGGAAGAGAGAGGTTGGGGGAGCGTTGCCGGATTGGGATGTCCCGGGGCGCTCTCCGCCGTGGGGATTCAGGTAGTCCCAGACGATGCGGCCCTCCGGCGTCACCTCGAAGACGCGGCCGGGCGCGCCGGAGCAGATGAGCGTGTTGCCGTTCGGCAGCCGCTGAGCGCCGGAGATGAAGGACGACTGAAAGTTGCCCGGATCGGAATAGGACCACGCGGGCTCGGAGGGTCCGAACGCGGCGCCCGGCTCGCGTTGGAAGCCGACCTTCGGGTCGAAGGGCAGCAGGAGCTCGTCCACACTCGAATCGTCCGGGGTCGAGCCGTTGTTGAAGACGAGCAACCGCAGCTCGCCAGGGGTGTCGCCCCGGAGCCAGGTCGGGTTGTGCTGGTAGCCGAGCTGCCTGTCCGCGTCGGTTCCCGCGCCGTACGTGCGCGGGTTACCCCAGCGGTAGAGGAGGTCGCCGCCGTGGCCGAAGCGCCCGCCAGAGTGCCCGGCGGCCTCGTCGGTGGTCGTCGAGTGGTCGATCACCCAGACCTCGTTCATGCGTGGCGTGCTGAGCACGATCAAGTCATGGTCCGGCTCGTAGTCGATGCCGTTCGTGTGCAGCCAGTCCGCTCCCTGCCCTCGTTGTGCGTCCGCCGTCTCGTCCTCGTCGTCATTGTCCTCACCGCCCGCGTAGCCCGTCGCGCGCATCTGGCGCTCGATCTCCGCGATCCGTTCCAACTCCTCCTTGGTCTTCGGCGGCTGGTCGCGATGGTCCGCGTTGATGTCGATCAGCTCGGGGTGGTCGGGGATCGAATCGTGGTTCGCACCCTCGGGGTCGAAGTCCTGGATCATGTGGTCCCACGCGTGCCACTCCCAGACGACCTCGCCACCGATCGGGCGCGTGGGCCGGATCTCGAGCACCGCGTCGGTCCAAAGACCTTCGCCGCCGACCACCGCCGGGTCGCGCCCGAGTGCGAGCGCTTCCTCGGGCGGGAGGTACTCCCAGGCGATGACGAGCACGTTGCCGTTCGGGAGCAACGCGAAGTCGTGGTGGTACGTCTGATACTCGTTGGCGAGCTCGAATTCCCACACGACCGCGCCGTCCCAGTCGTACTCCAGAATCCGACCGCCTATGCCGCCGCCGTGGAACCGCGGATTGTCGTCCTGCCGTGCGCCGCGGAGCAGGTTTCCGGACTCGAGCAGGTACGTCGAGCAGGGCGCGTACTCGGTCTGCCACTCGTGCGCGATCTCGCCGTCCATGTCGAGCAGGTAGGTCTTGTCCGAGAGCAGGGGCGAGATCAGGGTGTACCCGTCGAGGGCGCCTGCCTCGCGCACCCGGAGCCCGCGCTCGGGTTCGGTCGACTCTTCGCCCGCCTCCTGCTCGGCGGCCGGCTCGGCCTGCGGCAAGGCGGGGCCGGCGAAGGCCGCGAGGATCGTCGCGAGGGGGTATTGCATCGCAACAGTCTCCGCGAACTCCGTGTCCGACGCCAGTCGCGGGCCCCCGTTCACTCCATGCCCAGCATCCTGTGTGCCACGGGCGCGCCCCCGGACCACGTGGAGCGATCCGGAAATCGCCGGCCTCGTACAACTCGCCCTCGCTCTCACCAACCGTGCGGGTAAGCCCATGTCCGCGTGACCTGATCGGCACTCACGCAGAAGGGCTGCTCCGATCCCCGGGGGTAGGAGACCCCTCGCGCTGGGCGCCGGCAGGCAGCTCATCGAGACTGGCGTGACGGATGATGGCCAGGCTACGGTGACAGACCACATCGATACTCTGCACGCGGAGCAGGCGCACCGACGGACGGCCAGACATTCGCGGCAACCGGACGGTCGAGGCGAGGGTCAAGAGCACACCCAATTCCTGCGCCTCGCCTTGATCCGAGCTCACAGTGTCGACGATCAGTGGTACGGAAGACTTGTTGGTGATCCGCAGGCTGACCGGGTCGACCTCGATCATCACACCGTCTCGTTCGATGGTCTCATCGCATGGCAGGGTGAAGGTCTCCAGGACCGGCTGCTCCACGTTGAACACGGCCAGGTACTTGTCAGAGTACTCGGCGAGGTAGCCGCAGAGTTCGAGGTTGGTCCCATCCGGATGAGAAAAGCCGGTCACTTCGATGACGATCGGCTTGCCTATCTGACGTTCGAGCATCGGTTCATAGGCATTCCCGACAGCGCCCATCAGCGTCTTGCCGACTTTCTCCATCTCGCCCTTCTGAGACGCCGCGACGGACGTCTTGCCCCCGACCTTGGCCATCTGGCCGAGGAAGGCGTTCATCGCTTGCGTGAAGGCATCCCTGATGGTGTTCAGGACGTTGACCATGGAGCGCCGGACCCGTCGAATCAGACTTGGACGAAAGCGCGCTTCGACCTGACGCATACGGGTCTGTTGCTCGCCGTCGGTCAGATGTCCGACGTAGCGGCAAAAAGCCACAACCTGTTCCATCTCGGGCTGGTAGAGCAAGTAGCTGCTCTTGATGACCCCTTGCCGCGACCGGTACGGGGTATCGTACTCGAGCTCGATCCCCTGGGAGTAGACCCGCAGATCACCCCAGATCACCTGACCGTCGGCCATCGACATGGTGATGTGGTAATCGTCGAGCAGCGTGAGGCAGCGGTCACGCCTGCGGCGGGCGACGATGGCTCCGACGATGGCGCTGATGAAGATGAAGAGGATCGTCAACAGCAGCAGGGTTGTGAAGAAACCGCCGCCGCCTGAATCAGCCGCCTGTACGAGACCGATCATGGCTGCCGAGCATAGCGACCGACACCCTCGGGGGGCACGGCTCGGCAAGCACCGACTTGTCAGCCCGGGCTGCCGGAGTTTCGCCCTCTTCGGCGGCGCGGTCCGGGCGGCCCCGCGGGCCGATGATGCGCGCGCTTCGCGCACGCGGAGGCCTACACCGTACCGGGGCTACGCAGCCGCGCTCGCCTGCACGGCGAGCGGCCTGGAGTTTCGCCCCTCGGAAAGGGCGAAACTCCAGCTAGGGTTCCGAGGAGCGCTGTAGCAGAACCAGGATCCGCAGAGTCTGTGCGAAGGCGACGACTCCCTGGCTCACGGCGATGAAGAGCAAGGCAGCGAATGAGGACTGAAGAGCCAGGCACACGCTGACGGCCAGGTACCACTGGGCCTCCTCGAAGAGGAAAAACCTCAGGTTCCGGGAGGCGAAACCCGGCTTCGAGAACACCGACCAGGGGCCGATCCCCAATTCCGATGACGCGAGCGACTTGATGTAGGGCAGATAGCCGACCAGGAATACAGCCGCGAGTCCGAGGACCATCGGAGTGTGGGACGGATCGCGATGGAGTGCGTCGATGGTCAGGGCCAGGAGGATCGCAGGGAACTTGACATAGTCGGACCATTTGTCAAAGAAGGCGCCGAAACGCGAGGACGTGTTGCGGTACCGGGCAAGCTGCCCGTCCATGCAGTCCGCGATGTAGGAGACCTGAATGACTGCGGCGGCGATGAGGAAGTTCCGCTCATCGCCCGTCGTGATCAAGAAGCAGGCAACGAGTGCTGTCGCCAGCGAGAGGAGCGTCAAGCGGTTGGGGGTGATCCAGCGCCAGTCCGCCACGACCCCCAGGATCCAGTAGGCCGCGGGTGTCGCGAACACGCGGGACCACCACTCTTCCCGTGGCCTGAAGGTCTCCCTCAGGTGTCGCTTTCGTGCCTGATACCCCATACCCCGCGCCCGACTACTTCGCCATCGGCTTCAAGAGCGCGGCCTGCTGGTTCAGGTAGATCTGCCGCCCTCTCTGCCAGCTGCGCACGAAGCCGAAGTAGACCTGGCTCGACGCAAAGAGCCACAACATGGGTACGAGGTAGCCGGTGACGAGGGCCGCTGACAGCAGGAACACGAAGACAGCCTCGTTGAACAGGAAGAACTTGCGTTGTTCCTTCAGGAACCAGGCGAGGTTTATCTTCCAGCCTGCTCCGAGCCCGGCCTTCAGGGCATCAGCGGACTGAATGGCGAGGGCGGTCTCAGACGACTTCTCCAGGTAGTCGCGATCGTGCCGAACCTGGATGAAGATCGTCACGTACTTGACGTACACTCGCAGCGAGTAGAGCGACACGCCGACGAAGGCCAGGAACACGGGTGTGACACTGTCCGTTTGCAAATAGGCCGCGTAGGCCAGCGCTGCGAACCAGAGGAACACCTGAACCTGGTCCGTGACCTTGTCGAAGTAGTCGCCGAAGCGTGAAGTCTCGTGTCGATACTTCGCCATCTGACCGTCCATGCAGTCGAGGACGTGACTGAGGTTGATCAGGCCGGCGGCCAGGATGAAGTTCATTCCTCCACCGATGACGATCAGCGCCGAGGCGGCGATCGCGGTCAGGAGCGAGAAGCAGGTGATCAGGTTGGGGGAGAGCCAACGCCAATCGACGACCACACAGTTGATGAGGATCGCTATCGGTGAAGTGACGAACGATGACCACCATTCATCATCGGGGTTCTTGGTCGGCCATAGGCGCTCGAGTTTGCTGGCCTCAGCCATCGGGTTTGCCGGGTCAAGACTGGGGATGAGAGGCTGCCTTGACGAGCCCCCTGCCCCTTTTCTCTAGCGGTGGCGCCGGCTGAAGAGCGAGCCAGTCCACAAGGCGCGCATAGTCACCCGCGTGGTCTACTTCCGTCCAGAAAGCTCCTCTCACGTCGACGCACTTGATGTCGACGTCGCTAGCGAGGAACGAGTACAGGACCGCTTCCCACCAATCCGCGAAGCAGCCACGCTTGATCATATCCTCGAGCCGCCTTCGGAAGACATCGATGAAGCTCTCGTCCAGGCGGACGATACCCACATACTCGCAATCGGTCTCCTGATCGGAGAGGTGCTTGCCGGCCTCGACGATGCAATCGCCTCGTGTCTTGAAGCGGAAGTCCGCCGACGCGATCCGCCGGTGATCGGAGAGCATCGAGACGAGATCAGCCTGAGCGAGAGCGATGTCCAGAACCTCGGGCTCGAAGCACAGGTCCGCGTTCATGAGCAGCGTGTCTCCGGTGAGGAGATCGCGGGCCAGCCACAGGGACGCGATGCTGTTCGTGACGCTGTAGAAGGGGTTGTGGACGTGCCGGACCCAGGCGGGGAGCTCTTTTTCGACAAGGGTGTTCTTGTAGCCCGTGATGACACTGATGTCGCGAATTCCACGGTCTCGCAGCTGGCCGATCATGCGCCCCAGGAGTGTCTGCTCTCCGGCCCGAATCAGACACTTGGGTCTGCCGCCGGTGATTCCGCGAAGCCGGGATCCTACCCCTGCCGCCATGATGATCGCGCGCATTATGCCTCTCCTCCCGTCGTCGACCCCGCGGTCAGGGACGAGTGCGCAGTGATGTCCTCCAGCCCCTTGACCAGGGCTTGGAGATCTTCGGGGTGATGTTCTCCCATGTGACTCACGCGGAAGACCCGGTGCTTCAGATCACCGCCGTTCGGAGCGACTTCCACCGCATGTTCGGTGCGAAGGGCTTGCACGATCTCGAACGCGTCGAAGCCGTCGCAGGTCACTGTCGTCATGGCGTTCGACGGTCGCGTGGGAAGCGTGCCGAAGGGCAGGCGTGCCAGTGCTGCTCGAAATTCGGCGGCCTTTGCCTGGTGCTGGCGGATCAAGTGATCCAAAGTCATTTCCTTTATGTCGAGGAGCCGTTGGTGAAGCTGAAGGAAGAGGCCGATCGCCGGCGTGAACGGCATCTGTCCGCGCCTCTGGTTGGCCAGGTACTCGCGTACGTTTAAATAGAGCGTTCGGGGTCGGATATTCTCCAAGCGGGAGAGGGCGCGGTCGCCCATCGCGATGAATGACAGGCCTGGCGGAAGTGCCAGTGCCTTCTGGGAGCTCAGCACCGCGACGTCGACATGCCAGTCATCCATCGCGAAGCGGTCCGCGCACACGGTGCTGATCGCGTCGACGACGAGTAGGATGCCCAGCTCGTGCGTCATCCGGCCGATAGCCTCGATGTCGCAGAGGGCCCCGGTGGACGTCTCGTGCGCGGTTACGAACAGGACGGTGACGTCCTTGGATAGAGCCGAGGCCAGGCTGTCCAGGTCCAGATCGTCCCCGGCCTCCAGCCCCAGAGCCTCGTGGGCGATGCCATGCACCGCGCAGAGATCACACCAGCGCTGACCGAAGGTGCCCGCGTTGACGATGAGAGCTTTGTCGTCACTGTCCAGGAAGTTCAGCGCCACGGTCTCCATGGCCGCTGTGCCCGAGCCCGTCAGAATCATGACCGGCCCGGCCGTTTGAAAGACGTAGCCGAGCCCATCGAGGATCTCGTGTGTGAGCTGCGAGAACTCGGGGGTGCGGCAGTACGGAGGCTGTTGACTGCCCAAGGCGCGCAGGTGCCTGGGAATGGGCACGGGGCCGGGCGTGAACAGCCGGGGCTGTCCGCCGATTGATGCGGGGGCGTGAATGATGGTTCCTGGACGCAGAGGCGTTCTGGGGGCACGAAACCCCCATGGCAGCACCGTGTAGAGTGCCATCGGGGAGGTGCCAAGTCCAAGCTGGCCTTTGCAGAACGGGGTATCGCCCGCTCCGTCGGGACTCAGGGGTACTCCAGAGGGGATGCCGGCAGGGGGCGCCCATCGGCATCTTCCCGGGGGCACCCCGCGGCCCACGATACGGTTCAGCGCCGAACCGATGACACCTCGCGCTCGGTCCCCTCCTGCGCCGTCGCAGCGGCGCAGGAGGGGACCGAGCGCGAGGTGTCATCGGTCCGGCGCTGAACCGTCTTTCACTCCACGCCGAGCATCAGGCAATGCAGCCCGCTGCCGATGCCGAGCATCGCGACCCTGTGGCCGCGCTCGATGAAGCCGGCCTCTTCAGCGAGAGCGAACGTGGCCGGGAGCGATACCGAGCCCATGTTCCCGAGCGTCGCGTAGGTCGGGAAGTCGCGTTCGAGATCGAGGCCGAGCGTCTCGAAGAGCTGGCGCCGGTGCGCGGCGCCGACCTGGTGCGTGACGATGCGGTCGATCGAATCGGATGCCCAGCCGAGCTCCTCCGTGAACCGGGACCACGTGCGCGCGGCGAGGGCGTTGCCGGCCTTCAGCAAGGCTTCGGAGTCCGTGTCCATCAGCGGCCCCGCGCCGTCCGTCCGGTCGCCCGAACACAGGGCGTTGTGTTCCGTCGCGGCGAGCGCGGTGCCGCCGACGAGCCGCCGGCCGCCGTCGTGGACGCCCCTGCGCGTGAGGACGGCGCCCGCCGCCCCCGCGCCGATCGTCAGCGACGCGTAGGCCTGCTTCACCTCGCGGCGCCCGATGTCCTCGCCCTCGGTCAGCATGCGCACGGTCTCCTCGACGAGCGGCCCGCCGTCCTCGCCGGCGACGACGAGGCCCGCATCGATCGCGCCGCTCTCGATCATGCCGCCGACGACCATCATCGCGTTCGCGAACCCGAGGCATGCGTTCGACAGATCGAAGGCCGTGCACGTCGGCGGGAGCCCGAGTATTTCGTGCACGACCGAGGCCGTCGCCGGCTCCATGAAGTCGCGGCACACCGAGGCATGGATCACGCAGCCCAGCGATTCGCGTGGCACGCCGCTCGCCTCGATCGCCTTCGCGCCGGCTCTCGCGGCGACCGTGCTCGACCGGGTGCCGGGGGGGAAGAAGCGCCGTTCCCGGATGCCGCTCATCAGCTCGAGCCGGCCGACCGACAGGTGCAGGCGGTCGTAGACGGGGGCGAGGCGTTCCTCGAGCTCGTCGCTCGTCACGACGTCCGTCGGCAGGGCGTGACTGAAGGCCGCGAGGTGGACGTTCTCGAAGAGCATGATTCGGGTGCCGCAGGCGCGGCCCCAGCGCGAACGGGCGAGAGAGGATAGGGGTTCGCGCGCGGGGCGCAACTTCCTGTGCGAGGTCCAAGAGCGGGGGCGGGTTGGCGCTTTCTGGTTCGCTGGGGCACTCTATGGAGCGCCGGGCCCTGCGGCGCCGCCCGAAGTTCCCGGTTTCCTGCCCCATCCCACCCGGCTCGAACGGACATTCTCTCCGCTCGTCCCTGTCCGCATGTCTTCCGAAGCTCGGCTCTCGATCCTGCACATCGATATGGATGCGTTCTACGCGTCCATCGAGATTCGGGACAACCCGTCCCTGGAGGGGCTACCGGTCTGCGTGGGGGGACCGGCGACGAGCCGCGGCGTCATCTCGGCCGCGAGCTACGAGGCGCGCAGGTACGGGGTCCACTCGGCCATGCCGACGGCGCAGGCGCGGCGCCTGTGCCCCGACCTCGTCCTGCTCCCGCCCGACTTCGACCGTTACACCGAAGCCTCGCGGAAGATCATGCAGATCTTCAGGAGCTACACGCCGACGGTGGAGCCGCTCTCGCTCGACGAGGCCTTCCTCGACGTCTCGGGCTGCGAGCGCCTGTTCGGTGACGCGATCGAGATCGGCAGGTCGATCAAGCGCGACATCCTGCGCGAGACGGCGCTCGTCGCCTCGGTCGGCGTCGCACCGACCAAGTTCATCGCGAAGCTCGCCTCCGACCTCGACAAGCCCGACGGGTTCCGCATCATCCGCGAAGACGAGGTGCGTGAAGTGCTCGACCCGCTCCCCGTCTCGAAGATCTTCGGCGTCGGACCGCGCACCGCGCTGCGCCTGGAGGCGCTCGGCGTCACCACCGTCCGCGACCTCGCCGACCTCGAGCGCGACGACGTCGCCCAGCGCTTCGGCGCGTCGGGCCTCTGGATCCACGACCTCGCCCACGGCGTCGACCCGCGCCGCGTCACGCCGCGCCGCGAGGAGAAGTCCCACGGCATGGAGCGGACCTTCGCCGAGGACATCGCGGACCTCGACGAGCTGAACACGATCCTGCTCACCTTCTGCGAGGAGATCGCCTTCGACCTGCGCGACAAGGGGCTGCGCGGGCGCACGATCACCCTGAAGGCGCGCTTCGGTGACTTCCGGACGGTGACGCGCACGCGGACCCTCGACTTCCCGACCAACCTCGGCCCGCGCATGTACACGGTCGCGCGCGAACTGCTCGGCCGCGTCGAGCGCCGGCCCTTGCGCCTGCTCGGGATCCAGGTCTCGAAGCTCGAGGACGTCCGGCAACCCGTTCAGGCCGAGCTCTTCAACGGGGCCCCCAGCGCGCGCCAGATGTGGGCGGAGTCCACCGCGAAGCTCGCCTCCGCGACGAAGAGCCTCGACAAGATCCGCCGTAAGTTCGGGCGGGACGCCATCCAGCCGGCGAGCCTCATGGGGCGCCGGCGGCGCGTGGGGCGCGACGGTTCCGACGGAGAATCCGGGGTGGCCGGGCGGGCTCCGGAGCAGCCGGCCGAGGGCGGATAGCCCCTGGCGCGTGCCCCAGGCCCGACGCCGGGGCTCGATCGCAAAGCGCTGCTTCGCGACCGGCATCAGGGGACTCGGGACATGCTTGTGCCGGGAAGGCGCTTCATGGGGGCGAAGGAGCCCAACCGTGCAAGCCCTCCTCACGCCCCACCATTCACTCGCCCTCCTCGGGGGGGAGCCCGGTGCACTCGCGCTCGCGCACCCCGCGAACGCGACGTTCGGCTGGGCGCTCGTGCTCGCCGGCTTCGCGAGCGGCGCGCTGCTCGGCCTGGGGTTCCACCGCGAGGGATTCCTCGGCGGCTACGGCTCGTTGCGCCGGCGCCTCCTGCGCCTCGGGCACATCGCGCTCATCGCGCTGGGCCTGTTGAACGTCGTCTACGCGATCTACCCCGCGCCCGCATCGGGCACAGCGGCGGCCGCGGTCGCGGGCATCGGACTGATGGTCGGCGGCGTGTCGATGCCGGTCGCCTGTGTCCTGGCGGCCTGGCGCGAGCCCCTGCGGTGCCTGTTTCCCATACCCGTGATCGCGCTCCTCGCGAGCGTGATCGCTCTCCTCTCAGGAGGTGTGTGATGAAGATCGGTCTACTCGCCATGAGTGGGATCCGAGCGCACGACCCCGAGCTGCTCGAGCTCGGACTGACGTTGCCCGGATTCGTCGAACGCAGCCGCCAGGTGGCGGCGCTCCCCAGCCTCGGGCTGCTCACGCTGGCGGCGTGTACGCCCGCGGGTCACGAGCTCGTCTACCTCGAGTCGTCCGCGGTGGGGGAGTGCCCCGCCGAGCTCTTCGGCTGCGACCTCGTCGCGATCAGCACGTTCTCGGCGCAGGTGTTCGAGGCGTACGCGATCGCCGATCGCCTGCGCGCCGCGGGGGTGCGGGTCGCGATGGGCGGGCTCCACGTCTCCGTCCTGCCCGAGGAGGCGCGCGAGCACGCGGACTACGTCGGCGTCGGCGAGGGCGAGCACGTCTGGCCCGCGATCGTCGCGGCGGCCGCGGCAGGGGCGCCCGGCCGAGTCTTCCGCGCCGAGGAGTTCCCCCCCGTGGACGTGCGCGCGCTCCCCGTCCCACGCTTCGACCTGCTCGGCGATCGGCCCTACAACCGCTTCACCGTGCAGACGAGCCGCGGCTGCCCGTGGCGCTGCGACTTCTGCGCCTCGACGGTCATGCTCGGGCGGCCGTATCGGAAGCGCCCCGTCGGCGACGTGATCCGCGACATCGAGGCCGTGCTCGCGCTGCGTCCGGGCGCCTTCATCGAGTTCGCAGACGACAACACGTTCGTCGACAAGGCGTGGGGCAAGGAGCTCTGCCGGCGCCTCGCGCCGCTCGGCATCAAGTGGTTCACGGAGACAGACGTGTCCGTGGCGGACGACCCCGAGCTGCTCGAGCTGATGCGCGCGGCGGGCTGCCGTCAGCTGTTGATCGGCATCGAGAGCCCGGACGCCTCCGCGCTCGCGGGCATGGAGCTGCGCAGCGACTTCAAGCTCCGGCGCGCCGCCGGCATCGAGGAGGCTGTCCGCACCATCCAGTCGTACGGGATCACCGTGAACGGCTGCTTCATTCTCGGCCTCGACCGGCACGACACGACGGTGTTCGCGCGGGTGCTCGAGTTCGCGGAGAGGAATAGCCTCTACGAGGTGCAGGTGACGTTGCTCACGGGCTTCCCGGGCACGCCGCTCCACGATCGGCTGCTCGCGGAGGGCCGCGTGATCGAGCCGGGCCGCTGGGACCTGTGCACGCTCTTCGACGTCAATCACCGGCCGGCGCGCATGAGTCCGGACGACTTGCGGCGCGGCATCCGCTGGCTCTCGCCGCGGCTCTACGCGGCGGAGCCGATGCGCGAGCGGCGCGCGGGCTTCCACGACGATTGGCGCGCGGCGCGCGACCGGCGGCCGCACAAGAGCTGGCCGCGCCGCGTGCCGGTGCTCTTCGGCGCCTGAGCGGCGACGGCGGGTTTTCGGCGGCGACTTCACTCGCCCGTGCGAGTTGCGTATGCTCCCCGCCCCGAACGCGCCATGGACCCCGGTGCGTTCATTCCACATGGACGAACGACCTGCCAACCCGCCGGAGCCCGGCGCCGGCGCCGGCGAACCGAACCGGCGCGACTTCCTCGAGAGCGCTTCCTTCTACGCCATGCTCGGCGGTCTCACCGCCGGGTATGGGATCGTCGGCCTGATGGGGGGGCGCTACCTGTACCCGGCCAGGCCGCGGGAGAAGAGCTGGCTCTTCGCGGCCGTCGAGCGCGAGGTCGCCCACGGGAGCTCCTTCGTGTTCCGCACGCCGGTCGGCGAGGAAGTGACGATCGTCCGTCAGGGCGCGACCGGCAGCGCCCGGGACTTCGTGGCGCTCTCGAGCACGTGCCCGCACCTCGGCTGCCAGGTGCACTGGCAGCAGCCGCAGGGGCGCTTCTTCTGCCCGTGTCACAACGGCACCTTCGACGCGGCCGGGGTCGCGACCGGCGGTCCGCCCGGCGAGGCGGGCCAGTCCCTGCCCCGCTACCCGCTGAAGCTGGAAGGCGGGATGCTCTTCATCGAAGTGCCGACTCGCAAGCTGGCGGATGCCGGACGCGGCGCCGACGGAGACTCCGGAAGCCGGAAGGCCTGACGTGAGCGCGATCGGCGACTGGCTGGGAGTGCGCATCCCGGTGTCGGGGAGCCAGCTGCTCGAGGTGACGAACGAGCCCGTGCCGAACCACCTGAAGCGGTGGTGGTTCTGCCTCGGCGGCACGCCGGCCTACCTGTTCCTCGTGCAGATCGTCACGGGCGTGCTCCTCGCCTTCTACTACGAGCCCGCGCCGGAGACGGCCTACGACTCGGTGAGCTTCATCACGAACGAGGCGGCCTACGGCTGGTTCATTCGCAGCATTCACAAGTGGGCCGCGACGCTCATGATCGCCGCGGTGATCCTGCACCAGATGCGCGTGTTCTTCACGGGCGCGTACCGCAAGCCGCGCGAGCTGAACTGGATGATCGGCATGTGCCTCCTGCTGTGCACGCTGGTCCTGGGCTTCACGGGCTACAGCCTCGTGTACGAGCAGCTCAGCTACTGGGGCGCGACCGTCGGCGCCAACATCTCCGACAACGTGCCGGTCATCGGCGGGTTCTTGAAGCGCATGCTGCTCGCGGGTGAGGTCTACAACGACAACACGCTGTCGCGGTTCTTCATCCTGCACGCCGCCGTCATGCCGGTGCTCATGGCGGCGCTGATCGGCCTCCATCTCACGCTGGTGCGACTCCACGGCGTGACCGAGTTCCGCTTCGAGGACGAAAACAAGGACGAGCCCGCGTTCTTCAACTTCTTCCCGGACCACCTCTACACGGAGCTGATCATCGGGCTCGTGCTGACGATCCTGCTCGTCACCCTCGCGACGATCCTGCCCGCGCACATGGGACCGCGCGCCGATCCGCTCACGACGCCCGAGATCATCAAGCCCGAGTGGTTCTTCTATGTGACCTTCCGGTGGCTCAAGATGTTCTCCGGTGTCGCCGCCGTGCTCTCCATGGGGCTCATCGTGTTCCTGATGTTCGTCTGGCCGTTCATTGACGCGATGCTCCGCAAGCGGCGACCGGGCAGCGAGGCGAGCGTCTACATCGGGATCGTCGCCGTCCTCGCCATCATCGGCCTGACCATCTGGGAAGGCGCCGTCGCCCACTGAAACTTCGTTCTCTGCAGCTCGAAACCGCGATCCATGAGCCTCACGACCAAGAAGATCGTCATCGCTTCCCTCGCCGCGCTGTTCGTCCTCTCGCTGATCTTCGTGCAGTGGCAGGAGGTCATCCGCCGTGAGCGGGAGGCCGGCATCGGCGGCCACGACGTGACGGTGCCCGCCTCCTCGAAGGATTGTGTCGAGTGTCACGCCCAGACCACGCGCGGCATCATCGATCACTGGGCGGGCAGCA
>SMVB01310016.1_pt1 | contig 16642 bp, 15 predicted proteins | sample 2456461 | NCBI WGS metagenome assembly SMVB01 (sample SAMN11095934, study PRJNA526329) | marine sediment metagenome | biome: Marine sediment; feature: Surficial sediment; material: Deep marine sediment; isolation source: Hadal surficial sediment | place: Pacific Ocean | collected 2014-05 | depth...
TCCCGCCTGGGTAATGGTGCGGCGTCCTTCCCGAATTATACTACTCGAAAATGCAGAGGCACGTTGCGTCGGCTGACCCGTTTCCCCTGCCTCGACTGATTCGTACTCCACGCGAAGAGCCCGGTCATAGTCACTTCGAACGAGACCGCGATATCCAACTTCTGCCTGGACTCGCCCGCCCACTCGAAATCTCCCCCATAAATCTGTTGTGCGAAGTGAGTCGAACGGTATTTCAGAAAAAGTGTCATTCAGGAATCGGGCCAATCTTAGCTCGCTGACCCGGCCTGTGAATTTCAGAAGCATGGTCTCACCGAGAGAGTGCTCCGCATCCAGATCGTACCGCAATTCACGGGCAGACTGATCAGTGGGACGGCGCCCCGGCAGAACAAAATCATCTACAGTATATGTGGCCCGAACTTGCGAGACCAATTCGATACGTGTACCTGCTCTCGGTCGCCACCGAACCGTTGGGCGAAACCGAAGTGATTGCTGTACATTGTTTTCTGAAGACCGCACCGCCTTCAAATAGACCGTGTGAAAATACGTGGCGAAAATTTGCAGTTGCAATTCCAGCGTTTCTGAAAGCCGTGTAGAGGTCCCGATTTGTCCGCGGTAGTATAGTTCATCCCGATCATCCGGATTCACCTCAGGTGTATCATGGCGAACTATGTTTGCGGATAAATCAAGCTGGAATCCCGTTCGACCGCTTAGTGGAAATCTGGATATAAACCGGACCTCAACAACGCCTCTATCAAAATCTGCCTGCCTCAACAGGAATACCTTCTGGGCTGCCTGCGCCGGTGGCAGATCATCACCGTTCACCAGGTCACGCTCCTCTACCTGCGCCCCGACAGAAACTGAAAACCTGAAAAAAGAGCTGCCATTGGAATATTCTGTATTAAGCTCTGCGGTAACATCATTTCGCCTGAAATCGGTATCAAAAATCAACGCGTCTTGAGGAGCAGAATGTATCCGAATTTTACGCCGATTAATGGCAGCGATAATGCGCCCACCGAACGAAAAATTTTGATTAACTCTCTGATTCACATCAAGCGCGATGTCGAAGGTATCGCTGCGCGTTGATTCAATGGTTTCCGTTCGAGAAATGCTCGGGTCTGACCGGTTTAAAAAAGAGGCAGCCTGGTACGAGTCGCGTCTTACACTGGAAACTGTAAATAGCGTTCGCGTAGACAGGCGATTGAACGATTTCCCGATCATCCCGGTTAGCCTGAAAAGGTCGCTTCGGCGAGGTGACAAGTCTTCAAATCGGCCACGACCAGCAAGTTCAACGTCGTACCCCTCAATCGACATCAGCGGCAGTCTGGCATTAAATCCAACAGCAGGTCCCGCGTCGGTTCGAAGGGGATTTTCCCCCGGCGTCTCTCCGATACCAGGGCGCCGATCAAGTGAGAAACCGACCAGTGGCTCAAGCTGAAAACGACCCGGTCGACCGAAACGAACTCCAGTGTAAGCCCTGCTGATGATTACGTCACTCAAGCTGTACCAGCCGATGTCGCCGTAAAAAACTCCGGATCTTCCGGAAAAAGGTTTGGTCAGTGAAATAGATACCTGATCTTCATCCCGGAAACTCAGTCGGTTGTTGAAAAGGATATAAGCGTCAGATCTGAATCGATTATAAAAATCCAGACGCCAGTCCGCCCGCGTTTCGTGAACACTCAAGTTGGAAGTCCACCGATACTGGTTCACCATTCTCGAAAAACTACCGCCGACCGAGCTTCGGGAATTGTTTCCCGCGGTACCAGACACAAGCTGACCCTGTGCCGCACCGTCGGAAAGAGACAGCAGGACAAAAATCAATGCGAAAGTCCGAAGCCGATTAACCCGGAGGCCAGACCATTTGCCTGCCACCAAGCAGGTGCAAGTGGATGTGATAAACTTCCTGTCCTCCTTCTTTCCCACAGTTAATAACCGTACGGTATCCGTTCTCAAGACCCTCGTCTTCGGCAATTTTCCGGGCAACCAGGAAGAGGTGACCCATAAGCATCTCGTCCTCTGCTTCAAGATCATTGAGCGTCGGAACAGGTTTAAGAGGAACGATGAGTATATGCGTCGGGGCCACGGGATTAATATCCCTGAACGCAATACACATTTCGTCCTCAAAAACAATGTCAGCTGGAATTTCTCTATCGGCAATCTGTTGAAAAAGCGTTTTTTCACTCATGTTGCTTCTGCCGCGAGGCCGTTTGAATATATAGGAATTCTTTCTCTCCGGGGAAGGAGCATGCCGTTTTTCGGAACGTAGTTCTTCCGGCCCTGTTCGAACGGCGACACTTCAAGATACCCTATTCTGAACTCCCGCGATGCCTATTACGTATGTGACCAGGCGCGTCCATTTTAATGCAGCCCATCGATTACACAATCCCGATCAGTCGGACGAATGGAACCGGGCAACATTCGGGAAATGCAATCTGCCTAACTGGCACGGTCACAATTACATCGTCGAAATTACTGTTGCAGGATCTCCGAGCCCCGAGACCGGATATGTAATTGATCTCGGAGACCTGAAACGAATAGTGCATGAACGTATCATAGATCTGTGCGATCACAGGAATCTGAATCTTGATGTGCCGTTTTTAAGTGGGATTTTGCCGTCAACTGAGAATCTTGCAATTGCATTCTGGGAACAGTTAGAGAATCATATTCCGACTGGAAAGTTATATGCCGTAAGGGTATATGAGACGGAAAGAAATATCGCCGAGTACCGGGGCGAGTAATCATTTGAATTAATCTCTCGTCATTTTGTCTAAGAAATACAGCCAAACAAAATCCTATGATCCGGAAGCGATCAGCCTCATCGAGAGGAGCGTAACGCAAACCCTCGAAGCGATCGGGGAAGATCCTTTGAGGGAGGGTCTGCTGAAGACGCCGCACAGAGTCGCAAAGTCCACTCTTTTCCTGACGCGCGGGTATGGCATGGATGCACACAAAATTTTACGAAGCGCTCTGTTCGAGGAACAAAACAACCAGATGATCCTGGTCCGAGACATCGAGATATACAGTTTGTGTGAGCACCACATGATCCCGTTTTTCGGAAAAGCGCATGTCGCGTACATACCAAATGGAAAAATTGTGGGCCTCAGTAAGCTGGCGCGTGTCGTGGATGTTTTCGCGCGGCGGTTGCAGGTTCAGGAACGACTCACGCTTCAAATTCGTGACGTCATCAATGATGTCTTAAAACCGGCCGGTGTTGCCGTAACCATTGAGGCAACTCATCTGTGTATGGTGATGCGCGGCGTGCAAAAACAGAATTCAATTACGACCACAAGCGCTATGTCCGGAGCCTTTCTGAACAATCCCGATACGCGGGCTGAATTCATGAAATTGATTTCCCGATGACGGTCAACAATCACATTGTGATTACCGGCGCCAGCCAGGGAATTGGCGAGGCAATCGCGGTGGCCTGGGCGAAAGAATTTCCTGACAGTCACCTGTCCCTGATCGCTCGGAACGAGTTGAATTTGAAGAGTGTCGCCGAGGTGTGCCGCGCCACCGGAGCAACGGCTACGGTATTTCCGTGTGATCTCAAAGATTCCAGACAAATTACGCAAGTCTGTACCGAACTGGTCCGTGAATCGGGTGAGCCCGGAGTGGTTGTAAACAACGCCGGGACATTTGCACCGGGCGGCCTGAGCGATACACCGCTCACCGTATTTGAAGAGCAGATTCAGGTCAACCTGACGAGTGCATTTCACCTCAGCTCGCTACTCGTACCCGGAATGATTAAATGCGGTGGAGGTCATTTGTTTTTTATGGGATCTGTAGCCTCTATTCAGGCCTATCCGGGAAGTGTCTCGTACGGGACGGCTAAACACGGATTGCTTGGGCTCGCCAGAGCCATTCGTCAGGAAACATTTGATAAGGGAATTCGGGTTACCACGATGTTGCCGGGTGCCACACTCACTCCGAGTTGGCAAGAAGCACCCTACCCTGAAGATCGGTTCATGCCGCCTGAAGATATTGCCGCTGCGCTGATTGCCGCCTACAAACTCAGCGACCGGACCGTTGTCGAAGAAATCCTTCTCAGACCGCAGAAAGGAGACATCTGAGCGTTCTGCCTGGGGCCTGTTAACACGCCCTAATTCAGCAGTGGCTCGTCCGGGTAGTTGGCCAGGAGTGCAAATTCCCCGCCGAGGCGTATCATCACTTCGCGCCACAACGCAGATGAATCTGTATCAAATACCAGGTTAGAGCTCCCCTGAGTAAGAATCCAGCCATTCGCTTCTACTTCTTCTTCAAGTTGCCCTTCGGTCCAACCGGCGTAGCCCAGATAAAACCTGACGTCCGATTTGGTAACCTCTTCTTTCTTGATAGCGTCCTGCAGATTCTGAAACTCGCCTCCCCAGAAAACGTCCTGGCAAACCTCAACTGTTCCGTCAACGTCGCTGCCGAAACGATGAAGAAAATAGAGTGTATCCATTTGCACCGGACCACCTACATGTACAGCGTTTTCGAGCAACTCAGACATTTCTACAGTGATATCCTGATTTAATATCAGTCCGAAACTGCCGGTATCACTGTGCTCACAAAGGAGCACAACAGACCGTTTGAAGTTCGGGTCGAGAAGGTTCGGCGCCGCCACGAGCAGCATGCCAGGCTTTAACTCCGTTTCCGATGGAAGTCTGGGATTTCTCATCCGGGTTGCGATTCAATTTTCTGTTTGACGAGGGCCGTTCGCGCGCCCACCCACCAGTCCGGGCCCCGTGTAATTGTCTGTACGTTAACGTCTGCAAAGTGCGGAATCAAGCCGATTAATAAAGGACCGACCAATTGCCACTTTCCCGACACAACCAATTCCTCGAGTTCATCCGCAGCCAGCGCTGACCATCTCCATTTCTGCCTGAGTGCTTCTGACTTTTTCCAGTAATTCCGATCATCCCATGCCTGAGCACTCTCATCGATCGAAACGTATATGCCGCGAAGGCAATACACCAGAAACGCCGACATGTCTTTCGCTTCATCGTCAAATCCATCTCGCGTGGCAAGCAACCGGATTACTTCAGCACACGATCTGATATGGGCATGCCTTCTTTTCGCCGCTGAGTCGCCTGTATTAATTATTCTCGCCATGACCCGTGGTCTAGTACTACCTGTATATGAAAGAAATCCAGAGGACGGAATATACTGCTAAATCAAAATCTGAGACTAAACGTTGTTTCATTTCCGGGGTCAGAAAAGACGCTCATTGAGCCCCCATGTTGCCGCATGATTTGCCTGGAAAGACTCAAACCGATCCCGGATCCTTCCTTCTTCGTCGTGAAAAACGGCACGAAAATCTTGTCCAGCGCTTCGGGTTCAATCCCGGGTCCGTCATCTGTTACGCTCAATACCGGTCGAGATTGAGTGCCGATCCGGGCACTCAATCGAATGGTCATAGCTTTTCCCGGTTCGTTCATTTGAATGGCGTTTTTAACCAGATTTATAAGAATCTGTTCTATCAGTTCCGGGTCGGCGGTAACATCCAGTTCCGGTGGCGTAATCTTAATATTGAGTTGAATACCGGTCGTTTCCAGCTCTGCCCGGAACAGTTCGTGGACCGAATCGAGAAGCCTTACCACAGGAAATATTTTTAAGTTCGGTCGGGGGATGCGAGTCATGCTCCGGTATGCCTGCACAAAATGAAGGAGTCCCTGGCTGCGCCGGTTGATTGTCTGAATGGCATCTCGAACATCCTCCAGCCACTCTTTGTCTTCATTAACTATGTCAGAATTTGTGTCAGCTGGCTCTGACTCACTCATATTTGAGTTTAATATTTCGTGCGCCGATGCTGCCAGCGAGGCGATCGGCGTTATGGAATTCATAATCTCATGTGTTAACACGTGCGTCAGCTTGAGCCAAGCCTGCAATTCTTTTTCCTCCAGTTCACTCTGGATATCCTGAATGGCCACAAGAGTGAAGAATTCTCCCCGCACGCGGAATTCCGCCCCGGACAAAATCAGCTCCTGCATTTCATCTCCGCGAACGACCTTGATGACCGACCGATCTCCGGCTCTCAATTTTCCCAGTGCATTCACCAGATCCGTACTGTAGTCTCGAAGGCCCGTCACATTCTTCAAATGCTGGACCCCGAACAGCCGCTTTGCAGCGTTGTTGATGAGCCCCACGTCTCCCTTTCGGTCGAACGATATAAGTCCTGTCCCGACGTGTTGCACAACGGTTTGCAAAAAACGGTGCTGTTCCTCCGTTTCTCCACGCGCCTTTCTGAAATCGTCCATCACTTGCCCGAACGACTGCCCCAATTCTGTGAACGACTTTCCTCTTCCGGAACCCGTAAACGATTGCGAAAAGTCGCTGTACCGGACGGAGTTCAGAAATCTGCTCAAATCCCGATTTGTTTTGTCAACGTATCGAATCAGGGCAATAATCTGTGCAAATACGCCCAGGGAGAGCAAAAATACCGCCATGATAGAACCTGAGTATTCGTACAACCATATAGCCAAAAAAACCGTGACAACGATTCCTGAGATCCTGCTGATAATTTGAATCCGGAAATTGCGCATATCCGATTTTCGTCTGTCAGAGTTCGTATTTCTCGAGGCGTCGGTACAGAGATGCCCGCGTCAGTCCGAGCTCGCCAGCAGCTCGCGAAATATTGCCTTCGTGTTTGTCGATCGCTTTGCGAATGATCAACTTTTCGACTTCGTCCAGATTATAACTGTCGAATACAACACCCGCAGTCTCATTGGTATGTCGTTCTGTAAACAGGAAATCTTCGGGCTGAAGGACTGTTTCGTCAGTCATGATGACGGCTCGTTCAATCATATGCTCAAGCTCCCGAACATTGCCAGGCCATGTATACCGTTGGAGTTTTGCAATCGCCCCGGCACTGATCCCCGTCACGGAGTCGTTGTATTTACGTGAATAATTTTCAAGAAAATGGGCAGCCAATATGGGTATGTCTGTGGTTCTTTCTTTCAGGAGCGGAAGGTGTATTTCGACCGTGTTTATCCTGTACAGTAAATCTTGCCTGAAAGAGCCATCCCGGACCAATTCATTAATAGGTTTGTTCGTGGCGCATATCAGGCGCACATCAATGGATTGTGGCCGGTTTGATCCAACTCGAATGACTTCTCGGCGCTCAAGAACGGTCAGCAGATTGGCTTGCTGTTCCAACGGCAAATTGCCGATCTCATCCAGAAACAACGTGCCTCCCGATGCCACTTCGAACCTCCCCGCCCGATCGTCTCGAGCATCCGTAAAAGCGCCTTTTACGTGGCCAAACAATTCGCTTTGAAATAATGACTGATTGATTGAAGCCACATCCACAGTAACGAAAACACTTTCTCTTCTTTTGGAATGCCTGTGTAATGCGCGCGCGACCAGCTCTTTCCCGGTCCCGTTGTCCCCCAGAATCAGGACGTTTGCGTCTGTGGCCGCGACCTTCTGGATTTGTGCATAAACGGTCTGCATGGCCGGTGCCTCACCAATAAAGTCCCGATACCTCATACCCAGATCTTGACTGAGTTGCTGCGACTGCGATCGGAACCGATCTGCCTGCACCTTCGACTCTTTCAGACTCAACGCGGACATTAGCGTCGCAATTAACTTTTCGTTTTGCCATGGCTTAAGCACAAAATCTGTTGCACCCGCCTTGATACCGCGTACCGCCATCTCGACGTCTCCAAATGCCGTGATAAGTACGACCACTGCGGAAGGTTCGATTTCCAGTATTTTATCGAGCCAAAAAAAGCCCTCGCGGCCGCTCGATACGTCCCTCGTAAAGTTCATGTCGAGCAGAATAACATCGTATTGCTGGTTCTGAAGGAGCGCCGGAATTTGGGCGGGTCTCTTTTCCGTGTGTACCAGTCGCGCATGTCTCTTCAGGAGCAGCCGGGCCGCCTGTAATACGTCTACATCGTCGTCAACAATCAGGATTTTTCCGAGCATGTAATTTCAGCCGTTTTCGGGGGTGCAACAATTCCAGACTTCGCCCGTGAAGTGGGTCGGCTCTGGAAGAAGCGGGGGCTTGACCGCCGTAGAAGCGGCAAACGTTGTACCAATGCATCAAATCCGTGATTTCAGGCTTGTTATACCACTTTTACCTGAGGCCTTTATTGGGGAGTGTACGAAAACGAACACACTATGTATCATTCCCGAACACATTAATCAGAAGGCTCGTTGACGGCTAACGTTTCAGAGCCTTAACTGGACGATTTATTCGTATTGGCACGCTGCTTGTAATAGACCAAGTTACCGGAATACGGTCGCACAAATTTGATTCCTGCACTTCAGACTTAATCATGACACAAGACACGAAACCAACTCTGAGCCCGATTGCACAGCTTCTGACTCAACCTCCCGGATCTGCGGGCGCATCGAGCCGTGATGGAAAACCTGTTTCCGGGACAGGCGGTGGCGCCGGGATGGACAAGCGCTTAGAAAAAATATTCTGGACGCGCCAACGAATTACGACAGTTGGGGCGATCATAGCATTTGTAATGATGGTGGGATATGGGTATTCGACCATGACCGGAGGTCGCAAATTAAACGTTGATATTGACCGGGTTACAATCTCAACCGTCACGTTTGGTCCGTTTCAGGAAATGATTTCTTCAACGGGTAACGTCTTCCCGAAAACATCCGTTTATCTGGATGCAGAAGAAGGAGGAAAAATAGACGAGATTTATGTTCTGGAAGGCGAACTGGTTGAAGCTGGTCAACCCATTCTGCGCCTCTCGAATGCTTCGCTCCAAATGCAACTTTTTAGCTCAGAAACTTCGAGAATTGAGCAGATCAACCGACTTGAAGATTCTCGATTCCAGGTAGAAACCAATAATCTCCGCACGCGCCAACAGCTTGCGACGATGAATTACGAGATCAAACGACTCTCGCGCGACATTGCCCGCAACGAAGAGCTATTTAACAAGCAAGCGATCTCGGAACGGGAATACCAACAGGCAATGGACGAATACGAATACAGAGTCCAGAATCGGGACCTTACGCTAGCCTCTTACAAAGCAGATTCGCTGCGACAGTCCATTCAGCTCGCGCAGATGCAGAAATCGATTGAATTGATGGAGAAAAACTTCAAGTTAGTTAACGCGCGTTCTGACAAATTAATCCTGCGGGCACCGGTATCGGGCATTTTGTCTCAGCTGAACGCAGAATTGGGAGAACTCAGAAATTCCGGTTTTCGTTTCGGCCAGGTTGACAAACTCGACGGTGTCAAAGTGACGGCAGGAGTAGACGAATTTCACATCAGCAGGGTCGTCGTGGGCCAGCGGGCGATAACGAATGTTATGGCAGGCACGACCGTAGGTTATGAAATGGTCGTTCGGCGCGTATTTCCGGAAGTCACCAACGGTCGATTTAATATCGATCTCGATTTTATCAACCCTCCCGAGGGCATTCGCCGTGGACAGACGATCCGATTCAAATTGGAAATGAGTGACCCTGAAGACAAGATCATAATCCCTCAGGGTGGCTTTTTTCAGACCACAGGAGGCAATTGGGTTTACGTACTCGATGCGTCTGGCGACTTTGCGACCAAACAGCCTATCCGGCTCGGACGCAAAAACACACAGGTGTATGAAGTCGTCGAAGGCTTAAAAGAAGGAGATCGCGTTGTTACATCTTCATATGACACTTACAACGAAGTTGATCGACTGGTATTTAATTGATCAGTGCATCGACCGCGGCTTCTTGCAAACATTGTAACCAACTACGTTGTCAAAACGATATTAACTTATACTCATAGTACAGGCACAACACGATGATTAGAACTGTAAATCTGAACAAGACCTACACAACCGAAGAGGTCGAAACAACGGCGCTGAACAACGTCAACCTTGAAATCAAGGAAGGCGAGTTCATCTCTATCATGGGACCTTCGGGTTGCGGGAAATCCACACTTCTGAATATTCTCGGACTACTCGACAATCCCACAGCCGGCGAATTCTATTTCATGGGAACGGAAATTTCGAATTTGAATGAACGCCAGCGAGCGCAGATGAGAAAAGGGAACATCGGTTTCGTGTTTCAGAGCTTCAACTTGATTGATGAGTTGACCGTATATGAAAATGTTGAGTTACCACTGCTCTACCTGGGAATGGGTACGGACGAGCGCAAAGCGCGGGTTAGTGCCGCTCTTGAGTCGGTTCAGATTGTGCATCGCCTGGGGCATTTTCCACAGCAGCTCTCTGGTGGACAGCAGCAGCGTGTTGCTATAGCTCGTGCTGTGGTCGCGGGTCCGAAATTGATTCTTGCTGACGAACCGACGGGTAATCTGGACTCTACCCATGGCGATGAGGTCATGAACCTGCTGACTCAGATGAACGAAGCAGGCACAACTATTGCCATGGTTACGCACTCTCCGGCAAATGCAGAGTATAGCCATCGCGTAATCCACTTGTTCGACGGCCACATTGTAACGGAAAACTTTATTCAAAGCCATTACATTCATTCAGACAAATCTGAACCGAAGCCGGCTGCTGAATCGACTGAAAGCGAAGGATAGCAGTATACGCTGAATAACGCTCAGCCAGGATCACCTATGAACGAAATCTGCATCTACGTTCCCTCGCTTGAAGATCATCAAACGGTGGAAGTCGCCGTAACGGTCAATGGTAAAAAAAAGTTAATGAACTACAGAGTGGAGTCATTCGACTGGTCGGGGGAAGGAGGAAGCCAGGTTCACAGAATCGAACGACTTCGCAATATGATCGAAGCATACGATTCGGACTGGGAGCTCGTGCAGATCGGAGTGGCTGATGGACACACGGTGCCTGTGATGTTTCGTCAGCGTATTTTTGAAGGTGATTGAACGAAAGACTCACTGAGCGGAGTGTTTTTAGAGGCGGGACGTTCTTCGAACGCCCCGCCTCACCTTTTTAATCAGTTCACATCCTGTTGTTGTGCATATCTATACATCGATTTAAAATCGCTCAGACCACTTTGCAAACCTTTCTGCAAAGATGCCTGTCAAAGAAGGGAATAACTATTAATCTGTTACCACGACGATGAAACGATTTCAAACTTTTTCACGCGCATTGTTACTCGCGATCCTTATCCCGGCTTTCAGTGTATCTGCGCAGGAAGTGAACCGAACGTACGATGTATCACCCGGCGGCATCCTGCGCCTGGATCTCGAAACCGGCGGAACAATAACTATCACCGGTTGGAACCGGAATGAAGTTGAAGTAAACATTTCTGTGTCCGGGCGAGACGGCTCCGACGTCATCGTTGATCTGGAAGAAATTCGGAACGGCGTCGCCATTGCGACCGAATACGAAGGTCGGAACGGCCGCGCTGACCTGGAAATAGATATTCGAGTGCCTTTTATATTTAATCTGGATATCGAAACCTCAGGCGGCGACGTGCAAATTGAAAATGTAGAAGGTGAAATCAAAGGTCAAACCATGGGTGGCGATCTCGAATTTGATAACATAAAAGGAGAGATCGATTTTAGCACAATGGGTGGAGATATCAGCCTTGAAAACTCGATCGTTGATGGGTCGGTGGAAACCATGGGCGGCGAAGTGTATCTCGAAAACGTCGTTGGCAATGTGAACGGCCACACAATGGGTGGTGAAGTGACCTATGAAAATGTTCGCGCCAATCCGAATTCCAGGAACAAGGAGCTGGAAATCACAACCATGGGCGGCGAAATAAACCTTGATCAGGCTGCCTATGGTGCAACCCTGCATACCATGGGAGGCGACATCAATGTCGGATCAGTGGCTCATCACATCAAGGCCACTACGATGGGAGGCGATATCACCATCGAGGAAATCGATGGGTGGGTAGAGGCCACTACCATGGGCGGCGACGTTGACGTTGTTGTGGTCGGTGATCCGGATTCCGGCGACAGGCACATCGAAATCTCTTCCATGGGTGGCGACATCGATTTAGTGGTTCCGGCGGGAATGGACATGAAGTTCGATCTGGAAATCAGGTTCGACGGAAATCGGAATTCCGATCGGTATCAAATTCGTTCAGACTTTGACATAGACGTCCAGCGTCAAGATAACAACCGGGGCGATTGGAGTATCACCGCGTCTGGTACGGTGGGTTCTGGTACGCATCGCGTAAAAATCACTACTCATTCCGGAAACATAACGATCAGAAAAGGTCGATAACCCGGGTGTGATGCCCTCTTCGGCTCAGTGAAAGTTTTAGAAAGCGCCTGATTTCGCCCCGCGGATTCAGGCGTTTTTTATTTCGTCGTCCGGAAATCCGTAATGCACGACACGTTTGCCACCTTCCTGCGATTCTCTCAGGAACGTCATTCCGAGCCTGTGGAAGATTTTTATCGACCCGGCGTTTTCTGAGAACGATTTCGATTCAATGCCTTTCAGATGAAACCAGCCCCTGCCAAGGTCACGCGCAGCCAACGCCGCTTCGCCGCCATATCCCTTCCCCCAGCAATTGCGAGCGTACCGCCAACCGAAATCGATCACTCCATCCGCGATTTCAAATCCACAGAATCCAACAAGATCACCCGTCCGGACCAACCCGACAGCGAACCGCATCCAGCCCTGGTTTTCCTGATGCCGGATCATACGGAGTACAAACTTTTCAGCATACACGCGGTCGCGGGGCTGCCCCTTTCCGATGTATTTCATGACCTCTGGATCGGCGACAATCTTGGCGTAGGCGTCAATATCGCTTTCGGTCCAATTTCTCAGAATCAATCGCTCGGTTTTAGCCAGTATTTTCATTCCGGATGATACGCTGAATTTCGATCTTTAAGGACTCCCTCTATAAAGAGAACGGTCAGGCGGGATATTTTTGCTTAGAATGCGGTTCATACGATTTGAATTCGAGATTTCCAGCTCCCGTTTCCCCAATAATACCCCATTAGATTGACACGCGACGAAACCTCCGGTACCCCGATTTCGGAGCCCACTGAAAGCCGAAATTTCATCAAGCAGATTGTCGAAGATGACCTGAAGCATAATCGTACGGCCGGCCGGGTTTTGACACGTTTCCCTCCTGAACCGAACGGTTTTTTGCATATTGGTCACGCAAAAGCCCTCGCCATCAATTTTGGAATCGCCGCGGAATATGGAGGGTTATGTAATGTCAGGTTTGACGATACCAATCCTGAAAAGGAGAAGATGGCCTACGTAGATGCCATCAAACGAGACATGAAATGGCTCGGTTATGATTGGGCTGAACGAGAGTTTTTCGCGTCTGATTATTTTGAGCAGCTCTACGACCTTGCCATTCGCCTCATTAAAGACGGCAAAGCGTACATAGACAGTTCAACCGAAGAGGAAATTCGGGAGAGCCGCGGAACGGTTACGAAACCCGGCCTGAACAGCCCCTTCAGAAGTCGATCGATAGAAGAAAACCTGGATCTTTTCAGACGAATGCGCGCCGGAGAGTTTCCGGACGGAGCCCATGTTTTACGGGCAAAGATCGATATGGCGTCGAACAACATGATCATGCGGGACCCGATCCTGTACAGGATTAAACACGTCTCGCACTACCGCCGGGGAGACGAATTCCCGATCTATCCAATGTATGATTTTGCGCATCCCCTCTCGGACGCGATCGAAAATATCACACATTCCTTTTGTTCTCTTGAGTTCGAAGTCAGGCGCGCGCTCTACGACTGGCTGGTCGACAACTTATTTGGCGCACCGCGCCCGCATCAATACGAGTTTGCTCGCTTCAACCTGGACTACACCATCATGAGCAAGCGCAAATTACTCGAACTGGTTGAGGACGGGGTTGTTACGGGCTGGGATGACCCGCGCATGCCAACATTAGCCGGATTCCGGCGACGAGGGGTTACCCCGGAGGCAATTCGCGCATTTGCCACCATGATCGGCGTCGCTAAAGCAGCCAACCGGGTTGATATAGCCATGCTCGAATTCGCAATCAGGGATGATTTGAATGCCCGCGCGCCCCGGATTATGGCTGTATTGCGACCGCTGAAAGTAATCATCACCAATTTCCCTGAGGATGAGACAGAGTGGATCGATGCGCCATTCTGGCCACACGACATAGGAAAAGAAGGCTCTCGATCAGTGCCTTTCAGCAAGGAGATATATATAGATCGGAACGATTTTCAGGAGGATCCGGAGAAAGGATTTCATCGACTTTCTCCCGGAACTGAAGTACGATTGCGATACGCTTACGTCATTCGGGCCGAGAAGATAATTAAAGATGATTCAGGCGAAGTCCTTGAAGTGCATTGCAGCTACGACCCAGATACCCGGAGTGGAGCGTCGGCCGCACGAAAGCACGTAAAAGGAACCGTGCATTGGGTATCCGTTATTCATGCCGTGAAGGCCGAGGTCCGCCTGTATGACCGTTTGTTTGGGGTGCCCAATCCCGAGGACGTACCAGACGGGAAAACTTTCAAAGACAACCTGAATCTCGATTCGCTCGAAGTCATTTCGGACTGTTTCGTTGAACCGAGTATATCTGAGGCGGAAATCGGAGATCGATTTCAGTTTGAACGGACGGGATATTTTGTCGTCGATCCGGATTCGAAAGATTCACCGCATCTGGTGTTTAACAGAATTATTTCCTTGAGGGATACCTGGGCGAAAACGAGGCCGGCGGGTCGGCCATCCGGCGGAGAGATCAAAACCGAACCCGAATCGTCAGGCAAGACTCATGTCGAAATGTCGACAGAAAAACAGATTGTCAGAGATCCACTTGCGAATCTTTCTGATGATCAGAAACACCAGGCGGATCGGCTGGCATCGGAATTCGGCATTTCGCTCAGCGACGCCGCACTGCTGGCAATAGATCAACAGTTGGTAGACTATCTGGAATCTGCGGTAATCTTACTACCCTCTCCTGACCTCAAGACTCCTCTCGCAAATTGGATGGTTCAGGAAGTCCGCCCTGCCCTTTCAAACTCTGATCGGGCACCCGCTACTATCGACACCCGATCTCTGGTCAGACTGATTGAGTTGCGCGCCAACGACTCTATTTCTAACAGAATAGCGAGTGAGTTATTCGAACTCATTTTAAAAACCGGGAAATCTACTGACGATCTGATTCAAGAAAAACAACTCATTCAGATCTCAGACGAGGATTTGATCAGTAAACTCGCCGACGACGTTCTCGGAGAATTTCCCGACCGGGTCGACGCCTTCAAATCCGGAAAAACGGGGCTCATCGGATTTTTTATCGGACAACTCATGCAGCGCAGTGACGGCAAAGCAAATCCGAAAATGGCCCGGACTATTCTCGAAGAAAAGCTATCGTAACCGACGGCCTGGAGCTGCGACATCTCCGGCACCCATCAGACTACTTTCTTTCGTGCGCATATCATACGCGTGCAGATTACCCGCTGCATCTTTAATGACGGCAGTCTTGCCACGGTCCAACCATCCTGCCAGACGCAACCAGGGCCCGGCATCGTCACCAACCGAGATCTGCTCGACCATCAGACTGCCACCGCCTATCATCAATCGTTCGCCGTCTGCAACGTATGACAGGGAATTGGATCGGTAAAAATATGCGGGGTGACTTTCTGACGGATTCTGTTCGGATGGGTCGTTCAGAACAAACCGTTTTTCTTCTTCAATCTGATAAATAAAAACAACTCGTTTATCGCTATCGAGTCGTTCCAGCACATCGAACGCTATTTCGGCGCTGTTATCGGACCACGCGATGTTTCTCGGGCGATATCTGTCGCCAACAACCAGCGTGCCCTCTATCTCGCCCGTACTGACGACATATAACATCGAATCTGGTTCATATTTCTGGCTATCCCGATTATAGGCCAGATCCCGCAGTATATAAGCCAACTTCGATCCATCCGGGGACGGCTTGATATGGTGCCATTTGCGAACGTCTACAGTTACTTGTGTGCTGCAATCTGTGGGCGACACCCCATACATATTGTCGTTGTTGCGCACCATGAGCGTACCTGCCTCGGGCCACGCAACCACCGCCTGCGACGCCGAGCATCGGATGTTTCTCACTTGCCCGTCTGTTGTTGATACAACTTTGATCTCGCCTTCCCCGATGGTGTTACGCCCCTGACCTTCAAGCGGGACGTAGTAACCAAACGCGAACGATTTAGAATCCGGAGACCAGGCTCCGGTAAAAATTACGGGGGTCCTGGCTGCTTGAAGCGACCGGGATCCTCCACTCACCATGTCTACGTAATTAAGCTGTACGCGGCCGTCGTTTTCAACCCCGAATACAATTGCAGTCCCATCTCCGGAGACCGATGAATAAACCAGTTTACCGCCAGATGAAATAAAATTGATTTCGTCTCCGATATTCGACTTCAGAATAGAGCTAGTCGCATCAATCCAAATATATTTGGCCACAACCGCGTCTGTGATGGATTCGTCGTCAGCGTCCATAACCGTTTCCTCCACAACCGCTTTCGAACTGGAACATCCAGGAAGAATCGGAAGAAAAAGAATAACAATGCTGAGCGTGAGCCAGGCAGACGCTCTTAAAGAATGAATCAAAACGAATCCAGGAAATGATGGCGGGGTAAGAAATAAGCCCTGTGTAACCATCGTCCCCAGAAATCGTTCTACCCGTATATCATCAATGTTATATAGAATATGTTTAAGAATTATTTGTCGGTGGCGCTTCGAACTCTTCGTGCGAAAAAGGGATATGCATTCCTGAATATCACAGGGCTGGCCGTCGGGATGGCCTCGTTTTTCCTTATTTCACTTTTTATTCAGGACGA
>SMVB01290592.1_pt1 | contig 16637 bp, 13 predicted proteins | sample 2456461 | NCBI WGS metagenome assembly SMVB01 (sample SAMN11095934, study PRJNA526329) | marine sediment metagenome | biome: Marine sediment; feature: Surficial sediment; material: Deep marine sediment; isolation source: Hadal surficial sediment | place: Pacific Ocean | collected 2014-05 | depth...
CATTCCGTATCCAGAAACGAGACGGTACGTCAAACACGTTTTGCGAAACCACGGTGTTTACAAATTGCTGTACAAAAAACCCTAGGTTCACTCGAAAATTCAGCCTGGACTATAAGCCAACTCCTTAAAATAAGGAGTTGGCGATTGCAAAGGCCAGAAAATATCAATTACAAAAGGTCTCCTCTGATCCCCGTATTCCCGATGGTTGTTTCTCCCACCCATCCAAGTATAATGAGCACTATGAAACCCAAGATTCTCCTGCGAAAAATAGCATCCTATGACCTTGAGGAAGTGGAATGGTTTGTCCAGGACAGCTTTGCTTTGTGTGCGTCGCAGAACTCTTCTTTCCATGCTGGACAAAAAGTTCTGCTCAAGCCTAACCTGCTCCGGGCCTTCAAACCCGACCGATGCGTTACGACTCATCCTGTTATTCTGGAAGCGGTTTGCCGGGTTCTCAAGGACCATTCGATAAACCATATCGACATCAGCGACAGTCCCGCGCTTGGCAGTTTGGACGCCGTGGCGCACAAAGCGGGGTATGGTCCTCTTGTTAAAAAGTATGGGGTGAAGTTTGTCCCACTTTCCAACCCGGTGTCTTTTGCGACGGAAGAAAATATCCCGCATCTCAAAATCGCCGGAAACCTGATAGATTACGATCACATCATCAACCTGCCAAAATTCAAATCGCATTGCCAGATGACGCTGACCTTGGGGATAAAAAACCTTTTTGGATTGGTCATCGGAAAACGAAAACCCGTCCTTCATTGTCTTGTTAACAACGATAAAGTTAAATTCGGCAAGATGCTGGTGGACATCGCCAAACACGTCAATCCCAGCCTGACCCTTGTGGACGGCATTCAGGCCATGCAAGGGCAAGGCCCCGCCAACGGCACGCCTTATCCTCTGGGAATCCTGGCTTCGGGACAGGACTTGACCGCGCTGGACAGGGTCCTCACGGAAATCGTGCGTGTCCCGCCGGAAAAGGTGTATGCATTAGAAGCCGCCCGGCAAAAAGGATTTGGAACTTACGAATTAAACGCCATCGAAATCCAGGGGGATACCGATCTGGAATCCTTGAAAGTTTCCGATTTCCAACTGGCGGATCTTCCCATAGACATTTCCTTTAATCCGCTTCGAATCGTCAAATCCTTTCTGAAACAATTTTATGAAATCGGAATCAAGGAAAAACTGAGAGGATAACTCATCCAACGAATCGATCGGCAAAAGGAAAAGAACACGGCGGTTCAAACGATGATATCAAGATAGCGATCAAGGCAATATAGGTCATCACATAAAGAATGAATAAACAGGAAATCGACGCCAACCAATGGGTGGACCGCTATGGGGATCTCATGTATCGCTACACCCTTGTCCGCATCAGGGATCAGGGAGCGGCGGAGGAAATTGTGCAGGTCACCTTTTTGGCGGCCCTGCAAGCCACCCATACCTATGCGGGGCGATCCTCGGAAAAAAGCTGGCTTTTTGGCATTCTCAAACATAAAATTCTGGATCACTTCCGCGAAATCAAGAAAAACAGGACGTTTGACCTGTCTCCCGATGACGATCAGGACCCTTGCGAATATGATTCAATGGGGCATTGGAAAAAAATGCCGCAGGATTGGCGGTTGGATCCTGAGAAATCGGCGGAAAATCAGGAACTTACCGAAAAGCTGGCGCTCTGCCTCGACGATCTGTCCGACAAGTTTCGCCAGATCTTTGTTCTCAAGGAGATAGATGGGGTGAGCTCGGAACAAATCTGTAATGAATTCAATATCAAACCGACTAATTTGTGGGTCATTCTCCATCGGACGAGAAATCAACTCAAGAATTGTTTGGAAATTCATTGGTTTGACGGGAAAAAGCAGGAATAGTGACATAATGGAAAAAATGATGAATTCTTTGTTAAGCTGGTTAAACTTGACCTGCGAGGACACCTCCCCCCTCATTTCGGAAATGATGGATCACCGGGTTTCCTTTATCAAGCGGTTGAAGATAAAAATCCATTTGGCCATGTGCGAGGTTTGCCTGTATTATAAGGAACAATTGGGCATCATTAGAAACCTGTCGCAAAACCTGGGCCGGGAAGATTTTCCAGCAAACACAAATGCAACACTGCCTGCGGAATCAAAAGAAAGAATCAAGAAAATGATTGCGGCAAACAAATAGAGATGTGCCACCAAATTTTGAAAGGGCTGGTAAATGAACGAAAGTAGATCGTGTTGCGACGCAGAGGGTAATGAGGATGTTTCGAGAGAAGACGTCCGCAGTTATTATTCCAAGGCGGCTCTCGCCAGCCAGGAGAGTTTGTGCTGTCCCACGCAATACGACACTGAAGATCTTTCGCACATCCCCCAGGAAGTCCGGGAAATTTCCTACGGTTGCGGCAGTCCCGTGAACCGCTCCAATATTCGACAGGGCGAAACGGTTGTAGACCTGGGTTCGGGCGGCGGTATCGACTGCTTCATCGCGGCAAAACTCGTCGGCCCATCCGGCAAGGTCATCGGTATCGACATGACCGATGAGATGCTCCAGATCGCGCAAAAAAGCGCCCTGCGCGTGGCCGAAAACCTTGGCTACAGCAATGTGGAATTTAAAAAGGGGTATCTGGAAGCCATTCCCCTGAAAGACCAGACAGTGGACCTCGTGACCTCCAACTGCGTGATCAACCTGTCCACGAACAAAAAGGAAGTGTTTGAGGAAATCAACCGTATCCTGAAACCCGGCGGCAGGTTTGTCATCGCCGATATTATTTCCGAAAGGGAAGTCCCCGATGAAATGCGGAATCAACGGGAAATGTGGGGCGAGTGTGTTTCCGGCGCCTTGACCTTGAGTCAGTTCCTCTCAGCCGCCCGGCCTCATGGCTTTCACGGGTTCCAGATCAAAAAAGACTACCTCTGGAAAATTGTGGAAGGCATCAAGTTTTATTCCTATACCCTGGAAGCCTGCAAATCTCCCGAGCCAAAATCCACTTCCTGTTGCAGTGAATTCACCGCGACCTATGCCGGTCCGTTCGACTCCATTACCCACAATGGCAACACCTACCCGGTAGGCGTTCCCATTGACATCGACGAAAACCTGGCGGAACTCATGCAAACATCGCCTTACTCCGCGCACTTTATCGTGACCGACCCGGAATCCGAAACTCCCGCCGAATCGCCCGACTCCGATTCCTGTTGCGGATAACGGCAACCCGGTGACCCTCTTCTGCTACAGGAAATGAACCGGTCGCAGTTTTTACGTCTTCTGTTTTTTGGCCTTCTGTTCCTGCTGGCTCTTCCACTCAAAGTTTTGGCGGGTATGGTTCCGCATGTATTCAAAACGCGCAAGCACCCTTTACCCATCACACCTGTTCAGGAATTCTATATAGAAGATTACTCCGGTCCGCCAAAATCCTTGCGGCACGGGGCCGACCCCTGGCGATTGACCATCAAAGGAAAAGTCGATCATCCGTTGACCCTGGATTACCGGCAGATTCTTGCCCGCCCTTCCGTCAAACGCATCATCACCCTGAACTGCATCGGCAATCCCGTCGGCGGACGCGCTATCGGCAACGCGGAATGGCAAGGAATCCCCTTGAAGGACCTGCTCGCCGAAGCCGATCCGCATTTTTTTTCCAACACCCTCATTTTAAGAGCCGAAGACGGGTATTACGAAAGCATCCCGCTCAGGAAGGCCAAGCATCCTGGAGCCATGCTCGCTTACAAAATGAACGGCAAACCCCTGACGCTCAATCACGGATTCCCCCTGCGCCTGTTGATTCCCGGACTTTACGGAATCAAGCAGATGAAATGGATTGTGGAAATCGAGGTCGCCGATCACCGTCCCAAAGGTTACTGGCATAAAAGGGGATGGTCCAAACAGGCCAAGGTGAAAATTATTTCACGCATCGACCTGCCTGAGAATAACGAAGTGTTGCGTTCCCGCCAAACCGTTATCCGGGGAATCGCCTTTGCCGGCGACCGGGGGATTCAATACGTGCAGGTTTCCATCGATGGAGAAAAAACCTGGTCGCTGGCGCAACTCGAAAAACCGCTGTCGCCCTATTCGTGGGTGTTCTGGAAATTTCCCTGCATCTTTCACCGACCCGGACGCACTCGCATCGCCGTCCGCGCCGCGGACCAATACAGTGGCCTGCAACAAGACGACCTGCGCGATCCCTTCCCCTCCGGTACCTCAGGCATTCATCGTATTGATGTGTTGGCCTCTTGATTCAATAAGATTCTTTAAGCTTTGTAGCGGCGTTTGCATCCAGAAACCATTCGAGGGTTCCTTGTTGAGGATGCACTTGCGCGGCAGGATAGGTCCGACTTTCCGGAGATTGGTTGAGGATTTCTGCAACCACTTGCCCCTTGCTCTTGCCGGTGACGATGAAGGAAACACGCCTGGCATGATTCAAAACTCTGTTAGTCAAGGTGATGCGTTTTTGCCCGCTTTGCGGTTGGATGGCAACGGCGCATAGGCCCGAACGATCTTCAATGGGTTGCGCTCCGGGAAACAGGGAGGCGGTGTGGCCGTCGGTTCCCAGTCCCAATAGAATCCAGTCGAATCGGGGAGTTTCGCCCGGTTGCGGTGTTAAATTATTTTTTATCTCTTTTGCATATCGGGCGGCCTCTGTTTCCGGATCGTTCTCTCCATGAATGCGGTGAATATTTTCTTGCGGAATGGAGAGGGGGTCCAATAAGGTTTCACGGGCCATACGATAGTTGCTGTCTTCATGGTCGGGAGGAACGCAACGTTCGTCTCCCCAAAAAAAATGAATGCAATTCCAGGGAATGGAATTTTTGAACTCCAGTCGGGTTAAAAACTGATATACGGCTCGTGGAGTGCTTCCGCCCGCCAGAACCAGGTTGAATCGCCTTCCCGCCTTATTAGCCTGTTTGGACGCTTCCTTTAATTCAACGGCAACGGCTTCGGCCAGCTTCTCAGGTTGAGGAAAAATTTTAATCTCGGCAGTCAATGAGGGCCTGTCGTTAAATCGTTTATCCCGCCATCGCGAGCCGCTACCAGCGGCGGTCAGGTAATTTCCTCGCCACCCAGAATTCGGCTAGCCATAAACCCATCGAACGTTAATATTTGGTCCAGCGTCACGCTGGTCACTTATAACTCGCACACCACGCCGTCATCGACCAGGTTTTTACAAGGGTAGCGCCACTCGACCCCATGTTCCAGAAACAGTTCATTGGCTTCCCTGGGACCCCACGTTCCCGCCGGATAGCCATAGACTTTAAGATTGGGATTGTTCTTCCATTCCTGCAAAATGGGATCGACAAACTTCCAGCAGGCTTCCACCGCATCGCCCCTGGCATAGAGGGTGGAGTCGCCCAACATGCAGTCGAGCAATAAACGCTCATAAGCGGAAGCGACGCGGGTGTTGGCGAGTCCGGAATAATGAAAATCCATGCTGACATTTTGCACCTTGAACCCCTGTCCGGGGACTTTCAGGCCAAACTTCAGGGCGAGCCCTTCATTCGGCTGAATTCGGATGATGAGTTGGTTGAGACCATCGGTTTCCTGACTGTCCTGGGCAAATAAAAAGTGCGGGGTGGGTTTGAAATGGATGGCCACTTCGGTCACGCGGGTGGGCAGTCTCTTGCCGGCGCGGATGTAAAAGGGAACGCCCCCCCAGCGCCAGTTGTCGATAAAAACTTTAATAGCGGCAAAGGTTTCCGTGCGCGAACCCTCGGCCACATTTTTTTCTTCCCGGTAACCGGGGATGATTTCCTTCTTTATAACCGAGGTCGTGTATTGGCCGCGCACGGCGAATTTACTCACTTTATCGTGAGGAATTTCCCGTAGTGACTGAAACACTTTGACCGTTTCGTTGCGCACCGCCGTCGAGTCAAAGGAGGAAGGCGACTCCATTGCGACGACGCCCATGATCTGCATCAAATGGTTTTGCACCATGTCCCGCAAGGCTCCGGCCCCATCATAATACTCCCCGCGCCCTTCCACGCCGATGCTTTCAGCGGCGGTGATTTCCACATGGTGGATATAATTCCGGTTCCACAAGGGCTCGAAAATCCCATTGGCAAATCTGAAAACCAGAATATTCTGGACCGTTTCTTTTCCCAGGTAATGGTCAATCCGATAAATCTGCGGTTCGCTGAAAACCCTTTTCATTGCTTTCATCAACTTTAAAGCCGATTCCAGATCATAGCCAAACGGTTTTTCGATGATCAAACGCTTCCAACTGGATGTTGAAGAATTTTCTTTTTGCAGGCCTAGCGAACCAAGATTTTGAATGATGGGCTGGTAGGTGCTGGGAGGAACCGCCAAGTAATAAATATAATTTCCGCCAATTTTGTAGCGCGCATCCAGAGTCTCCAGTTTGGATTTCAACTTGAGAAAATCCTCACTGTTTGATGGATCTACGGAAATAAAATGAAAACTTTTGATGAAGGCCTGTAATTGCTCTTTTTTCACCGGCTCACTCTCGTTAAATTCCTCCACGCTCTCCGCCATACGGGCACGAAATTTGGTACTGGTAAGTTTGGACCGGCCCACTCCCAGCACGGAAAACTTCTCCGGCAGAAAACCCTGCCGGTATAAATCGAACAGGGACGGGATCAGCTTGCGTTTGCTCAAATCCCCAGATGCGCCAAAAATGACTAATATGCAGTTATCCGGTTTTTGCATTTTATTTCCTCTTGATCGAATGGCCGCCAAACTGGTTGCGAAGCGCCGCAAGAACTTTCATGGCGAATGAATCCGGCTGGCGCGACTGAAACCGGGCCAAAAGGGACAACGTGATGATCGGAGCGGGGACATCGAAATCCATTGCCGCCTGAACCGTCCAGCGTCCCTCGCCGCTGTCCTGCACATAACTTTTAATTTTAGAAAGTTTTGGGTCTTCCGCAAACGCCAGTTCCGCAAGCTCCAATAACCATGACCGCACCACGCTTCCGTGTTGCCAGACTTTGGAGATGCCCAGAATGTCCAGGTCAAAGGGCGACTTTTCCATTATTTCGAAGCCTTCCGCATACGCCTGCATCATTCCGTACTCGATTCCATTGTGAATCATTTTAACGAAATGTCCCGCTCCCGAAGGTCCGCAGTATAAATAACCCTCTGGGGGAGCCAGGGTTTTAAACACCGGTTCCAGTTCCTTGCAGGCAGAGTCCTTTCCGCCCGACATCAAACAATATCCGTTTTCCAATCCCCAAACACCGCCGCTGGTTCCGCAGTCGAGGTAATCAATGCCTTTAGACTCAAGTTCTTTTGCACGCGCCTGGGTTTGCCTCCAGTTGGAATTTCCGCCATCAATGATGATGCCTCCGTCTTTTAAGAGAGGCACCAGATCCGCAATGCTATCCTCTACTGGTTTGCCTTCGGGAACCATCAACCACACGATTTTTCTCTTCGGAAGTTTTTCCACCAGTTCGGCCAGAGACTTTGAAACTGTGCCGCCTTTCTCCCCGATTTCACTCACCACGTCCGAAGATCTGTCGTAGGCGACGATTTCATGCCCTCCCCGAAGAAGCCGTTCGACCATATTGGCTCCCATTTTTCCCAGCCCTACAAAACCAATTTTCATAGCTTGCTCCCTGATAATGAGGTGGGCGATTACTTCCGGTTGACAGCCTCGACCTTTTTTCAAAGTGAAAGCGCCGTTTTTTCCGCCAATGAAATTTTACGGATTCAGTATCTTCTTCCTTGCAGGGGTATGCAATAAATTTTATTCCCGCGGAAGACGATTAGAAAATTTTTTTTTGGGAGGGCGGCGATGATTTAGTAAAGGGGGAAAAAAGGGCGGGGTATGAATTTATTTTCGGACATCTAAATTTTCAGGACCAGCGTGACGCTGGACCCAACCAGCCTAGGGGCTGGATCCAATATAAACGTTCGATGGATTTATGGCTGACTAATCCCTTCTTTACACCTTGTATGTTTTCAGGGCCTCGCGTAGCGTCAGGCCCAAACTTCCTCCCCACGTAGTGGGGCTCACTGGTGGGATCAAAGACAACCTCCAAAGCTTGTCCTGCAAGGCTATTGACCCGCCTTGAAAACCTTGGTCTCCGGGTGAAACGCAAACCACGCGAACCAGAAACCGACCACGGAAGGAAGCTCCTTCCCTTTACTATCCTGAATCACAGCCGTTTGCGACTGTTTATCAAAAATCACTTTTATGGAAGCGCCGTTCAATTGATCCGTCACCGGTTGTTTCGCTTTCGCCAGTTCGGAAAAGGGGTAGGCCTTGAACTCGCCCCCAAGTTCCAGCCCTATCACCCGCTCTTTGGGATGATAAGCCTCGTTTCTGTTTTTCACCCCAAACATCAATCGCGAACTGGTGTAATAACCCATATAGGGGTCCCTGTCATAATCCCGGCGATAACCGGTTTTTTGCGAAAGAACCATTGTTTCCGGATGCATTTTCTTCCACGTCCCCCAAGTGGTTTGCGTGGACGAAAGCAGTTTTAAGCGAGCTCCGGTCATCGGTCCTGTCACCGCTTCTCCCTTGATTTGAGACCACAGGCTGTCCGTCTTGCGGTCATACAACAACATGTCACTCTGATAAAGCAAACCGGAAACTCCGAATGTCAAATTCTTTCCATTGATTTTTCCGTCGAACACCATCCCGGTACCGCACAGGGGGCAGAAAGTGACCACCACCGCCTGAGAGCCAATGGTGTCATTAACGATTTCATGCCAGTTGAGAATTTTAATGGGATAGGCTTTGGCCTGACCGTTTCTCGCCAAACCAAGAACGCGGTCCTCATCCTTCATATAATGTTTGGCCTTTTTTGCCGCCACGAATTTGGGTTGACTGAGAGCGGGGATTCCATCCTTGGCCGGTCCCCCCGCAAATATTTCATCCACGGGAATGCTGTGTTTGGAATAATTAAATCCTGAAAGAAAGACAAACATCCAACTGACGAAAACGATCCTTAGAAGCAAGGCTTTCTTTTTTTCATTCAAGAGAAACACAATCATATTTCCTCCCTGCTGGAATCCTTCATCTCAGGAAAGAGTCAAGCCTCCGGCTGAACGCCTAGGGCATCGGCAAATCGGTTGATGGCATTGAACAAGGAGGTAACCAGTGTCGCCTCCAAAATTTGTTCATGCGACCAGCCGATCTCCTTCAAACCTTCCACATCTGCGTCCGTAACCTTGTAGGCATGGCGGGTGACCTTTTCCACATACGCAAGCAATTTTTTTTCGGCGGGGGAAATATTCCGCTGATTGCGGATCGTTCACAACCTGTTCTGAAACGGTGGATGAGATCCCATATTGGGTCATAAAATTTTTGTGATGGCCTACACAGTAATCGCATTGATTGATTCTGGAGACGGTGGAAGCGATCATCTCTTTTACAGCGCGGGTGAGTTTGGTATCCGCGAACATCGTCCCTTTAACCATCGCAACATATAATTCCAGTCCCTCCGGCCATAGGCTCAACGCCTTAAACACATTGGGCACAATGCCCAGGGAATCTTTCAATTCGTCATAAACTTTCTTGACGCTACCCTTCGCCGCCGCTTCCGTTACAGAACTAATCCTAAACATGAGGCTCCTTAATTTTCAAACTGATCAGGTGAGCAATAATGCCAGGTCGGGAGATCCAAGAATTCCTTACATTTTTTCAGACCCCCACTACGTGGGGAGGAAAAGCCTGCTACGCAGGAGGGCTGACGCTCGCTTCGCTCACGAGCCCTGGAGATCATGTGGGCATGAAAAATTCGGCGCTTGTGATATTTTCCATTGCCTTCATGCCCCGTAGGGGTACGCTTTGCCCACGAGCCCAAAAGAGGAAAATGTCAGGATGAAAACTCGGTACTATATAAAATTTCGTCAGCCATAAACCCATCGACCGTGAAATTTTGGTCCAGCCCCAAGGCTGGCGCTGGTCAACAATTCATATCGTGGGAAAGGCCTTCGAGCTTGTCGGCAAAAACGTCATGAAGCTCACTGCGGATTTTTTTTGAATCATATTCCACCATAGCCCCACCGCTTTTCAAAAATTGTAATTGATCCATTATCTTCAAACAAGCGGAGCGCTGTCCAGCCTCATCATTTTTTTCTGGACGCAGTAACATCAGATCGCAAAATTGAATCCCTGCCTTAACCGAATCGATCAATTGAGGATTGATGGCAAAGCCCCGGTTTTTTTTCAGATGTTCGGTCACCTCAAGGATTTTCTCGAATTTAGCTTTGGCTGATGCGTAATTGGAATCCAAAACATATTGCAGGGCTTGCATCATGGCGAGTTCTTTGTTGCCTGGGAAATTTGCGTAAGGCGGATTGCTAAAATATTCCGTCTCCAGTTCCTCCATAAACTCCAGGGCTTTGGACCGTGACAAGGAGGCCGACAACGGCTTTCCCGCAGGGATCCCTGAATTATTCGGATTGAATTGTTCGGAGATATAGAACCAGGCCAGGGTTTTCAGCGCCAGGGGTTTGGAAGGGGCCCCCTCCCGAATGGCGCGTTCAATGTGATCGAGCCCAATCTGGCGTAAGTCACGCCCCCCCTGCATGATGAAATTTCCGAATCCCCCAAGGCGGCTGTTTCCGTAACGATAAAGTCCCAAGCCAAAATGGGCGTCTAACTGATTGGGGTCCAGCGACAGGGCTTTTTCCAAATGCGTATCCGCCTGAAATCCATTGATCAGAGCTGTAAAAAGATGCCCCTCCCCGTATTCGAAGATACCGATATAACCCTCGGCCCCTCCCAAATACAAATTGGCCTGGGCCTGCTGGGGGATGGTCACGTCGGGAGTGGCCAGAATTTCCTTGGCGAGTTCCTTGGCGCGGCTACTATAATGAATAAACCGGTCGGCGATTTCCTGGATTTTATAACTGCTGGTGAATGCCAGGGTGTGGCACAGTTCTCCCAAAAGACCGGAATAATAAAAATTGTACTTCAACAAATCAATCCGGTTTTCCAAGGATTTTGGAGAATCTTCCAGTCGGCGAATGGCCTTTTCAAACACTTCAAACCATTTATCAAATTCGTAATACAACGCATCAGTGAGCGCCTTTTGGACGATCTCATTGGCCGACATATTCTCCAGGTTCAATTTTTCAGAAGGATTCTGGGCGATCGATCCCCCGGCGGATATCATCAATAAAATTCCCACCACCAGGCCCCGCCCAACGATGCTGATAATTTTTGACGCCCAACTGTTTTTCATCGTTTTCCTTAATAAACGACCCTGCCGCAAGCGGCCAGCCCGGGGGCTGGACCCAAAATTAACGTGCTATGGGTTTATGGCTGACCAAATCCTAATCCGTCCTGCCAGCGTAGCGCTTGGCCCGAGTTCCAGTAACTTTCTCTGCTATCTAATGTTCTCCGGGGCTCACGAGCGAAGTGAACGTCTGCCCCGCATCTCCTTCCCGCGTTGCTGGGCGGGGTATGAAACCCACTGGTGGGAATCAAAAAAGAATCTGCTGCATAAGCTCTGACTCTTAAACGCCCTCATGGGCTAATAATTGGCGGACATGAGACAGGCGGAGGTTGTCATCCAGCTTGACAAACAGCTTCTCGGCTTTTTTAAGATGGGCGACGGCCTTGTCAGAGTCACCTATCTTATCCATGTACAAATTTCCCAGCATGAAATGTGCTTCCGCGAAGTCGGGTTTGGTGTGCACCACTTCCTGAAAAACGTCACAAGCTTCCGGATACCTCTGCAACTCCATCAACGTCAATCCCAGGTAAAAATTTGATTGCACTGAATTAGGTTTTAGGGCAACGGCCTCTTTCAAATACTCTACCGCCCCTTCGTTATTTTCCGTCAACCTGGACACCATCCCCAGATAATAATAGACATTCGATTCTTTTTGTTTCAACCGTAACGCATCTGTGAGTATCGCCAGAGCCTCGCCATAGTCCCCCTGTTTGATGTAGGATGCACCCAGAGCGGAATAGACGTATATAAAATCCGGTTTGATTTTTATGACTTGCTTGAACGCCCAGATGGCCTTATGGACCAACTCCACTCCCGAGTCTTCCAGACTCCCGTAAGCGATTCCCAAATTATAAAAAGCGTCCACAAAATTGGGCTGGAACTTGATCGCCATCTTGTAAGCGTCTATGGCGCCCTGGTATCTTTCCAAATTCTGGAGCCGCAACCCTTCCTTCAACCAATCATCCGCCGCCTTTGCGCTATCGGAAACCTTTTCCCCGGGTCGGCAGAGTTGATGCGCCAGAACCGCTCTTTGCAAATCGCCCTGGGCCAAGAAAAGCTGTTCCGCCCGATCCAGATATTTTTCCGCTCGTTTCGGGTTGCGGAGCCTTTTGATATGGATGGAACCCAGTTGAAATTGAGCTTCCGCAAAGTCCGGCAGAAGGTGGACCGCTTTTTTGAAAGCGTGCCGCGCCGCAATATGGAGCCCATGTTCAAGGTAGGAAATTCCCAACAGACAACATCCATGAGCCACCGCTTTCTTTGATTCCGCCGCTCCATTTTCGTTTAGTTTGCCCGCTGTATTGCCTCGTCCCAACCTTTCGATGGTGAAGTGTAACCAGAAATCCGCCGCCTCAAAATTCGGGGCCAGGGGTATCCCCCGTTTAAATTCGGAAAAAGCCTTTTTTTCTTTTCCCTGAATCCAGTAGGACATGGCCAGATCGAAATAAACCTGTGGATAATCGGGGCGGATTTTTACCGCTCTTCTATAGCACTCAATTTCCTCTTTGTATTTTTGCAAACAGCCATAAGCCACTCCCATGAGATGGCAGGCCGGATAGCAATCGGGGATTTGTTGTAAAATCATCTTTAAGGATTCAATCGCATCGGAAAAATCTCCCGCAAAAATCTGCTCCCCGGCCTGCTCAAAGGATTCCAAATCGTCCCAGGGATAAGGAAGCAAATCGTAAATAGCTTCCATGATTCTGGTGTAAGACGATTTCGTCCCATGCAAGGCTTCTACTTTCTTCATCATGTCCGGGTTCTTCTTGCGCAGTTCGTCGCCCAACGACGCAAGAGACACGTACCTCGATTGGGATGAGCCGGGAACCTTGTGTTCTTTTGCCTTTTTGTGCTTCAAAGCTCTTGCCTAATAATGGGTGTGATTACAACAAGTATAAATGTTTGCGCTGAGGAATTAAAGGGGAGGAATCTTAAACACTAAATTTATGCATATTGCGTAGGTTTTACAGAAGATGGAAGGAATACAGGAGGGATTAAACCGGTGAGGGATATTTCATTTTTTCCAGAGCCCCCCAGGCAGGCAGAGATCCTTTTTCCGCCGCACGATGGAACCAGAGGCTGGCATTTTCAATATTTTTTTCGATTCCTCGGCCCGTTTTATACAAGACGCCCAAAGCATATTGGGATTTTGGATTGCCCTTTTGGGCTGCTTTCTGGTACCAGTTGAAAGCTTTTAAATGATCCTGGGAAGAAATCCCCTGTCCCTGTTCGCACATTTTCCCCAGTTGAAATTGGGCTTCCGCATTGCCCTGGTCCGCCGATTTCAAATACCAGGCAAAGGCGGTTTTATAATCTGGAGACGATTCCAGACAACACATCCGGCCCATGTTAAATAAAGCGGCTTCGTGTCCCTGTTCGGCGGCGCGTCGGTACCAGTTCACACTTTGCTTGATGCTCTTTTGCACTCCCAAGCCTTTTTCATACAGAACCCCCAACTGATTTTGAGCCTTCGCCACGCCTTCCCTGGCGGTTTTGCGCATCCATTTTACCGCCCTGACGGGATCACCGGATTCTCCATCCGCGCCATCGAGAAAATCCATTTCGTCGCCCATAGATGAATCGCCCTTTTGGGCTACTTTGCGATACCATTCGGCGGCCTTCTCATAATCCTGCGCAACCCCCTTGCCGACAAAATACATCATCCCGAGATTGTCCTGAGCCTGGGCGTCTCCCTGTTCCGCCGCTTTGGCATACCACTTCACGGCATGGGAAAAATCCCTGACCGCGCCTTCTCCCTTTTCATACATGCATCCTAATTGGTTTTGCGCCATTGCGTTCCCCTGATTGGCGGCTTTTTCCACCCAGCGAAAGGCTTCCTGGAAATCCTGATTCACTCCCTTACCATCGTAATAGATTTTTCCCAGAGCAAATTGTGCGTAATCATGCCCCGCGTCGGCGGCCAGGCGAAACCAGTAAACGGCCTGCACATAATCCTGGGCAACCCCTTCGCCGTTGCAATACATTCTGCCCAAATCATACTGAGCTTTGACGTTATTCCGCGCAACCGCTTTCTGCAACCACGCCAGGGATTTCGCAAAATCCTGAGCCACCCCCAGCCCATGGTAATACATCTTTTCAAGATGGAGCTGGCCCGAATCATCTCCCTGTTCCGCCGCTTTACGGTACCAGGCCGATGCTTGCGAAAAGTCCTGCACAACCCCCTTGCCTTTTTCATACAACTTGCCCAGAAAACCCTGAGCTGAAGCAATGTCTTTAAGGGCCGCCGCCTCGAACATGGAACCTGCTTTTTCATAATTCTGGGGAACGCCCTCGCCCAGAAAATATAAAATCCCCAGGTTATGTTGGGCCTGGGCATGCCCCAGCTCAGCGGCCTTTTCATACCAAGTTTTTGCGTCCGAAAAATTTTGGGCGATTTCTTCTCCCCGGTCACTCAAACTCCCCAAGGTGAATTGAGCCTGGGCATGATCGTGTTGGGCCGCCTGCAAATACCAGGAAACTGCTGACGTATAATCCTTGCGTTCAAAAAAGAAATTTCCCTTATGGAAAAATTCCTCCGCATCGGGGACAGACCGATCATGGGCTTTTTCCAAAAACTCCTGTGCTTCTTCATGGCCCTGTTCCGCCGCCTTGCACAGCCATTTGAGAGCTTTTTTGGAATCTTTGGAAATCCCTTCTCCATTAAAATACATGGCGCCCAATTTATATTGCGCCAGATCCAGTCCCTGGACAGCCGCCTTGTAATACCAGCGTATGGCTTTGGAAAGATTTTTGTCCACGCCTTTCCCGTGTTCGTAGCGATCCCCCAGGTTATATTGCGCCTCTTCATTTCCCCGCAAAGCCGCTTGCTGAAACCATTTTCCGGAGATGTCCAAATCCCGAGGGACACCCTCGCCTTTTTCATACAAAATACCCAGCATGTTCTGGGCCACGTCATTACCCGATCTGGCTACTTCATAAAACCATTTTGCGGCTTCATGAGGCGCTTTCGCAACCCCCTTGCCAAAATATAACATTCGGCCAAGATTAAATTGCGCAACCCGGTCGCCCTGGTCCGCGGCCTTTTTATACCAGCGGAAACTCTTCTCATTGTCCTGGGCCACGCCCAATCCGTTTTCATACATGATGCCAAGAAATCCCTGTCCGTTGGCGGAGCCCTTTTCAGCCGCCTTGCGGAACCATTTCACGGCCTCCACGTCATTGCGCGTCACTCCAATGCCCTTGAAAAAAACCAGCCCCACATTGTATTGGGCCCGTGGTCTGCCCAATTCGGCATCCTTAAACCAGCGGGCCGCCTCTTTGGGGCTGAGGGTTTCCAGGGACCCGTCGGTTTTTTTATAGACCAGGTCAGTATCGGCCTCCGCGTTTCCTTTGGACAGAAAATCCAGGCCTTGAAGGCAAAGATTGGAAGGTTTGCCGGGTATAAATTCCGCGGGAAGGGTTTGGGATGGAGTTGCGGAAATCGCGTCTTCACTCATATCGTCGGGCATCAACCTGAAGGATTATCAATCAAACTCTCCGGCCAAATCTCTTACTTTGGATTTGATCGAATCTATCTTTTCATCGACACTAGCGGCCATTTCCTCAAGTAAATCGACGCCGGTTTTTTCCGCCGAAGCCATTTTTTTCATTAATTGATGCATCCCCGAGTTTTTAATTTCGACCAATTCTTCCTCGATCCGGCTCAACCGTTTTTTTATTTGCGCCACCTGCCGAACGATTTTGACCAACTGCGTCCCCAGGGTTTGATTTTTTTCCGGATGGTTTCCTGCCTCCCATTCCAAGAGCACCGCATGAATCGCTTCCTCATCCAACCGGTCATAGGCCTGGTTCAATTTGGCCATCAACACATGCCTGCGATTTTTTTCCTTCTCATCCGAAGCCAGATCGGGATGGATTTTTTTTGCCACCTCGCGAAAAAGCTTTTTTAAATTTTCGCTGGGTTTAAAAACGTCTTCCTCCGGCGAGTCCGATTCGCCGTCTTCGGTCGCTTTTGCCGAGCCCTGGGCCCGCTCCCTGGCCGACTGCGCTCCCGCGCGAAATTCATCCGAGCGCGGGTATAATCGGCTGGCCAACTCCAAAATTTGAGCCTTAACCTCGTCGAGTTCGGTATACTTGGCCCCTACAACCAAGTGGTATCGGCGCTCAAAAAGATGAAGTTCCCCCTTGAGGGTGGAAAGCTCCAACTCTTTTTCCGCAATGTCCTGCTCAAATTTTGCCAGGTCTCGCCGCTTGAGTTTGAGTTCCGCCTCCTCCGGCGAAACGGCAGGAATGACGGCTGATGAAAGGGGTTCTTGTAAAATCGTTTTAGGGCTCCAAAACAGGGATGGACATTAATCAATAAGTCTTATAAAAACAGTGGCATTATAGCATTCTCATTGTTTAGATTGAAAGGTATTTTCTGCCTTAACTGGAGAACCATTCCAAAGTGACGCCTGACAAAATATACATCGCCGAGGATTCCCCATTCTTAACGACAGACACCCGCAAAAACCGGTGGGCCATCCCCTATTCCTTCGAGTGCTTGAACGCCCG
>SMVB01052124.1_pt1 | contig 16631 bp, 12 predicted proteins | sample 2456461 | NCBI WGS metagenome assembly SMVB01 (sample SAMN11095934, study PRJNA526329) | marine sediment metagenome | biome: Marine sediment; feature: Surficial sediment; material: Deep marine sediment; isolation source: Hadal surficial sediment | place: Pacific Ocean | collected 2014-05 | depth...
CCCTACGGGCCGATGAAGTCGCGCTTTGCGCGAGATGCCTGCGGCGCCACGGCGGCTACGCCGCCGGCCCGCCTACACGGCGGGCGTGAGGCCTCGCGGACGAGGCCTCACTGCTTCGGGAGCCGGCGCCAGAGCGCCGTGTACAGCGTGCCCGAGGCGCCGAACCCGTCGTAGCGGAGCGCCTCGTCGAAGTGGATCTCACCGAAGCTGGAGAGGTCCAGATCGCCGCAGATGATGCTGCCGAAGATGTTGAAGTTGCTGCCCAGGCTGAACCTGGAATTCGGCGCGTAGATCGCTCCGATGAACTCCGAGTTGGCGCTGAGCTTGAGCTGGTCCGGCGGCGTCCCGTCGATGTTGTCGCCGGAGAGCATGAGCGTGACGTCGAGCGCGGATTCGGACAGGGTCGTCACGTTCGAGTTGCTCTCGAGGAGGAAGTCTCCGGTTCCGTACACTACGATCGGTCCGCCGGACCCGTCGAAGATGAGGTTCGAGTTGCTCTTCATCTTGAATTGGTCCACGACGAACGTGGCCGGTCCCCGGATGGTCAGGGTGGTTCCGCCCTGCATGACGACCGAGTCGTAGTGGATGAGGCCCGGGCCCAGGGTGACGTCCGCGTTGCCGGCGATCACGCCCGAGGAGGGGATCGGCGGGACGTCGATGGTCGGCATCTCGAACTCCTCCTCCGCATCGTCCGTGGAGCCGGAGATGAACACGTTCGGGGCCGAATCATCGACCACGTGGCCCGGACCGGGCGTGACGTCGCCGTGTACCTCCGTGTTCGCCTTGAGCAGGATGTCGCCGTTCGACCCGACGTTCCCACCCTCGAGGGCGTAGTCGTTCCCGCCCTCGACCTGCGAGTCGTAGGAGCCATAGGCCGAGTCGTAGCTGTCGATGAACGCGTTGCTGTCGAGCACCACGCCCTCGGCGCCGAAGGCGGCGTACTGGAAGAGGCTGTCGGGCACTTCCGAGAGCACGAGCTCCAGCCGCGTCTGATCGCGCCCGTCATTGCCCGTCGCCGCCAGCGAGTAGGCCCTGGGCCCCAGCTCCTTGACCGCGACCCAGTATTCGGAGGAGCCCAGCGCGATAGGCGCGTCCTCGGTGCCCACCCAGAACGTGTCACCGTCCGCCGGTAGGTCGAGCAGTTCCGAATTGAGCTGCGCGAGCGCATCGCTCAAACCCGCCTCGGCCACGTAGAACGACCGCTGCAGGCCCTGGGCCTGCACCCTCACGCGCCCGTTTCCCAGGTTCATGGCGAGCAGTGCCATCGACATGCTGGCGACCGCTACCGATAGGATGAGCGCAAACACGAGCGCGGCTCCGCGGCGGTCGAAATCACCGAACTGTGTCCGGAATCGAAGTGTTTTCATGACTAGTTCCTCAGCCTGATGGAGGTCACCGAAGATCGGTTCAGTAGGCGGTTTCCGGGGCCCTGTTTCTGCAGGGAGAGCAGGACGGTGATCGTCTCGCCCGACTGCACCATGGTGAACCCGCGTTCGTCGATGAGTCCGTTGCCGTTGTCGTCGATGCCGTTGTCGATCTCGCCTTGGAGAAGTTCGGAGACCCACCGCGTCAGCACTCGCCGGCGCTCGGTAGGCGCACCGACGTCCTCCGTGAGGACGACCAGGCCTTCGTCAATGAGCCCGTTGCCGTTATTGTCGATGCCGTCGTCGATTTCGCCGGCCTCGTACTCGAACGCCAGGCGGCGTGGAAGCGTCAGCACGGGATCGCCCGCCACGAAGTCGACGGCCTGGACGTAGTCGATGACGGCACCATCCGGTCTGAGGACGGCAGTGTTCTGAGCGATCGCGAGCTCTCGGATGATCTGGCTCATCGTGGCGGAAGCACGCGACTCGAGGTGCGCGATGGTCGCGCCCGTCGAGAAGGCCCGGTCGCTCGCCTGCGCCATCATCGTGAGTGAGCCGATCACGATCATCAGGATCGCGGACACGATCGAGATCTCGATGAGCGTGAAACCCGCGGCGCCCGTCCTGGATGTTCGTATGCGTGTTTTCATCGGTCTGTGATCAGGGTCTGGGCCTCCAGGGAGCGCTCACCGCTGGTTCCTGTCCATCGCACACGGATGACGACCGGCAGGAGGCGATAGTCGCCGCTGGTATCGGCGTCGAGGGCGTCACCGTCCATGTTCAGGTCGCGGCCCGCGATGTCCTCGCTCAGCTCGAGCGCGCCGCCGACGTCCACGTCGGGGAAGACGATCTCGCCGACGACACCGTCGAGATCCCCGATCTGGGCTTGGAGCCCGAAGACGGCGAACGAGTTGCCCGGAGCCGGGAACTGACACTCCGGTTCCAAGCCCGGGTTCGTGAGCGCCGGATCGTCGAGCGGGTCCCCGTTGTAGCGGTAGTAGATCGTCGCGAAGCAGACGTCACCGTGGATGCGCTCCATGGCCCCGCGAATGCCGTCCGAGGCGAGCGCCATCTCGCGGTTGTTCTCGGAGAGCTTCATCGACATGCCGATCGACTGCGACAGCGCCATGAACGCGGTCAACATGATCGTCATGACGATCATCAGCTCGAGGAGCGTGAAGCCGGCGCCGGAGCGGCCGCCGTTCCGCGCGCTTCGTATCCTGGCCCGACACGCACCATCTCCCCTGTCCCATGTTTCCACGGGGTGCGCGCCAGCCGTGCTGGTCGCATCTGCCATGATCATTGTTGCCCCGTGTTCCCTGGAGAGGTCGTTGCCGCCTCTCACCACGAGGTACTGCCACGTCCTCTATCGAGCTGGGGTGATGGAGGACGTGAGGCGTTTCGGAACTTTCGGTGGGATTCTGGGAGCGTCCTCGCCCCAATGTCGCGGTGTCGCGGTTGACCGAGGTCGCGGTTGACCGAGGAGCGGGTATCGGGGGCTTGGCACGGCACTGTGCTTGGAAACAATTTCCGGCAGGCGCACGACAAGCGAAGGCGTACCTGATCGCGCGCGATACGTGACCGGGATCGCCGGTTACAGGCGAGGACGCGGCGGGTAGGGCCGTGTGAAGGCCACGACCCGATCTACCGCAGACGTCGACCCCGAGGAGGGACCGATGGAGGATCCGCGCGACCAGGACTGCAAGCTCGAGATGACGCCGATGATCGACGTCGTATTCCTGCTCCTGATCTTCTTCATGTGCACCCTCCGGTTCAAGACGCTCGAGGGGAAGCTCGCCGCGTACCTGCCCAAGGACGTCGGCGGGAACGTGACCCCATCGAAGCTCGGGGAGGACGTCGAGATCCGCCTGCGTGTGGTCCGCGAAGGTAGGCGGCTCGACGTCCGCGGCGAGCCCTACGCCGGGGCCGGGCGCTGGATCTACGACGACACGCGCGAGCTCGAGTATCGCGTGGGGCCCTGGAAGACGACCCGTCTCGGCGACCTCGAGCGCCGGCTCGCGGAGCTCCACGCACTGGACGTGGACCGGGCCTCGAAGATCGATGCGTCGGACGGGATCGTGTACGGGGACGTCGCGCGAGTGCTGGACGCGGCGCTTGGCGCAGGGTTTCGGGCGATCGAGTTCGTCGGTGCTCCGCCGTCGCGCTAGCGTCTACGGCGGACCGAGGAGCGTGACGAAGGCGTCGTCCAGCTTGCCGCGCCAATGGCCCCACGAGTGCCCCTCGTGGACCTCCTCGAAGACGTAGTCGTACCCGCCCGCGGCGAGGATGCCCTGCATGGTCGCGCCGCCCGAGCCATCGTGGACCGTGCCCGCTTCCATATAGATGTCGAGCGCGGGCGGCAGCGAGGCATTGGTGGCGTAGATGTTGTAGATCGCGGGCCAGACCTGGAAAGCCGGCGACTGGATCACCAAGTGCTCGAACCGGCCCGAGTGGCGGGCTCCCAGGAACGCGGAGAAGAGGCCCCCGAGGGAGGTCCCCACGATCGTCCGACCGGCCGGGACTCCGTCCGTCGTGTAGGCCGCGTCGATCGCGCTCGTGAGCTCCAGGGCGACGAAGTCGGCGAAGTCCACGTTCCCGACGTACTGCTGGAACCGCTTGTTCTCGCCCGTGACCGGATCGCGCGGATCGATGAACACGGCGAGGGTGGGCGGGACCCTTCGGTTCGCGATCAGGTTGTCGAGCACGACGACGGCGCTCCCCAGGTGGTGCTCCAGGTACTCGTGCCCGTCCGTGAAGTAGATGACCGGCATGTCCCCGACCGACGCCCCGGCCGGCGTGTAGACGCGGTACTGGACGTCGTAGCCGAGGTACGAGCTGCTGATCAGGATGTTCCCCGAGAGGGATCCCTGCGGCTGATTCGGCCGGGGCACCGTCACCATCGGGTACGCGTACTCGGGCATGCGCAGCTCGGAGTTCGGCCCGAACCCGCCCCACACGTGCAACGGGTTGAGTGGATCGAGGAGCCACGCCCCGTCGCGGACGATCTTGTAGTCGATCCTGGAATCGGCGACGAGCTGGGCCGCGCGCATCCAGACGTCGGAGTCCCCGAGTCGCGTCGCGCCGGCTGATGAGGAGCTCGTGCTCCAGCCGGTATGGTCGCCGGGGAACGAGATGCTCGACCCAGGCCCCCGGTAGAGGAACGCGACGTCGCGGCCCTGCGCGTACGGCACCTGACCCGCGGCTCGCAGCTCGGCGAACAGCTCGTCCAACCGCGCGTCACGGAGAGCCGCGTCGTCGATGCTGGCCGTGTCCGTCAGCGCGCTCACGAAGGCGTCGTACGACGGGTAGATCGTCTGGCGCGCAAAGTAGGGATCGGGTGGCTCCTGGGCACGCGCCTGTGTGGCGAGTGCGCCGAGAGCGATGAGCGCGAGACTCGCGCCGGCGGCGTGAGCAGGAGGGCTGGTGGGTGTCCCTTGCATGAGAGCATTCTCCTTTGCGGGCGGCATCCAGCGTAGCGCGCGGCGCTGGATGTGTCGCGCGCACTCGCTTGCCGGGGTGGCCTCGCTCGTCGGCTGCGCTAGGAGCGGTCCCGGAGGCACGCATGATCGATCTCGCATCCACTGTCCGCGCGGCAGCCCTACCCGTGACCGCATCGCCGCCCGGGGAGGCGGTCATCGGAAACTGAGTCGCGATCACGGCGTCGGTGCCTCCGGGCTGTCCTTGTTGCGGGTCCGGACCCGGGGGGGTACCTTCGGCCTGCCAGGCACTCGCTCCCGGAGGTAACCATGAGACTCCTTTCCGTTCGTGCGGCCGCCCTGGGCCTCACGATCGTCTTCGCTTCGCACGTTCCCGCGCAGACCACGACGCTCGTGACCCACGGGCTCGCGGGCCAGGCCGACGGCGGCAGCCTCTATCCGGAGATCTCCGCGGACGGGCGGTGGATCGCGTTCGAGAGCGGCGCGTCGAACCTCGTGCCCGGCGACACGAACGGCGCGGCCGACATCTTCCTCCTCGACCTCCAGACGGGGACCACGACGCGCGTCAGCGTTTCCTCGACGGGGACGCAGGGCGACGGCGACTGCCTCGACCCCGCCTTCTCGCTCGACGGCGCCGTCATCGCCTTCTTCGCCTACGCGACGAACCTCGCCCCGGGCGACACGAACGGCTTGTCGGACATCTACGTGCACGACGTCCAGGCCGGGACCACGATTCGGGCGAGCGTGGGTCCGGGTGGCGTCCTCTCCAACGGCGTCAGCCGCTACCCCGCCCTGTCGGGTGACGGACGCTACGTCGCGTTCGAGAGCACCGCCACGAACCTGGTCGCCGGCGACACGAACGGCGTCCGCGACATGTTCGTGCACGATCTCCAGACGGGCACGACGGTCCGCGCGAGCGTCTCGGCCTCGGGCCAGGAGGCCGACGGTACGTCCCTGGACGCATTCCTCTCGCCGGACGGCCGGTACGTCGCGTTCGAGAGCACCGCCACGAACCTCGTCTCCGGGGACACGAACGGCATGTCGGACGTGTTCGTGAAGGACCTCGTGACGGGGGCGATCGTGCGCGTGAGCACGGACTCCGCCGGCGTCGAGGGCAACGGCCCGAGCCGCGATCCCTCGCTCTCCGACCTTGGGGCGTTCGTGTGCTTCTCGAGCGAAGCGTCGAACCTCGTGCCCGGGGACGCGAACGGCTACGAGGACGTGTTCGTGCACGACATGGCGACCGGAGTCACGGAGCGCGTGAGCGTCTCCACGGCCGGAATCCAGGGGCACATTGGGGCCTACGAGGCCGCGATCTCGGCCGACGGCCTGTTCGTCACCTACTACAGCCGCGCGTCGAACCTCGTGCCGGACGACACGAACTCCAGCATGGACGTCTTCGTGCGCGATCTCGCGGCCGGGACGACCGAGCGCGTGAGCGTCGGCTCCCACGGGCAGCAGGGCAACGGCAACTCGCTCTATCCCGCGATCACGCCCGGTGGACGGTACGTCGTGTTCGACAGCACGTCGGAGACGCTCGTCGCCGGGGACTCGAACCAGGCGCGCGACGTGTTCATCCACGACCGCTACAGCCCGTTCGGGTACTTCTGCGACCTCGCGCCCAACTCGGTCGGCCCCGGCGCTCTCATGGGCTTCAATGGTTCCGAGAGCATCGCTTCGAACGACCTGCGGCTCCACGCCACGGAGTGTCCGGCGAACCAGTTCGGCGTCTTCTACTACGGGCCGGACCAGGTCCAGGCTCCGTTCGGCGACGGGTTCCGTTGCGTCGGTGGCGCGCAGGTGTACCGTCTGCCGGTCGTCAGCACCGGCGCGACGGGCGTACCGTCGTTCCCGGTCGACTACGTCGACCCCCCCCAGCCCGGCGGCCAGCTCACGGCCGGGTCGACGTGGAACTTCCAGTTCTGGTACCGCGACCCTCTGGGACCGGCGGGCTCGGGCTTCAACCTCAGCGACGGCCTCGTGATCACCTTCAGCTTGTGAGCGCCGGAGACCCGCGATGATCTTGCGCGCGCTGCTCGGTGCATGGCTCCTCGGCGTCAGCGTCAGCCTCGACGCCAACGCCGACGTACACCTCGCGTCCGAGGTGTCCGAGGCGATCGACGCGCTGTTCGCCGAATGGGACCGGACCGACTCGCCGGGCTGTGCGCTGGCGGTGATCCACGAGGGCGAGTTCGTCCACGCCCGCGGCTACGGCATGGCCAACCTCGAGCTGGGAATCGCCAACTCGCCGACGTCCGCGTTCCGCATCGCGTCCACCTCGAAGCAGTTCACGGCGGCGTGCGTGGCCTTGCTCGCGCTCGATGGGACGCTCGCCCTCGACGACGACATCCGCGAGCTCGTGCCCGAGCTGCCCGCGTACGAGCGACCGATCACGATCCGTCATCTGCTGCACCATACGAGCGGGCTGCGGGACTACCTCACGCTGATGAGCCTCGCGGGGAAGCGTGCGGACGACTGGTACACGACGTCCGAGGCCGTGGCGATGGTCGCCCGCCAGCGCGCCACGAACTTCGCGCCGGGGGACGAGCACCTGTACAGCAACACGGGCTATCTCCTGCTCGGCCTCATCGTCGAGCGCGCGTCGGGTGAGAGCCTGCGCGCCTTCGCCACCGAGCGGATCTTCGCGCCCCTCGGGATGCGGCACACCCGGTTCCAGGACGATCACACCGAGCTCGTGCGAGGTCGCGCGACGGGCTACTCGCCGGGTAAGGGCGGCGGGTTCCGCATCGACGTTACGAACCTCGACATGGTCGGTGACGGAGGCGTGTTCACGACAATCGAGGACCTCGCCCTGTGGGACGAGAACTTCTACACGGGGAAGGTGGGGGGGAAGGCGCTGATCGAGCTCCTGGAGACGCCCGGCGTGCTGAACAGTGGCGAGCAGCTCGAGTACGCGCTCGGCCTCGCCGTCGACGAGTACCGCGGCCAGCGCCGCGTGTCGCACGGCGGCTCGTTCGTCGGCTACCGCGCACAGATGATGCGCTTCCCCGGCCAGCGCTTCACGGTGATCTGCCTCGCCAACCTCTCCAGCATCAATCCCACGCGCCTGTGCCGGAAGGTGGCTGACTTGTGTCTCGCCGACGTCCTGGGCGAGGCAGCCGCGCGCACGCCGTCCCGCGCGTCCGCCCCGACAGGAGGCGATTCATCCGCACCCGAGGAGCCGTTCGCGCTGGAGGCCGCGGCGCTCGCCGCCTTCGCGGGCGTCTACTATGCGGAGGAGCTCGACGCGCGCTACGAGATCGAGCTGAAGGACGGTGCGCTCGTCCTGAAGGTCGGTGCCCACCTCGAGGCCCCGCTCGAACCCCGCCCAGGGGATGAGCTCGAGACCGCGCGGGGCACCGAGCTCCAATTCCAGCGGGACGCGAGCGGAGCACCCTCCGGGTTTCTGCTGAGCGTCCGGCGCGTGCGCGGCATCGTCTTCGAGCGCCTGTAGCCTGATAGGTGCCCGATCAACCGAGAGCAGTGCCTCCGGGCCCTGAGGCAGCTGTTCGTCGCATCGGCTTCCTAGCCGTCGCCGAGTGCTGCTAGCTCCTCTGTGCCCGGAGGATTGTGAACAGGATCCACATGATCGATCGGCCCTGACCAGAGCCGCCTGCACCCGTACATTGCAAACTCCTGCGCCTTCGTTTCATGTGCAAATCTCCGACGGGTTGTCTTCGCCCGTTCATCGATGACTTGCAGGTGGCCGATCTCATGTAGAAGGACGTCGTAGAGGATGAACCGCCTGATGGCCAGCTGCGACCATTGCGCTCCGCGTCGGGCACCAAAGGCTCGGGGCGACTGACCTTTGACCAGGAAGCGCGTCAGGCTCATTCTGCGCGGAAGTGCGCATAGAGCGACTTCTCGCCGGCCCCGGTTCACGTAGCCCAGAGTGCGAGCCCCCCGACTCCGGTCGTTGAAGTGCACGCCGCGGAGTCGGCTGTAGGCGTCCTCCGGCAGCCGGCTCAACACCACCCGCACATCATCCTCCGATACATGGTAAACGCGATCGCTGCGAAGGATGGTCGACGAGAACTCTATGTTCCTGGGCATTCTCTCCCGTGGGGCCGTCGGCTGGCCTGTTCAGCGGTGGGCCGCGCAGTGGACCGTCTGCTGCATGCGCATGTCGGCCACCGACTCATTCTCCCAACCCTGCGCTCCTGCGCGCTTCGATGTTGATCTCACCCACAGCAATGATGTGGCGAAGCATGTCCGCTGCAGCAATGGCTTCCTCAGAATCGGGAGCCTCGATCGCTGCCAGTGAACTTGCGTGAAGCTGCAGGTGTAACTCATCACCACGCATTGCAATCAAGGCCATCTCGCGCAGTTCACCTTGGTGATCAGCGCGCAGCCAGAGCAGGCCCGCTACCAGAGCGATGTTTCCGACCAAGGATACAGCCGTAAGTGGTCTCTTCATGGTTGCCTTGTGGGGCGAGCTATCATCCGAATGGATCAGCCTAACATCGGCGGAGTCGGTTGCGCGAGCCTACACGTCAAGCGTGCGGCGCGTACGCGGCATCGCCTTTGAGCGCCTGTAGGCCCTCGGCCTCATTCGGCTGTCGCAGGGCTCTCGAGCGGCTCGGACGCATAGAGCAACCGCAGCAGCCAGAAGCCGACAGCCAGGCCGAGGGGCGCTGTCCACGCACCCGGAAAGTACGCGCCCCGCTGCAGCACGAGCAAGCAGTGCAGCACGCCATTGCCTACCCCACCGGCAACGGCGAAGAACAAGATGATGAACACCGGGATTGATCGCGCAGGACTGAGCGTCACCGCTGCCGCGCAGAAGACGAGCGCCCAGACACCGTTGAATACGAGGAACTGAGGGTCCGACCATGGGGCCCGGCCGAACAGCGCGGGCAAGGCCAGGTGGAGGTGGGTCAGGTACTCCTCGAAGACGTGCCCGACGAAGACGAGGATCGCGACGATGAACGCCAGGCGCAGCCGTGGCGTCACCTGCCATGCGGTGGCGACCCAGAGGCCGTAGGAGAGGAGTCGTGCGATGCTGATCGCGCTCTCGTCCATGCAGCCCCACATGAGGCCGCGGCCGCCGACTTCGGCGATGCGCGCGATCGAGAGCGCCGGCGTGACGCCGCCGCACTTCATCAGCTTGACGACGTACTCGGCGCCCAAAATCGGGCACCCGGGCGTGCGCGAGCGCGTCGGCTGCTGTCATGCACGCTCTCGTCGAGCGAGAGGGCGAGCGACGCCTCGTCCGGGAGGTGTTCGGCCGGCACCCGCCCATGATGGGGAAGAAGAGCTTCCACGGCTTGCCTCGAACACCGTAGCCGTCCCGAGCCGGGCACGGGTAGCCCCCTCGATTCTTGTGCCTATTGAGCTTCTTGCTCGGGCGCTTCCGCTTGAAGACCTTCTCGCAGACCGGGCACTTCACGGAGTATTGGGGACCGCGCGGAAGCGTGCTCCGCGGGCGAACGGTTCGCGGGACCGGGACCGCCCTACGCGTTGGCCGAGCTTCAATGGTGCCGCCTGGGGTGAACTCGACGCGGTACCGGGGTTCGAAGGTCTCCCGGCGCACACGTACACCTTCGACTCGATCGATTCGATGCGACTTGGCCTGATCCTCGTTCGTGCGACGAGCGTAGAGGAGAAGTTTCCCCTCGCGAGTCCTTTGTAGCGAGTAGGGCTCCACAATGCGCCAGCCGCCCTTGTAGCCCAGATCGATCAAGAGCAGGTTGGCCGCCGCGAATCGAATGCGCTCGACCGGTGCGCATCCCCAGGTCGTAGCGTATTGCGGGGGGCTCCAGCTGTGATCGATCGCTCCTGTGAGCCGGGCTGCAGGAAGCTCTCGGGTTTCCAATTCGCCACTCAGCCAGAGGAACACCCACGCGCTGCCAGGTAGGACAGGAGCCGACGAGCTCGCGATCGTGGAAGGCCGAGCGCCTCGGCGGCTTCCCCGAGATCAAACGGCCCCTGGAAGGTTCGATGGAGTCGGGTCAGCAGGGCGCGGTTGGGACCTTCGAGTCCTAGCTTGGGTATAGCCTTACCGCGCATAGGCCCGCCCTATCGAACTAAGTGTCGCTCGGCTATACCCTCCCCTCAATCGAGGGAGTCCAGGGAATCGAGACGATACCAAGGCGCCGCGAATGGCCAGACGCTGGAGTCCCATCGATACCAATGACCCGGGCGCGCACGCACTGGGGTACCCAGGAGCCTGGCGAGCCCCGTCGTCTCGTCGCCCCGAGGCGTCACGACCCGTCGTCACTCGCCCCGCAGCCGCACGCCCAACCCGGGCCGGTCGAGCAGGTGGAGCTCCCCGTCGACGAGGCGGAAGCCACCCTCCGCCGGGTCGCGGGCGAGGTCGAAGCTGCCGTCGAGGTCGAGGTGGCGCGTCGCGGGGGAGGCGTAGGCCGCGTGCAGGGCCGCGGCGATGCTGATCACGCTCTCGTCCATGCAGCCCCACATGAGGCCGCGGCCGCCGGCTTCGGCGATGCGCGCGATCGACATCGCCGGCGTGACGCCGCCGCACTTCATGAGCTTGACGACGTACTCGGCGCAGGAATCGGGCACGCGGGCGTGCGCGAAGGCGTCGGCCTCGTCGTGCACGCTCTCGTCGAGGGCGAGCACGCGGCGCATGCGTGCCGGCAGGCGCGCGAGGTCCTCCGGCGCCGCGGCGGGGAGGGGTTGTTCGACGAGCTCGAGGGCGAGCGCGTCGAGGCTCTCGGCCAGCCGCGTGGCGTCCGCGAGCGAGTAGCCCTCGTTCGCGTCGACGCGGATCGGGATGGCGGGGCCCACGCGTTCGCGGATGGCGCGCAGGCGCTCGAGGTCCTCGTCGATCGACTGCCCAATTTTCACCTTGAGACTTCGGAAGCCGCGGCCCAGGTACTCATCGACCTCCGCGAGGGCGGACTCCGTCGACTGGATACCCACCGTGATCGAGGTCGGCATCGGTGCCCGAGGGCGGCCGAGGAACTCGGCGAGCGGCACGCCGAGCGCGCGCGTGACGAGGTCGTACAGGGCCATGTCGACCGCCGCGCGGGCCGCCGGCGTCGCGCGTAGGAGCTCCGTCGCGAGCGCTGTAGCCGCGCCCAGCGCGTTCGCGTCCAACCCCCCGAAGCGCGCGAGGCGGTCCTCCGTGAGCGCCGCGGCGCAAGCGTCGCTCGTCTCGCCGGTGAGCAGCTCGGTCGGAGCGCCGGAGCCCAGGCCGATCTCGTGCTCGCCGACGACGCGCACGAAGAACAGCTCGACGTCCTCCGTCGTGCCGGAGGCGATCGTGTACGGTCGCGTCAGGGGCACGCGCTCGCGCCACGTCTCGACGCGCACGATCTTCATCCGCGCGCTCCTTCCGCGAGTCTGTCGAGCACGACGTGGGCCAGTCGCTCCGCGTCGCGCAGGGGGAGCAGGACCGGCACGTCGAGCTCGCGCTCGAGCCGCGCGCGCTGCGCTTCGGGGTCGTCGAGGCCGGCTTCGTAGAGGGTGAGCGCCCAGACCTCGCCGCCGTAGAGGCGCACGAGCTCCAGCTCCTCGGAGAGTGAGCCGATGCGGCAGCCCTGCGCCTCGAAGCCCTCGTAGAACTCGCGCGCGGGCGCGTGCTGCAGGACGACGCCGCGGGCGCCGCCCGAGAGCAGGAGCTCCGCGCCGGCCGGACCGCTCGGGTTACGCAGTGCGGACTGGCCCTCGATCAGGATGACGTCCGGCTCCGACGCCCGCGCGCACGCGAGGATCGCGCGCTCGAGCTCGCCCGAGACGAAGTCGTTGGGCGTCGCGTCGAACAGGAAGCCGTGCTCGATGCCCTGCATCCAGCCCGTCTGCCCGGTGTAGACCATTTCGGCGCGCGCGCCGCTTTCGCGCAAAGCGTCGCGCAGGAGCGTGCAGGTCGTGCGCTTGCCGACGGCGCAGTCCGTGCCGAGCACGGCGATGCGCGGCGTCGCGAGCGCGAGGATCTCGCCCGTCCAGAAGGCGAGCTCGGCCACCGGCCGCGGTCGCCGCAGGTCGAGGATCGCGCCGCCCGCCGCCGCTGTCAGACGCGCGAGCTCCGCGTCGTCGGCGAGGAGCTGGTGCAGACCATTCACGAGGGACAGCCCCGCGCGCGCGGCCGCGAGCAGGTCGGCGCGAAGGCCTGGTGGAATCGCGCCGCCCTCCGTGGCCACGCCGACCACGCAGTGCGTCGGGCGCACTCCGCTATCCAGGAACTCGCGCAGCGAGGCCCGGATCGGAACGTCGCGGCGCCGGCCGTCCAGCAGCTCGCCCGCGTCCTCGCCCGCGCACTCGGGGTCGACGACGCCGAGCACCCGGTACCGGCTCGGCCCGCGGACGAGCCCGTGGGTCGTCTTGGCGAAGGGCGTCCGGAAGAGTCCGCCCGCGAGCAGGATCGCGGTCTCGGTCACGGCGCGGTGGCCCTGCGGATCACGGCCCCCGGGCGCGCGCCCGTCGCGCGGCCCTCGGACCACACGAGGATGCCGTTGACCCACACCAGCTCGATGCCCGCCGCGGTGCGTTTCGGGTCCGCGACGGTGGCGCGGTCCGCGATGCGCTCGGGGTCGAACAGCACGAGGTCGGCGGCCGCGCCCGGAGCGATGACGCCGCGGCCTGAGAGCCCGACGTGCTCGGCGGCGAGCGCAGTCAGCTTGTGGATCGCCGCTTCGAGCGACAGGCCCGCGCGCTCCCTGTGCGCGATAGCGCGCGGGAACGCGCCGAACCCGCGCGGGTGGCCGCCCCTCGATGAGCCGTCCGAGCAGAGGTTCGTGTGCGGCCAGGCGATCAGGCGCCAGACATCGTCCGCGTCCATGCTCTCGGCGATCACACTCTCTCCTCCGCCATCGTCCCCGGCCGCGCGCGACTCGGCGATCAGCGCGAGGTAGGCCGTCACGGGGTCGGTGCCGCGCAGCGCCGCGATCTCCGCGATCGACTTGCCGACGTAGTCGGGATTGGGCTCGAAGCGCATGAGCACCATGCCCTCCGGCGGCGCGAGCTCGCGCAGGGCGAACTCCGCTGCCGCGCGGTCCGTGAAGTCGCGCTCGGGGAACAGCACGGTCATCGATGACTGCCAGTACGTGTACGGATACACGTCGGCGGTCACGTCCACCCCCTCGGCGCGCGCCTGATCGAGGCGCGCAAGCAGCTCGTCCGCGCGACCCCAGAGGCTCTTCATCGCGAGCTTCATGTGCGAGATCTGCACGGGGACGCCGGTCTCGCGACCGATGTGAATTACCTCGTCGACCGCCTCCCAGAGCGTGCGGTCCTCACTGCGCATGTGACTGATGTAGCGCCCGCCCACGCGCGCCACTTCCTCGGCGAGGGCGACGAGCTCCTCGGTCGTCGACCAGATGCCCGGGTCGTACTCGAGTCCCGTAGAGAGCCCGAGTGCGCCGGCCGCGAGGTCCCTGCGCAGGAGCGAGCGCATCGCCTCGATCTCGGTCGAGGTTGCCGGGCGCGCATCACTACCCATGACGCGCGCGCGGATCGAGCCGTGCCCCGCGTAGGAGGCGACGTTCACGGCGGCGGGCTCGGCTTCGAGGCGGGCGAAGGCCGCTCGCAGCGGTGTCCGCGAGCTGCCGTCCTGACCGACGACGATCGTGGTGATGCCCTGGCTGACCGCGCCGATCGCGCTCGGGTCCGCGCGCAGGTTACCGTCGTGGTGGCTGTGCGTGTCGATGAAGCCCGGGGCGAGCACGAGCCCGCGGGCGTGGACGACGTGCTCTCCCGCTCGCGCCTCCAGCGCGCCCACGGCTTCGATCCGTCCGGCGTGCACGCGCACGGCGGTTACGCGCCCGGGCGCTCCCGTTCCGTCGATGACGCGGGCGCCGACGATCAGGGTCGACTCACCGGCATCGCTGGGCTCCTGGGGCGCGCGGCAGCCCAGGCTCAGGCAGGCGAGCGCCGGCCATAGGCGTCGGTAGGGAATCGCCATCGACTTCCAGCGTACGAGGTCGTGCGCGACTGCACAATCGGCGCGGATGGACGTATGCTCAGGTGGTGCGAGGATGGGCCGCGTGACACTGAAGAAGTCGAAGCGCGCGGGCGCGAAGCGAGAGCCCTGCGAGGAGCTGCGGACATTCGCGCTCTCGTTCCCGGACGCCTACGAGGAGTTCCCCTGGGGACACTGCGCCATCAAGGTGAACAAGAAGATCTTCGTGACGCTCGGCGGTGAAGACGGCGCCCTGTCCATGTCCCGCCCAGGAGCAACGATGAGAACGAGATCGAACAACACGCCGCGTTGGATTCCCGCATTCCTGATTCCCCTGGGCGCCGTGTCCGCCGTCGCGCTCGTCTCGATCGCGGCGGCTCCGAAGGCCCCCCGCGAGATCATCGCCTTCGAAGAGGCGGAGCTGTTCTTCGAGCAGAACGCTACGGACGGCGACCTGGGACTCCATTTCAAGGTGGACGGAGAGGACTCGAGCCGGCTGGGACTCGTGGGCCCGAACAATCGCGTCCTCGTGGACGTCAAGGTCAAGGGCAACCTGGGGCAGGTGATCGGCCTCACCGAGCTGTTCAGCGAGAGCGCGGAACCGTCCTTCGACGATCTGCCGGCCGACGAGTTCATGGCCCTGTTCGAGCCCGGGGAGTACCGGTTCTTCGGTCGAACGCTCGGGGGCGACACGGCGGAGGGCGTAGCCACGCTCACGCACGACATGCCCGGCGAAGCCGTGCTGATCGCTCCGCTCGAGGACGAGGAAGTGGATCCCACGGAGGACCTCGAGCTCATGTGGGAGCTCGTCGACGATCCGGCGCCGCCGGAGAGCGTGATCGAGTGCTACGAGGTCGTCGTCGAGAAGGACATGGACGACGAGCGGCTGCGCGTGTTCAGCATCTTCATGTTGCCCACGGACACGAGCGTGAGGGTGCCCGCGGAGTTCTTCGAAGCGGGCAAGGACTACAAGGTCGAGATCCTCGCGCAGGAGACGAGCGGCAACAGGACCGCGATCGAGGTGCCCTTCACGACGGAGTGAACTCAGTGAGATGAGCGGACGCAGCCCGCGGGCGATCCCCGGACCTTCCGGGTGTCCCTCCGGGCTGCGGCCGTGTCTTGGCTTGCCCGTGGCGATAGGCTTGACGGTGAGGACCACGCGCTCGCCGCTGGATCCAAACCGGCAAACGACATGGGACCGTACATTTTGTGGATGGCGATGCTCCAGGTAGCCGCCGGGGCGGACCTCGCACCGCTCCTGTCGCCCGGAGCCCGGGTCGAGAAGCTGGCGACGGACATGGGCTTCACCGAGGGGCCGGTTTGGCTGCCGGGAGATCGGCGGCTCGTGTTCAGCGACATCCCCGCCTCGAAGCTGATGCAGTGGACCGCGGCCGAGGGCGTGACGACGTTCCGCGGGAGCGAGCACGCCAACGGGAATCTCCTGGACCTCGAAGGTCGGCTGCTCAGCTGCCAGCACGGCGCGCGGAACGTGATCCGGTACGAAGTCGACGGCACCGTGACCGTGCTCGCCGAGCGCTTCGAGGGCAAGCGTTTCAATTCGCCGAACGACATCGCGGTGAGCTCCGACGGCAGCCTCTGGTTCACGGACCCGCCCTGGGGCCTCACGGACCTGACCGAGGGCAAGGAGCTCGCCGGGCACTGGGTCTTCCGGCTCGACGTGGAGACGGGCACGGTAGCGGCGGTGATCCGCGACCTCGTCATGCCGAACGGCATCGCTTTTTCACCCGACGGGTCGCGGCTGTACGTGTCGGATACGGGCGGCCATCCCTCGCATCCGCACGCTGAGTATCGCGAGCGCCCGGCCACAGTTTCGGCGTACGAAGTGCGCGGTACCGGAGTGCTGTCGGCCACTCCGGTCTGGCGCGTCGAGACGGTGTGCGACGGCATGTGCGTCGACGTCCTCGGCAACATCTACGCGACCGGCGTGAAGGGCGTCACGGTACTCGC
>SMVB01148801.1_pt1 | contig 16627 bp, 15 predicted proteins | sample 2456461 | NCBI WGS metagenome assembly SMVB01 (sample SAMN11095934, study PRJNA526329) | marine sediment metagenome | biome: Marine sediment; feature: Surficial sediment; material: Deep marine sediment; isolation source: Hadal surficial sediment | place: Pacific Ocean | collected 2014-05 | depth...
AATAACCGACAGGTTCCTATGACGGGTTCCTAAACTTAGCCGCAAGCGCAACAAAAGGATAATTTATGAGTGTTCATGATGGTACAGGCAACGATGAAGATGTAGCAGCAGTCGTAGCAGAGGCAACAGACGTTCCTTTGTTCGAAGCTCCTCCAGAACATGTCCCAAGTGATACGGGGTCGCAAACCCCAATTCACGAAGCTGGATCAATTCCGGTGGATGGTGCCGCTCCTGATGGAGCGACCCCTGAAAAATCTGAATATGTGCCTGATTTCAGTTATCAGATCCGAGGGGAGCAATTCACTTTTGACGAGCGATTGCACTCAGCGGTGAAAGATAAGGATACTGAAGATTTTCTCCGTGATACGTTCACTAAGGCCCACGGCCTCGATGCTGTTAAAACTCGTTTGGATGAGTCAGAATCTAAGTATGGCGATCTCCAAACTCAGTTCAATGAGTCTCGTGTTGAGAACGATAATTTCAGAGGGACTCTCGATCACCTTAATAAACTGAAAGAATCCGATCCTCTTGGCTTTCAAAGACAATGGGGGCTTTCGGATAAGTGGGTTCTTGATCGGGCCACTTCCATCTTGGATCATCAGGAAAATCCTGCACAAGGCCAGCTAGCAGAGCAGGCGTATAATGCACGAAATGAGAATTATCAAAACCAACAAACTATGACTCGAGAGTCCGCAAGAACTCAGTCTATGGAGCGAGAGCTTCACGATGTAAAAATGACTCAAGCTATGAACCATGGAGAGATTAGTGACTTCGCAAAAAGTTACGATGTTAAAATGGGAGCTGGAGCATTTAAAGCCCAAGTCGATGATTTTGGGTCTTTGCAATATCACCAAGGCCAAAGGTACGTTGACCCGCAAGTCGCCGTAGCTGAGGTTTATGGGAAATTGCAAAAACTGTGGAGCCCTGACCCGGCTGCACCTGTTTCGTTGAACTCGGGGGCTCCTGCCCCTGCTGGGCGACCAAAAGCAGCAATGCCCAATATGGGTGGTGGTATGTCGGGTACGCCGACTACCAAGCGATTTAACACACTGGCTGACTTACGTGCCCATGCGGCGGCCTTGGCGGCCCAGTCATAAATATAAAAGGTGATTTGTTATGGCGGCTAATACAGATAAAGCGACCACGTTTGGCGACATGTTGAACGAATACCTGGTTTATTCCAATATCTTAGAGGAAAGTTTCCTTGACCAAAACTGGTTGATGAAAACTTCGAACAAGGTCCGCACCTGGGACGGCGGAAAATTGATCGTGCCATTTCAGCAGAGTACAGCGACCAGTATCCGTATGGGCGGCTTAACTAAAGAGGACGATATTGACGAGGCGACATATGTACGCGGTAGCATTTCTGGCTACAAAGAGATGTACGCCACCTTGGTATTCAACTCTCGTGACCTTTTCTTAGACCATTATCGCATAAGTGTGCAGAATTTCTTGAAAATTTTGCCAGATCAGATCGAGCAGCTCATGAAATACATGAAGCAGTCGGTTTCAATCCAAGTATTGAACGGTGGTTTCCTCGATACTGTTGTTAGCGGCTATGCTGGCGCGGTTGGTGGAGCGGTTGAAGTCAACCACCCAGAGCGATTTGTTATCGGTGGAAAATTCTTCCTTGCAGAAAAGCCTCTTGGTTCCAGTGGTAGCTTTTATGTCACGAGTATCAACAAGAATACTGGCGTCCTCACGATGTCGGCTGCTCGTGGCGGCTCTGCTGCTGACTTCACGGGATATGACGACACGACTCAGATTTACATCCCAGACGGTCAAGCCGGTGGAGCGTTTAGTTCGCTTAGGGATATGCTTCTTCCAGATTCTGCTGGCGGTTCAGATGACTTCGCAGGCAAGGTCAAGCTAGACTCACCGTTTGCTCAGTCAGTTCTTTATGATGCCGGTGGAGTAACTATTAATTCAGGTGACTGGAACCACGGAACAATCGTAACAGGAAACGACATCCTCACTCTAATCTTTGATGCTCTTCGTAAGGGCCATCAGAGAGGCGCTGAGCCCGAGTGTTTTGTGATGAGTTACCTTAATTACTCGGCAGCTCTTTTGGCCGTCGAGAAAAATTCTGGCGGATTCAAGAACACCAAACCGGCAGTTGATTATGCTGGGTACTCTTCGATTACTGTCGGCGGGATGCATGGAAGTGTTGAACTCGTCGGTGTTCGTGAGATGGCAGATGATGCTATTTTTGGTCTGAAGAAAAGCCACATGGATTTTCATTGCGGGGCCAAGTTTTTTAATATTCTTACGTCTCCTGATGGGCTCAAGTATTACACCGTGAGAAGTGAGACAGGTTACAAATACATTACAGATATAGTCCTTAACGGCGATTTCTTGTATTCTAATCCTTGGTCTGCTGTCGCAATCTACAACATTCCACCAATTAGCTTACCTGGTATTACAGGCGCTCAGTAACGATTTTAGGGGGCCTTACGGCCTCCTTTCCTTCGCCCTTCCTCTTCACTCCTGGGGTAAAACATGACAATAGAAACTGAATTCGGTTATAAGATTCCCGAGCTTGAAGATAAAGATTTTTGGGATAGCTATAACTTCAATATATCTCGTTACGATGCTCACAGCCACGATGGGGTTGACAGTGTTTTTGTACCTCCTCAAGCCGTTTTAGATCAAAATGTTGAAACCGGAACATCTTATCCAGCGGGATTAGATGGAGAGATGCGATATAAAGTGGTTCTGGGTGAAGTTCAACTTTATGTTTATTCAACAGGTTTATCGGACTGGAAGCGAGTAGATCAAGAAACCGCAAACGCGGTTGTTGCTCAAGCCCTTTTAGATCCTAGTGTTGAATCTGGTGTGTCTTATCCAGGAGGATTACCCGGAGAGCTGAGATATAAATTGGCTTCGGGTGTAGTTCAACTTTTCATTTATTCACCTGATTTAGTTGACTGGGAGCAAATAAGCACTTTTGATGATATTTCCCCAATGACTACTGGTGGAGATCTTATCTACGGCGGCGCTTCCGGGGCTGGCACAAGATTAGCAAATGGAACGGCAGGGCAAGTTCTAACTTCAGCGGGAACTACTCTAGCCCCAGCATGGCAAACCCTTCCCGTTGGGGATGTCGTTGGCCCAGCAGGTTCGACCGTCAATGCTCTGGCTCGATTTAACTCGACTAGCGGAAGATTGCTTAAAAACGGGACTGTAACCCAGGACGATTCAGGAAATCTTGCGGCTGTCGGCACGCTTAATACTCATACGATTCAGGGCGGGACAGGAACCCTTGCTCTGACTTCAGATATCACCGGAACTAACACTGGGACAAACACAGGTGATCAGGATTTCGATGATACCAATCCAATGACTACTGGTGGAGATGTTATCTACGGCGGGGCTTCTGGCGCAGGTACTCGCCTTGCAAATGGAACAGCAGGTCAAGTGCTTACATCGGCGGGAACTACTTTAGCCCCAACATGGGAAACCCCCGTTGATATAACGGTAGTTGAAGTAAAAGATATCTGGGAGTGGGATCTTGACGACCTCACATCCTTTGCTCTTGTCAGTACAACTAACCTGAGGCTGGTTTGCTCCTCCTCACAAGCTGGAACGGAAACTGACTTCACAACTAACAACCACCAAGAGTGTGACTATATAGGGTACTTCTGGGAGTTCATAGAGAACTTCAATCGCGGTGTTGGTATTCAAATAATTGATGACTCGGCTGTAGTTTGGGACATCCTCCCAGTGGCGGGTGCCGTAGGTATCTGGCTAATTAATGATATCAGCCTTAACGGTCGATCTGGTGTCAGTGATGTTGATGCTGATATAGATATCAATATTGATTCGGGTTCGGCTAAAATTGAGATCTATAAAGACGGTGTTTTGCAATCCGACTTTACAGGGTTTGACGATACCTTTGCAGATAGAGCAGCAATTGATACTGCAAACCCGAACGGTTTTAGGGCGGTAATTAGATCAACTCCTGAGACAAACTTTAGCTACAACGGCTATGTGCTAAAACCATTAGTCCGTAGGCGATACAGAGGCATGGGTGGTCTAAGATCTAAAGGTGGGTGGGTTAAAAATACTAACAACTTGTTTAAATTCACCGTCCGCTGGACTGAGGGGGTAATGTATACGATCAATTATAACTGGGTAATCAGTATCAGCGGAAACCCCTTCCTTGGTATTTACAACAGCTCAACGACTCAGGACCGCAGTACCCTGATAGATTTGTTCTCTATAATGAACGGCACCAACTGGAATAACTCGGGGGACGCTGGAAATATCTTCACCGAAACGGCGTTCCACAGGACGGTACAGTATGTTGCCAGGGACGGGGGGTCAGGTTTGAGTAGTATGACTATTGAAATTGTCGGAACTAACGCGCAGCTAGCTCATAATAACGATGCTAACTTTAACAGCTACACCGATCTTTCTGAAATGGCTGACAGACCGTTGGGGGCTAACTCCTATATTACGGTGGAGGGATAAGATTATTAGCTGCCCTTATTCGTTGATGAAGACACTTAAAAACAATTTAATCGGGATGAACGACTATGCCTCGACAATGGGAAACTAAAGAAGTAGATGCGCATGGCGCAGGAATAACCGACGACATCAAAAACGCCCCTCCAATTTTCCAGGCAGAAAGCAACAATATTGTTTTCGACTTTAAGACTCACAACCTAAGCAATCGACGCGGATCTAAGATTCTTAGAGATGCGAACGGCGATTTTGACCAGACCCTGATTGCGGCTCTGCTTGGTTTTCGAATTGAACAGATATTCCAACTAGAAAATAAGCTCCTAATATCGGCGTGGAGCGATGTAACCGATTCTGGGAAGATCCTGACATACGATGAAAAAACGCGGGCTATAGAGCTTGCCAGACCCCCCAGTAGCCGGAAGGGCTTAGACTCCTATTCCACTACTCCGACAGCGGGCCTTTTTGAGGTGGTGTTTGAAGATTCAGAGGGCAAAGGTCTTGAGGGAGATTTGATCTCTACAGGGCTTGATGCTGAGAATACAAACCATATCGACCATATTATCTTTAATATCTTTGCGTCCGACACTGATGATGTCACGGTGACGAATTACAAAGACAGAATTAACGTCTGTTTTGTTGCCATCGAATATACATCATTAGGAGCAACCGGGACGATCCCCACAACATGGGGCGATGTTCGCACAGCTCTTAATGCTGCTGGTCATGATTTTGATTTTATCATTGATACCCTTCCTGGCGACTTTGTTTTGCTAGATGGTGACATGACGGTGAGCAATGAGTTCACGAAGGCTCAGTGGGGTGAAGAAAACCCTGGTGATATTGACGATGATTATCGTTCTTCGATTACTTCTTTGGGCCATCTTCAGAGCCCTGTTTATATCGGTGAGGCTTTTATCGCCACCGAGCCTTATGACAAATCTTTCGCAGTAAATCCTCTTGACGTGAATATGGTTGATCCTGAGAATTTCAAGCCTATAACGCAGAGGGCTACTATCAAAAGAATATCCCAGTATTGGGACGGTAGCTTAGCGACTCCCCAAATTAGGGATGCTCAGCTACCGAAGACATATTTAGGTCAAGAAGAATTACCCTTAATTTTAGCAGTAGAAGGTATATCTGTTCCTGCGGAATACAAGTATATCAAATATCCTCTGACCTTGCCGCTCAAGGATGCGACTACTACTGGAACCATAGATATCTGGCTCGATAGGACTCTTGGTCAAACTGATGCTGTGGCACCGAACACTGGTTATGTACCTATAGTTTTCAATAATGTTTACGATGGGGAAAAGAGATATTTCCTCACGATAGAAATTGAAAATCCTGTTACTTATGACGGTTCAAATTACATTGTTTTAGGTGGGTCATCTACTGGTGACTATACTGGAGGGGAGCTTTGGCAGCAGGATAGTAGGATGCCTGAAACCGCCCTTGGTTTTAATTTTACCACCCAGACAGGTAAATTTGTTGAAACGACAACCGAAGAAGATGAAGTATTCCATTTCGATACCATAGGTGACGGTCCTCTGAGCCAAGTGTTCATAATGACAGCCAACAGTGGTTCTATTGAAGAGATATTCGTTAAGCTAAAAAAGGTTGGTAGTCCTGTAGGTGATCTCCGAGTCAGGGTGTACGAATTGCCGGATAATGGCGTCCCAGTCGGTGGAGCTGGGATTGCATCGTCAACAGAAGCTCTTGCGGGTATATCATCAAGTTTTGCGTATTACAGCACCACATGGGGTGGAGGTGGATTCGTTCTTCCTATTATACCTAACGATCTTGATGTTGCTGTAGGTGATTGGGTTGTTATAGATAGATTAGATGCTTTCTTTAACTATAAATTTCTTACTACTAACTCAAATACCTTTGTGGGCTCAGGCCAACTTGCTCTAATTACGAACGCAACTCCAGGAAGCGACTTCTTCACTGGGCAGGAAACATTTGACAAAATAGGTCAAGCCTTTGTCGATTATGTCACCCGAGAAAGAGACGGTGATGATGAGTTTGAATGGTTCGCATTATACCCGAGTTTAAAAGTAGCTATGAGTGGTGGGACAGGTTTCAGCTTTGATGCTTCTTATGGCTTTGACCAAGCTCTTGTTACCGCTAATAGTGTTTCTGAGTATCACTCGGAACTCCCTGTTGGCTTAGCAAACAATGTTTATAACTATGCTTTCTACCTGAGAGAAACCTACACGAAAACAGATGATGCGGTTCCTAAGTTTGTAGAAAACAACGGTCCAGCAGCTTTCCTTCAGATCGGTACTTTAAGCGAGTTATCGTCAACAGGGAATCAAGTTGGCTATTGGCCCGATGATGACCAAGGATTTAATCCTCCATCTTATACAACTGAGATCTCGTTATCCCCGAATCTAGTTGGCTCTGTGAGTCAGAGATTTACTCGTGTAGAAACTGATCTATTCGACTTCAATGATATCGTGGGAGTCTTCGCTAGGACTCAAAATACCGGAACCGTCTACTTCGACATCGGTGAAACAAACTGGTTCATTCCAAACGAGTTAGCTGTCGAAGATATAAATGCGACCTTTGATCCTACTCTTTGGGACGGTGAAGATTACGGATATTTCTGTAGGTTCAGCGATAATAATTTTGATCGAGATATCATTTCTAACGCCTTAGCTTATTTTAATGGGGGGGTTTTATCTTATGCTGGATTTCCTCAAGGATCTAAGTATATGGATATTATCAATGGAACAGCTTACTACGGAAGCGTCATTGACAACGAAGCTAGAGTTTATCAGTCATCACCCGGAATCCCTAGCTCCGCTCCCAGGCTTCTATTTTCTGATTTCGAAGATCCAATTACGGCGGTAAATTCATTTTTAGAAAAACCGATCATCTTCACGGAAAATAAGACTTGGCGAATTGAAGGCGTGAAAGATGCCACTGGAGTCGGTCGTGTTTTCCTCAGGGTCATTTCGGATGAATTTGGTTGCATCGCAAATCAGTCGGTAGTGAAGACTAACATCGGTCTTTTCTACTGGTCGAAGGTTGGAATTATCTACACTGACGGCCTCAGAGCCTCCAGAGTCACTGAGCATCTACTTGGTCGCTTCCAGTTATGGAAAGGTGCCTTGATGCCTAACGGCCTTGAGATTGGCCCTAAAGGGCTAAGAGGAGCATATGACGAAGTAAGCAAGCAGATCATATATTCTGGTGTTGACCCTGAATCTCTTGTCATTGCAAATGAAGCACTTCCCGGCGAAGAAGTGGAGGGAGTCCCAAACTGGATATTGCTCGATGTCTATTATGGTGTGTCTAAGTCTATGCCATTCTACACAGCAGATGGACCGGCTCTACTTCAAGAAAACAATAAATTTAAAAAAGATACCTTTCAGACACGAGTCGTCTGGTTTTCGGAAGATACTCTTAACATCTATCGTGGGCAAATTGGCTATGACGGCGACACTGTGATTGGTAGTGCGATACTAACTCATGAGGAGAATTTAACTAATGATGAAGTATATGAAACAATTGATTTCCCGATCTATTCTCCAATTGATCCTTTTTATAAATCTGTGGCACTGAGTCACGGCCAGAAGGGAGCGAGGAAATGGACTTCAAGGATAATGATAAACTTCGTAGACTTAAATTCTACAGGGGTGAGTATCCAGCCTTTGGGTTGGAATGACTTAAACCCACGACCGCACATGTTAGCCCCTTGCATCAACTACCAGCATTTTAAGCAAAATGATTTTAGTCCGAATCCTGACCCTGATTTTCCACCGACGATTCAACAGTATTTTAAGAATACTGATACCTCGATCCATGGCGAACATCTTATTAGTTATCGGCGCAGGTTTCCTAAAGGCAGGATAAGAAACGTCTATAAGCAGTTCGGGTTTAAACAGTTGGTTCAAGAATACGCGACTTACGAAGCGGCTGACGTAATTATCACTAAGATAGCGAATCAAGCATTTAGCCCAATCAAGGTAAGATTGGCTACCTCTGGTATCGCTGATAAAACCTTTATCCTCGGTAACGGTGTGAGCTATGTCCAGTTCTCATGGAGTGATGAGTGGTTTAAAATCGTGGAAGTGACAAACGATAACGTGAACGGCGGAGATACTTCTTTTATCGAGTTTATAGCTCTTACGAGTAGAGATACTTTGTCAACATCTGGTATCGTGATAACAGATGAAGCTGTCGTGATTGGTAGATCTCCACTGGATCAAGCGATTCAGCTTTCGGACTGGACAATGACATTTACCAGGCTCGGAGACAGAACCCAAGGGCTACCGAAAGCTAAGGAATTGGGAGGCCATACATGACAACATGGATAGAGCTGACTGATACGGAAGATAGCTATGAGGGGCAGGGCAAAAAGATCGTCACAGTTAAAGATGACGAAAGCGGATTAGAGTTCAAATTCTCTTCTGACTTCGGAGCTGAGTTTAATCGACTGGATCGGGCAGATCCTACCGACCTTGCCGACGACGATGTTCGTGCGATTGTGGACGATGATCTTCGGGAAAAAATCTACCGAGTCACCGAAAAAATCAAGGCTATTCTAACTTCCCATGACGAGCTATTATTCGGTGCTGACGGCCTTGGTGGTGTTGTTGGTCGAAAGGGTGACAAAGGAGATCCCGGCGATCTAGGGCCGCCGGGGGCAGGGTCAGCAGGTCCAGCAGGTCCAGAAGGTCCAATAGGTCCAATAGGTCCAGAAGGTCCAACAGGTCCAACAGGTCCAGAAGGTCCAGAAGGTCCAATAGGTCCAATAGGTCCAGAAGGTCCAACAGGTCCAACAGGTCCAGAAGGTCCAGAAGGTCCAACAGGTGAAGATGGTGACGGGCTCAACGATATTTTGATGTTTGTTGAATGTCACCCAGGGGATCATACTTGCTTCATAAGCAGTTACCCAATTATGAGTAGTGACCCTAGTTATCAAATAGCAACGGAGTGCTAAAATGACCTTACCCTCACATGTGATTAAATGCGCTGGAGCCCCTACGGAAAAGCCAACGGCTGTAGGCCAGCATTGGATTAATACTCTTACTGGCGAGCATTTCCTGAGTAACGGAACGGTTTCTACAGCAAATTGGATTCTGTTCCTTGAGACTCCTTTCCAAGATCCCATGACCAGTCGTGGTGATGTTATTATCAGGAATGCTGCGAACGTCACGGCACGACTCGGTATAGGAACTTCTGGACAGGTTATGAAAAGTGATGGCACTGACGTTACTTGGGAAGACGAAGGCGCTACGGTTTGGGGACAGATAGGCGGTACGCTCTCAGATCAGACTGATTTGCAGAGTGCACTTGACGCCATTCAAGATGACGTTGATCAAAATATTTTAGATATCCAACAGGCTTCGATAGCGTCAAGTACCGCATGGCTTAGCGGTTGCGAAATCTCTGTGAATGCAGGAGATCCAGCTCTTTTAGACATGGACATCGGAACCGGCATTCATTTTGATAATACGAGTACACCGGGAAAAGCTATAATTACCCTGATTACAATCCCTGAAAGGATCGGTGTAGCGATAACTGATATCGGTACCCAACTAGCTACCTCTTTGAGTATAGATATATCAGGGAATATAATTCAACAGGCGAACACACTGTCACCTACTGAGAGAAGAGATCGGTTTACTGTAGGCGCTGTTATTCACACCGACAATGCGACAATAGTCGATTTGGTACCTGCCTATATTCCTGGATTCGACACCCATGCTCAATTGGTTGACCTGATGAGGGCGATCGGGTTTTTTCTTACTGGAGGCAACACAATATCGGGAGTGACATCAACTCTTAGTATTCAGAAGGCTGCTGGTACTGGCTTCGCAGCGGGAGGGAACGCTTTCACCAACGTAAACGATCCCCATGATGTTACCTTAATAGAACAAAACCCGATTAATTTCTTCACTATAGATCAACTCGGGGTTGTTGCCGGGATCACGACATTCCTCGATCCAACTAGCTATGATAATGCAGGTACACCTACCACCGTTCCCGCCAACAACAATGCGACCATAAAATATTTGTATCTCTTCGCCTCTGGAGCCATGTCTGTACTGCAAGGTCAGGAAGTTTTTTCAAACTTTGCCTCCGCTGTAGATGCTTCTGGTACTGAAGAGGTTATAGTCCCAAGTCTCTTGAGCACTGGTATTTTACTGGCCCGTATCGTTATGACTAAAACCTCAACTGATACAACCGATACTTCTAATGTTAGAATAATTCCAACTAATGCAATAGCGTCCGGTGGTAGTGGTGGTGCGGCTACCACTATGCAACAATCCTATGATATCTCGGTTGCTCCACAAGTTACATTAACTGCTGGTTTAGGCGGTATTGAATATCAGGATGCGGCTACTCCGATTGGTGCCTCACTATTTAAAGTCTCTAATAACGGAGGAGCTACAGACTTCATTGATGTCGATGCTGAGAAGGTAACGGTTATCGAATTGGTGAGTGACGGCTTAACAGCTAGTCGTGCGGTTGCTGCCGATGCCAATAAGAAATTAGTATCGAGTGCTACAACACTGGCCGAACTTGATTTTGTTGCTGGTGTTGATTCAAATATCCAAGATCAAATTGACGCAAAGCCTGATAACTTTAAAGATCTACCAGATACCCCTTCAACTATAGCCCTAGCGGACGCTGGTAAATTTGTGACAGTGAATGCGGCTGGTGACGCTCTTGAATTTTCGGGTAGTGAACTCTGGACACCTACAGATTTATCGGTAGAGCCAATTAGTTGGGTGGACGCTAGTGATGAATCTACGATCACTGAATCTGGCGGTAATGTTTCACAGATTGACGATAAGACTTCTAATGGAAACGACCTTTCACAAGGAACTGGATCAAGGCAACCTGAGACTGGTCAGACTCTTAACGGTCTCAACGTCTTAACTTTCGATCACACCACTTCCGAGGCATTAGTCCACAATACATTTCCGATACCTACGTCCAGGGATATATCTGTATTCACAGTTCAAAGCTATACAGGTGGTGGTGGAAGTGTATCCGATTCATTATTCAGCATGGATAGTAGTACAGCCGATTGGCAAGTTGCAGCGGATAACACAGCTCAATTCGATGGTCGAGTAAATAGCACCGGAATGGGTGGTTCTAGTACCCAGAATTGGACAGGTGGACCATTTAACGGGCCTTCTATCTATAACGCTTATTTTAATAAGACAGGAAACGGTCGAGGTGCTTACGTTGATGGTGTCGAAGTAACGACCGAAGAAGTCTACACCACAGGCATGGACGCTAGTCAGCAGTTTAGAATAATGGCGAACAGAGGGAATACAGGTAGTATTTCAGGAATTTTAGCCGAGATGGTTATCGTTGAGGATCAATCCTTAGCAACTCGGCAATTGATTGAAGGCTATTTAAAATGGAAATGGAACTTATCCGCTCTACCAAGTGGCCATCCTTACGAATTTGCAGCGCCTACAATCGAAACAGGTGCGGGTGGTGGTTTTACTAATCTTAGGGATACTCCTGGCGAACTGGGAGCACCGGGACAGATCGTACAAGTAAATGCGGCTGGTGATGCGCTAGAGTTTAAAGAGAACCTAATCGTAACCGCGCCTGATCTAGGTAGGTGGAGAATCCTAGTCGATAACGCTGGCGTACTTTCAACCGAATTAGAATAAGGAGTTTTTGATATGGACTTGAACGTAGCCGATCTTTTGTTAGACGCTCAAAACGGACTTACTTATATAAACGATAGTGAAAACTTTCCTATCGTCGGAAACAATGCAAAGACAGGGTTGCCAGAAGAAACTAAAGGGAAAACAGATTTATGGTTTCCGGTTGATCAGATCTATTCCCTTACCGATGGTAGGTTTGGGTTTCCAAAGATTCCTGACGATCGACTAGATGCCAGTGGGATTACTGAAGAGGAGCGTGCTGAGTGGCGAGCAACCTTTAATATTACGGTAGTTGAGGATGCTGGGGGTTTGATACCTACTCCTGAAGAGGAATAATTGACGTAGGTAATCACGAATGGTCAGTGCCGATCTATTGTACTAAACTGCTGTGGTACAATAGAGAGGCTTCCTCCTAACTAACAGCCAGCTTGGCACCCAAGGAGAAGACTATGAGTGAGAGTGAGAGAAGATCCCCAACGCCAATCAGAGCTAAGAGCCTCATGACGATGGAGGTAGTAGCCGCTCTGTTTGTGGCAGCTTTCACCTTAGCCGCCACGATATATCCCCTCTTCACCAAAGTTGAAGTTCACGCTTCTAAGATCCGATCCAACACCGAAGCCATCCAAGACAACGCTCGTGATAATAAAGCGATCCTGAAGCTAATGATCCAGGCTACCAACGCCCTAGGCAGGTTAGAGGGTAAGGTGGATGCGATTATTTCCCAGGGGCGTTAGGAATCCCAAACAGGGCTTTTTGATCATCTGTCCCATGCTTCCTGATCTGATCAAGCTGTGAGGTTTTAAAGTAGCTGTTGGTGAAGTCAACATCGGCAACGACAACAATTCCTCCATTGGGCATAAATAGCACCCAATCTCCCCATTTCAGATGGAGCTTGTATTCCTTGTCATTGATGACCTGGACGATTATAGCCTTGTCTACAGTCTCTCTAGGCTGACCTGCTTGGTCTAAGAATTTTTCCACAATATTCTTGAAACCTTCAACTGGGATTTCTTTTCGTGGATACCACTGAATAGCCTCTACCTCGACAGCGATCCTCGTGTATTTTTCCAATTGGTGACTCCTGTTTTTTAATATAGTGTAGTCTGTATATTGCAATATAAATCATTATGAGGAAAACACTATGGCCGAAACAAAAGATTTATTGGTAGATGCCTTGCAACAGGACATCTTGACATATCAAAGGAACGCAACCTTCTCCGCCATTCAGACAGCGTCTGATAGTCGTAACGTCAGTTCTTCTAACTTTGGGGTACTCCAAAAGAACATAGTAGAATATGACGCATCAGAAGCGTCAGCAGCCTTTGCTGGCACCGCGCACACTCAGCGCATGGCCATTACGTCAGGGGCAGCAGCCGACTCTAGTGGCGTAGCTCAGTCTATGCTTCAGCTTGGCCAATCTCAAACTAATCTGAGCACACAATTGGCTCAGATTTCTGGGATGATCATGAGTCTTGCGAAGTAAGTTTTATAGCGTCCTTAGGGCGCTATATCTCTCCCCCCAAGAATCGTGAATACTTCAGACTGAGCTTCAACGACCCTGCTATTTAAGCCTAAGGTCAATGCTTCAAAGTCTTCCCTGAATTTCTTTATTGACTCATAAGCAGCTCCAAGCCTGAGATCCATTGCCTTCACTTTTTCTTCTTTCTCTTCAATCTGAACCTTAAGAGCTTCGTTCTCCGACAAAAGCATGTCTTCGTTGGTCGTGACCCGAGGTGACTTCTTAGGTGGCATTATTGGCGCAGGAGGAATCATTCCCGTCATAGAATTTATATTATGCATACTCTCGGCCTCCAATTGTCTGTGTTTTAGGTTCTGTTTGAACATCTCATCTTTCATGCTTAAGAGCGCATTGGTCGTGGTCTTAGCCTGGTCCAAGATGTTATCATTCATATCTGCCATACTACTAGCTCCATATTTTTCGCAGTATTGAGTAAACGCAAGAAGGAGAGCTTTCTCGATAGCGTTTTCTAAAGAAGTGCTCACTAATCAATGATTATCTCCTCTTCGGTTCTAGCTCTATTTACTGCAAAGTTAATTTCATTCTGATGCATATTTTTTTTCATAACTATGACCATATCAGCTACCGCACTAGTCAACCCGGTGGCAGCAGTTATGACATCTTTGGCTCGTTTCCTCTCTATCTTTTGAGAGCAATAGAACCCCACGACTAGACCAGCCAGGATTAAAATGTTTATGAAGACAAGGGAGGCTCCCTCGGTAATTTGTATAAGGGCCATTTAATATCCCCGCCGCGTATTCTCTGTGGTCATCAAAGCTTCACAGACCTTTTGTATGTGGCAGATTCTTTCGATGACAAATCCTTGCCTAGTCTTTACCCTGACATTCTGGCACCGAAGCTCCTCCCAACATACCTGAGGTTCTGGCCTTGGCAGAGGTATTGGTGGTTCCTCATGAGGTATCCGGGGTTCACCGCGAGGAATCGTGGGTTGCGGGGCCGATCTGTACTCACGGCCACATGCCGAAAGCATTAAAATCGTAGCTATTAAAAAAAATTTCATATTATTTCCCCTACAGACTGGAATAAAATACTAGTAAAGCTTTGTAATCAAATTTCATTACCTTGTCAACTTGAGCTTTACTTGGTAATCTTGGCCTGTTACAAGTTGTCTTGATATTAATCATTATGGGGAAGCTAAATATGTCGAGAGAGAAAATCTCCCTAGCTGAGATCAGAACCAATAGGGACTCGGCCAATCTACTACCCAAGTCATTCAAGCTACATCCGAAAGTTTGCGCCGTTTTTGATGAGATGGTGGTAGAGCGAGGGACAACAAAAGTAGCTTTGATTGAAAAATTAATTGTGGAATATTGGAATAAGCCTAAAAAATAGTTTGATTAAGACGATTATCAAGATGGATGAAAGTCTTGTATATGCCGACTGACATCCCTAACTCTAGGGCCTTTCTCACTATCACTATCCTGCCTTTGCGATTCGTCATAGCGATATCAGCGGCCTTGCAGTCCTGGGATGGCAGATGGTAGCTGAGTGATCTTCCACCTTCATTAAAATTGTGAGCTGGGCAGCGAATCCCAGAATTTACCTTCATAGGTTTGCCATAGACATCACGAATAATTTGAAGCTTTTTTACTAACTCCAAATCTATCTGATACCCATCGCTGTATTTGCATTTCCCACAGCGGCACCCAAATTCATTCCAGCTCCAATCTGCTGTGATGTCACCCATGCTATACCTTAAATCTGATGTGTTCGGACCCTTGAGGCTCTTGGTCTGGTAGTATGTATTGGGGGGCTTGCTGGTTGGGGTAGTTGTAGATTGTCACGCACGAAATTGAGGACAGGGCAAATAAGACTAAGGCTATGGCTGAGATTATCTTCATGTCGATCCTTTTAGTGTCAGCCTCTCCCACTTGTATAGCTGTAGACTACTCATGGGAGGACCGACTAAATTGCCCTATACGGTTACGAAGGTAGTCTATTTAATGAAAATTCGCAATCAGGAAACATACCCTTCCAGCCAGTCCCGGCCCCAGGATAATAGCTGGCGCACGACCAGGTCATCGAATGGGGTTGCCGTCTTCTCTGCCTCTGCCATTAAGAAATCCTCTATTTTGCTGAAATGCTTCAACGCTTGGGCAGCGATAAATGGCTTAAGGTCTTCCAGAAATTCGTCTTGAATATTACTCATAGTAACCCCAGCTTTAATGATTAAAGACATATTGTACCTAGCTATTCCCGTTCTTCCAGACGATTCTAGTGGTATAGTGGAAAGAAACTTAAATGGAGGGTTCAAAATGGCTTGGACGCTAGATCAATTAATAACGAAGATTCAGAATGACAATGAGCTTCATGCTGAAAATTTCGTTACCAAACCCGAGATCACCTCATTTATTAATGATGCGATTGATGACGCTGAGCAGCTAATCATTGATGCCTTCTCGGACTTCTTCCTGACCTTTGTTGATTACAGCATTGTCCAAGGTGTGGGGGAAGTTTTGATTCCTGACGATTTATTCGATTTTAGGATCAGAGGAATGTATTACGACTTTAAGGGATTCGATGTTAGTTCAACGACGACTTCCCAGTGGTACAAAATTAAGAAACTTGCCCTAGAGCGATTCTCCTCAGTTTACCAAGCCGATGTCTATCATTACCGAATAATCAACGATGCAAAGAACGGGCCTAGTATAAGCATCCACCCACCATTCAGGGAGGATTTGAAAGCTAAGGTAAGACTTTGGTATATTCGTCAGGCCGTTCGACTTGAAAACATGAGTGATATTTTGGAAGTGGGAATTAAGCCTCAGTATGTGATTGCTCACACGAAAGCAGCGATCATGGCTAAAGAAGGCGACCCTATGCTTGACACGATGTTGGCAAGTCGCGCTGAGCAGGAGGCAAAGATGATCTCTTCAATTTCAAGGCTTACTGACGACGATGAAGATAGCTATATCGAGATGGATTTCAATGCACTTGAAGAGGCTTATGGCAGTCAAGAAACTGGACCATGGGG
>SMVB01081043.1_pt1 | contig 16617 bp, 11 predicted proteins | sample 2456461 | NCBI WGS metagenome assembly SMVB01 (sample SAMN11095934, study PRJNA526329) | marine sediment metagenome | biome: Marine sediment; feature: Surficial sediment; material: Deep marine sediment; isolation source: Hadal surficial sediment | place: Pacific Ocean | collected 2014-05 | depth...
AGCCACGGCGGTTGCTGCGTGCATCGTCGAGACGACGAGCAGACCGAGTTCTGCCGCACTGATCGCTGTCGCGATCGTTTCGCGGTCCCGCATCTCTCCGATGAGGATCACATCGGCATCCTGGCGCAACGCAGCACGCAGACCCTCCCTGAATGACGGCGTGTCCACCCCGATTTCACGCTGCGTTATGGCACTGACATCGTCATCATAGAGAAATTCGACCGGGTCCTCTAGCGTCACGATGTGTTTCTGCTGCCTGCTGTTGATCCATGCTATCATGGCTGCCAAGGTCGAGCTCTTTCCCGTCCCGACAGCGCCGGTAATCAGCACCAGACCCTGATCCAACTCTGCGATCTCAGCGAGAATTGCCGGGAGATTCAGATCATCCAGGGTGGGGACGACCAGGGGAATCACTCGCATGACGAGCATGAACGCGCCCAGCTGACGAAGGATATTCACACGAAAACGTCCGACTCCTTCAAGTTCCCAGGAAGTGTCGAAATCACGTATGTCGTCGATCCGCTCCTTGTCCTGGTCTTCCGAAATCAACAGGAGCGCGATCTGACGCACTTCGTGGGGAGTGAACACCTGGCTGGACAGCTTGACCATCTTGCCGTCGATCCGCGCCCGAAAGACATCTCCTGCCTTGATATGTATCACGCTGGCGCCGCGCTCTACCGCTGCTCGTACGAGTTTCTGCACGTTCAGTACCCCCGCTGTCTGTCGACCAGATTCACCAGCCGTTCACCCGTCAAGAAGCGAGCCAGATTATCGGTCATCAGGTCGGTCTCACGATCCCAGAAACAAGGCGACACCGAGCCGGTATGTGGCGTCGCGAGAACGTTTGGCATCGCAAGAAGCGGACTGTCAGCCGGCAGCGGTTCCTGTGCAAATACGTCCAGCGCTGCACCTCGCAGGGCGCCAGCCTTCAGAGCGTCTACCAGCGCACTCTCATCGACGATGCTTCCGCGAGCAACGTTCAACAAGACGGCATCGGAACGCATGGCTGCCAGCATCTTACGCCCGAACAGTCCGATGCTACCGGCAGTCTCGGGCAGCGCCAGGACTACATAATGCGCATCGGCCACTGCATCCATCAGTCGGTCCGGGCCGAACACGCGATCAACTTCGTCGGTCAGCTGACGGTCAGGATGAGCCCGCACGGCCGTCACCTGCATGCCGAGGGCGTGGGCCAGCCGACCGATTTCACCCCCGATTCCACCATATCCGACTACCGTGACACGACTGCCGTGAATCTCGCGCAATGGCCCGGACTCGGACGCCGTGGCTTCAAACGGCCAGGGATCATCTCTCGAGGCCGCGAGATCGAAACCGCGACCAAAGTAGAGCATGGCACCGATTGCCCATTCGGCGAGCGGACGCCCGTATACGCCGGCCGAATTCGTGAACAGCACGTTGCTCGCCCGCATCTCCGGCGCCAGAGACGTCCAGACGCCGGCCGCCGCGGAATGGACCCAGCGCAACTTTCGTCCGGCACGAAGCACTTCCGCCGGGATGCCGAATCCGAAGTAAACTTCAGCGTCCGAAACAGCGGCGAGTACCGGCTCCGGCACCAGTTTGGCGCCGTCGCCGGAGGCAGCTGCCACGATCTCCACAGAATCGACCACCCAGTCCGGGCCGGCGACGTCACGCAATTGCTTTACGGCTTCGGGTGGAATCGACCAGCTGGGATACCGGTCGGAGTGCATCCATACGACCAGACGGCGGACCACTTGATTAGGAGCCTGTTGAACAGCTCGGGCTGCCAAGCCCCATGCGTTCGCGCACTTCGGCGATCGTATCGCGGGCTACGGACCGTGCCCGCACCCCACCCGCGGCCAGAATTTCCCAAATCCGCTCGGGACGGTCTCGGAATGCTTGCGCCCGCTCCCGGACAGGTGCGAGTGTGGCCGCCAGGTTGTCGGCCAGCTGATTCTTGCAGTCCACGCAGCCGATTCCGGCCGTCTGGCAGAGAATCTCGATGTCGTCCCGCTCGGCGGCCGGCGTGAAGTGAGCGTGCAGGGCGAACACGTTGCAGACATGCGGGTTACCCGGATCGTTTCTGCGCACACGGGCAGGATCTGTCACCGCCGTCCGAAGCAGGACACGCATCTCTTCCGGCTCTGTCAGGAGCGGGATCGTATTGCCCTGCGATTTGGACATCTTCAAGGCACCGTCAAGCCCAAGAACACGCTTCCCTTCGGTGATCAACGCCTGAGGTTCGGGAAAATAATCTCCGAATCGTGTGTTCCAACGCCTGGCAATCTCCCGGGTCAACTCAAGGTGCTGACGTTGATCCTCCCCTACCGGCACGTATTCGCCCAGATAGAGCAGAATGTCGGCCGCCTGGAGAACGGGATAGGTCAGCAGACCAGCGTTTACACTCTCGACATCCTGAGACTTGTCCTTGAACTGGGTCATTCGCTGAAGCTCCCCCAAGGGCGTGACTGTACCCAGAAGCCACTGAAGCTCAGCATGCTCGGGAACGGCAGACTGTACGAACAGCGTGCACAGCTCAGGATCGAGTCCGCTCGCCAACAGGCCTACCGCCATGTCGAACACTCGCTGAGACAGTTCAGCCGGTTTATAGGCAGTCGTTATCGCGTGCAGGTCTACGATGCAGTAGAAAGCATCGTAGTCCGCGAGCAGCCCGACCCAGTTCTGCACGGCACCGAGGTAGTTCCCGAGGTGCAACTCACCGGAGGGCTGAATGCCGCTGAAGATGCGGGGTTTGCGCTGACTCATCCGGGGTTAGGTTGTGGGAAATTCAGGTCACAAGCAGGTCGTCGCAAGGTACTTGCGGTCGGAAACGCGGGCAACAACGAGAGCCGGCATGACGGACGTCGCAAACGCAGAACTTCTGGAAATTGCACTGTCAGCGGCGACAGCCGCGGCTGCGGTGCACGCCGCGAGTGCCGGGCGTCTCAATCCCTCGCAATGGGAAGAAAAGGGACGCGCCGACTTCGTGACCGAAGTGGACCTGGAAGCTGAGCGGCAGATCGTAGAGACCATACTGACACGATTCCCGAATCACGCGATTCTAGCTGAGGAAAGCGGCGCCACAGCCCCGGCATCGGATTCACTGGCTGTCGTGCGCTGGATCATCGACCCGCTGGATGGCACGACCAACTGGCTGCATGGCTATCCAGAGTATGCCGTTTCTATCGCTGCCCAGGACGCTAACGGCCTTCGAGTTGGCGTGGTGCTCAACTCGGCGACCGGTGAGTGCTTCGAGGCGGTTCGCGGAGAGGGCGCACGAAGGGACGGAGTGACGATTGGCGTGTCGGGCCTCACGGACGTGCGGCTCGCCTTGATCGGCACGGGATTTCCGTTCAAGAGACTGGACATCCTGGCGGCGTATCTCGAGACGTTTTCGAACGTTCTGCGCAACACGGCCGGCATCCGCCGTTCCGGTGCCGCCGCTCTGGATCTGTGCGACGTGGCATGCGGTCGGCTGGATGCCTTTTTTGAATTTCACCTGATGCCCTGGGACGTTGCGGCTGGAGCACTCATCGTGCGGGAGGCAGGCGGGCGATTCGAAACGTTGCCGGTCGACGGCGTCTCATCAGGAGAGGGCGAATTCCCAATCGGCGGATTCGTGGCTGGAAGTCCCGGCGTGTGGGACGGCTTCAGGAAACTGCTACCTGGTGACGAGCCAGACGCCGGCAAACAGCAGGCCGATTCCCATGGCTCGGACCGGATTGAGTAGTCGGACCTCGAGACCGAGCAAACCGAAATGGTCGATCACGGCCGCCGATTCGCTCGCTCATCAGGCTGACGAGCGGACTTTGAAGACCAATCGCCAGACCCCCGATGAAAGCAATCGCGAGAGCCAGCAGAAGGGCCGTCATGCGAACCGGATCTTCACTCTTCCTCGTCCACCTCTTCCACCTCTTCTTCCTCTTCCACCTCTTCCACCTCGTCCACCTCGACGATTTCTACTCCGTCTCCGTCGTCGTCGCCGTCTACGTCCTCGTCGTCCGCCGCCTCGAGTGCCTTGGGCGCTTCACATTCTGCCGGGCCCAGTATGCCCATGTCCCGCTTGAGTGCCAGCAGGCGGTCCTCAACATCGACATCGCTGCCCACACCCTCGAGCAAAGTGAACTCGCGCGTCAGGTCGTCGCCTGCAAGATCCTCGGTGACTTCGGCCGCAGCGATAGCCGTCCGTTCCGTCTCTTCGATTTTCTCAACCATCTGATCGAAGGCGCGGAAGGCACTCTTATCCTGCAGACCGGCCATCGTGTCGTGGATCCGTCGCTGTGCCTGTGCCCGCTTCTGCTTCGCGATCAGGAGGTTCTTCTTCCGTTTCGCCTCTTCGATTTTCGAATTCAGCTGGCGCAACGAATCTTTGAGGTGCTCCGTCTCTTCGCGGTGCTTAGTCCACTGTTCTTCAAGTTCGGCGGCGTTAGACGCGTGCTCCTGCCCTCGCACCAGAGCCTGTTTGGCCAGGTCGTCGCGTCCTTCGCGAATGGCGAGTCGTGCGCGCCGCTCCCACTCCTGGGCCAGCTTGCGCTCGTCCTCGACCTGCATGCGCAGCTTTCGCTCATCAGCGATCGCAACGGCCACCTCCTGCTTGGCCATCGCCAGCTGCTTGCGCATGTCCTCGATGACCTGCACCAGCATCTTTTCCGGATTCTCAGCCTTTGCGATCAGATCGTTGATGTTCGACCTGAGAAGACGGGAGAAACGATCAAATATTCCCATGTCAATCAGCCCGTGGTGAGTTGTCTTTATGCGATGTCAGGGCGATCGAGAGGCTCTCGAATGACGCCTGGAATTCAGAAAAGTCCAGATTCTCGAGTTCCAGGGCATCACTGAGCACGATCTCGCCGTCCTCCAGGCCGTAAGACCCGTGTACGAGCTCCGAGGCGTTCATCTCCAGCAGGCGGCCAAACAGGCTCAGCCGCTCCGCATCACCCTCGGGCACCTGTTCGACAGCCGAGCGCAGGACGATGAGTGGTGGTGAATAACTCACGACGATTGACGACCGGCCCGTAATTTCGGGATCAATGATCCACAGATTCTCTCCGATCTCCTCGTAATCCAGCTGCATTCGAATCATGAAGCTCTCGAAGTCTTCTCGACTTATCATCCGATTCAATCCTCGGGTTTGGCGGATATCGACGCCGAGGGCGAGGCCTCGAGCAGCCGAGTCAGGAATTCCTGCCTGTCCGCCAGTTCATATACCTGGTCACTCAGGAGTCGCATTTGCTCCTCGAGTCCCACGATTCGATGCGCTCCATCTTCGTCCGGCGCCAACTCCGGACGCGAGGCCCTTGCTGTGATCGCATTCGCTACTGCTCTGGCTATCGGCGAAACCACAAACATGATGACGATGACTATCAGGATCCATGTCGGCATCGGTCGCTTCATCCCTCTAGGGCGCGCTTCGAACCCTCACACGGCATCCTACGGATTCGGACACCATGTGGTTTCGAAATCGACCGCCCGTACGGTAACGCCGCAGGTCCGTTGTTCCAACCGAACGCGCTGCTGGCAGTAGACATTCATGTGAATAGCCCGCAGCGGGCGTGCATTATTCGACCGCCGCGTTGGCGAACGTGCCAGCTCAGACTTCTACCGGTATTCCGAGGTGCGAAGCCAGATAGCGCCCCGTGTGGCTGGTCTTCGAAGCTGCGACGTCTTCCGGCGTACCACACACGACCACGGATCCACCCCCGGACCCACCCTCCGGACCCAGATCGATCACATGGTCGGCGGTCTTGATCACGTCGAGATGATGCTCGATGACGATCACCGTGTTGCCAAGTTCCACGAGTCGATGAAGGACTTCGAGAAGAATCCGAATATCCTCGAAGTGGAGTCCCGTAGTCGGTTCATCGAGAATATAGACAGTCTGACCCGTGCTTCGTTTCGCCAGTTCTGACGAAAGCTTCACCCGCTGGGCTTCACCTCCGGACAGCGTGGTCGCCGACTGCCCGAGCGTGATGTAGCCGAGCCCGACATCAGACAGCGTCTGGAGACGCGAGGCGACCCGGGGGATAAGCTCAAAGAACTCCCGGGCCTCGTCGACGGTCATCGCCAGGACGTCCGCAATGCTCTTTCCTTTGTAAAGTATTTCGAGCGTCTCGCGATTGTACCGACGTCCCCTACAGACGTCGCACGGCACGTAGACATCCGGCAGGAAGTGCATTTCGATTTTCACCAGACCGTCACCGCGGCAGGATTCGCAGCGACCGCCCTTCACGTTGAAGCTGAACCGGCCCGGCGTGTAACCCCGAATTCGTGACTCGGGGAGGCGCGAATAGAGATCACGGATGGGACCGAACACACCGGTATATGTGGCCGGGTTTGACCGCGGTGTACGCCCGATCGGACTCTGATCAACGTCGATCACCTTGTCGATCCACTCGACCCCCTCGATGTCGTCGTGCGCTCCCGGAACCGACCTGGCCCGGTGAAGCTTGCGAGCCAGCCCGCGCCACAGAACGTCCTCGACCAGCGTAGACTTGCCCGAGCCCGAGACCCCCGTGACGGCGATGAACGTGCCGAGCGGGAATTCCACGTCGATCCCACGGAGGTTGTGCTCGCGAGCGCACCGCACGATCAGGCTGCGGCCCTGCCGGGCTGTCCGTCGAATTTCAGGCACGGGAATCGTGCGATCTCCTCGCAGGTAGGCGCCGGTGAGCGAATCCGGATGATTCAGGAGGTCCGACAGCGTGCCCGACACGATGATCCGACCCCCGTGCCGGCCGGCCCCCGGTCCCATGTCGACGATCTGATCTGCGGCCCTGATCGTCTCTTCATCGTGTTCCACGACGAGGACCGTATTGCCGAGATCGCGGAGTGTCCGAAGTGTCCCGAGCAACCGCTGATTGTCACGAGCATGCAAACCGATGCTCGGTTCGTCGAGTACATACAGAACACCTACGAGTCGACTCCCGATCTGAGTGGCCAGGCGTATGCGCTGGGCCTCGCCGCCCGCCAGGGTGTCCGCCGAGCGTCCCAGCGTGAGATACCCCAGACCGACTTCAACCAAAAAACGCAGCCGATCCACGACTTCCTTGAAAATCGGCTCGGCGACTTCGATGTTGAGTCCTGCCCCTTCCAGGTCGGTCGCCGTGCTGGCAAAGAACTCGAGCGCCTGTCCGACTGGCCACTCGACGACTTCCGCGATCCCTCGACCTGCTACCGTCACGGCACGACTCTCGGGCCGCAGCCGACCACCCTGGCAATCGGCGCACGGACGGGCCGTCATGTAGTCGTGCAGCGACCGCCGCACCGAATCGCTTTCGGTCTCATGGTACGTGGTACGGACATTTTCCAGATAACCTTCCCAGTTCAGCGCTGAATCGCCCTCGAGGATTGCGGCACGTTGCCCAGCGCTCAACTGGCCCCAGGGCTGATTCAACTCAAACCCGTGGACCGACGCGAGCTCAGGCAGAACGACCCGTCGCAACCGCCCGGTCGGCACACCCCAGGCAAGCAGCACGCCCTCCAGGATGGAAATGCGTTCGTTGCCTATGATCAGCTCCAGGTTGGGTTCGAGCCGAACACCGAGTCCGTCGCAACCCTGGCAGGCACCGTACGGCGAATTGAAGCTGAATTGGCGGGGCTCCAGTTCCGGAATGCTGATCCCACAGCCCGGGCAGGCATAGTGCTCGCTGAACAGGTGGGGTTCGTACTTGCCTTCCGCCCCCTTGAGGTGATGGATGACCTCGACCGCGCCATCGGCCATTCGAAGTGCCGTCTCTACTGATTCTGCAATTCGTTGCCGGGTATCTTTCCGCAGCACCAGTCGATCGACCACCACTGAAATGTCGTGATTCGACCGCCGGTTGAGAGCCGGTGGCTCGCTCAGGTCGATCAACTCACCGTCCACGCGGGCCCGGACAAACCCCGCTTTCAGCGAATTCGCGAACAACTCACGAAATTCGCCCTTCCGGCCGCGCACGAGTGGAGCCAGGATTTCTATCCGACTACCCGTCGGCCAGCCGGTGATCTGCGCGGCAATCTGCGTCGGCGATCCACGGCGTACCGGGCGACCACACCGGGGGCAATGTGGCGTTCCCGCCCGAGCCCACAGCAGACGCAGATAATCATAAACTTCGGTAACGGTACCGACGGTACTGCGCGGATTCCGCGTCGTCCCCCGCTGCTCGATGGCGATCGCTGGCGACAGCCCATCAATCTGATCGACGTCCGGCTTCTCCATGACGCCCAGGAACTGCCGGGCATACGCTGACAGGGATTCCACGTAACGTCGCTGGCCCTCGGCGTAAATCGTATCGAAAGCCAGGGACGACTTCCCCGAACCTGACAGGCCGGTGATAACGGTCAGTGCGCCACGTGGAATCGAGACATCCAGATCCTGCAGATTGTGCTCTCGCGCCCCCCGAATCACGAGGTAGCCTTCGGGTCGGCTCTCGGCGGTCAAGGATTCGGCTCCCCTCGCCACAAATCCTCAAGCGTCTCCCGGCTGCGCACAACCTGGAAACTGTCGCCCTCGACCATGATCTCCGCGGGACGGGGCCGCGAATTGTAGTTCGACGCCATCACGAACCCGTAGGCGCCGACGTCCCTCACGATGAGCAGATCGCCAGGCTGAACGTCGTGCAATGGACGGCCGGTACCGATTACGTCTCCCGATTCGCAGGTCGGACCCAAGACATCTACCGTCGCTGGACCGGCCAACGATCCCGCAACGGGTTCGATACGATGCTCAGATCCGTACAGGGCAAAACGTATGAAATCCGTGAATCCCGCATCGCAGATCAGGGCAGGCATCCCACCGCATTCCCGACGGTACAGGACTCGCGTGAGCAAAGATCCGGCGCGTGCCAGGATCGATCTTCCGGGTTCAAACCGGCTCGAAAACCCCGTTCCGTCAAGACGCTCATCGACTCGCCGAACCAGCTCCGACGGATCGGGATCAAGATCAGACTCATAATCGACCGCCAATCCACCGCCTAGATCGAATTCACGGACGGGGGCGTCCGAAGTACTCAGCTGCCCGGCAAGGTCCAGCAACACGTCGAGCGCCCGATCCCACGGATCCAGCGTGTCGATTCCGGAGCCGAGATGGACGGCGAGTACTTCCGGAATCAACCCGGGCGTTCCGGCAAGTCTATTCCAGACATCGGCGACCTCCGGCAGAGCGTAACCGAATTTCGCATCCGTTCGTCCCGTCTCGAGCGAAGGATGTGCTCCGGCGCGAATTCCGGGCCGAACACGGACTCCGATCCGGGTCGGATGTGCCGGATCCGCACTTGCGATCGCAGCGTCTACCTCATGATCGGCCTGAAGTACGACAAGCGCGAGACCCGACCCTATCGCATCTGCCACGACGTCAGCCGCTTTGGGAACCCCACCCAGCAGAATCCTGTCTAGTGGAAAGCCGGCCTGTTCAGCACGGGCACGCTCACCTGCTGTTGCAACTTCAATTCCTATTCCCGTACCTCTCAGTCGATGGAGGACCGAGAGGTTCGAATTCGCCTTCGCCGCAAAAAAAATGCGTGAGGCGTCACCGGCCGCATTCACCCAGTTCCGGGCTGCCGTTTCAAGCGCGTGCGCCGAGTAGATGTAGGTGGGGGTGCCTTGGGATGCCGCGATCTCTTCAAGGATGTCCCGGTGCGGACGACTCATCGAGGCACGAGGATCCTGCCGGCCAATGGGTCAATCTCGACCTCCAGTGGCGTCTCACCCCGTACCTGACCGTCGACCTGGATCGCTACGGGCGGGTCGGTCTCGATCCGTACCTTCCGGGCCTGAAGAAAGAACATCCGGTCGTCGCCGGCGAATCGCCGGGTTGCCATGCGCCATAGGATCCCCGCCATGTCGGGCAGGTGTCGGGGAGCGAACACGGCTATGTCCAGTAGTCCATCCTGGAGATCCGTGCGGGGCGCGACCATGACTTCCATGGGTAGCGACCCGGCCCCGATCAAGCCGGCATTCGCCAGCAATACCATCGCTGCCTCAACCTCGACAACCTGGTCGTCAGCATGAATGACATACTTCGCGCTTTTCGATGCGATGACGTGCTTGATGCCCGAGTAGAAATAGGCGAGAATTCCAAACTTGTTCTTCAATTCTGCTGTGGCGCTCGCCATGACTTCCGCATCCAGGCCAGCCCCTGCGATCAGGGCAAAGTGCGCACCGTCAAACAGTCCCAGATCGATCGCCTCGACTCTCCCCTCGACGGCGACTCGCACGGCATCCTCCAGCGAATTGGGAATCCCGAAATTCAAGGCGAGTTGATTGCCCGTACCAAACGGCAGGATCGCAACAGGAATTTCCGTACGAGCTGTACCCCGGAGCGCGAGTGCAATCGTCCCGTCACCCCCCGCAGCAACCACGGCCTTGTACCCAAGGTCCACAGCTCGCCGAACGACCTGGAGTCCTTCTTCTTCGGTTTTCGTCTCTACGATGTCGAACGCCACGCCGTGCGCCGCCATGGCACCGCCGATGCGGCGGCGCAGAGGGCCCGGTTGCCCACCTGCTGCTTTCTGGTTGAGCAGTACCAGATAACGTTCCGAGGTGGGAATCGGGAATTCACGCACTGGAATAAGCCAATGATTCGAACCGCTTCACGTCATTCACCCGCGCCTCCGTTTGGATTTTCGCGAATCGGCAAGATAGGGCGACAGGCTCCTGCAAACACGTCTGGATGTCTGATGAAGAACCGGCGTGCCTAAAAGTCCCACTGCCGGAACAGCATCAGGCCCCAGGTGCGATTGCTGAATACATCCAGGCTGGTTCCATACGCCGAGTACCGGCGCGCCCGATCTTCTGTGCTGAATTCGAGTCGCCAGTCCGGCAGGAAGCTCCATTCGAGAGCGGCCCCAGGCAGGAAGCCACCGAGTGGCTGCGTGGCCCGCACGAAGACGTCGGGCGTCAGATAGCGACCGATCTCCACCTCAGTACCATACAGGAGGCTTCTCTGGGTCCCACCGCCGAGGCCTGTATTCCCGCTGCCCGACGAGCGAATGTCCAGGTAATCGACCAGGCCGACTCCCCCGACCAGGACCTGTGAAAACTGGCTTCCGACCTGGCCGAGTAGTCCTTCTCGCAGGATAGAGATCGCAAATTCGCCACCCTCCGCACCCGCCCCGATGCACGGACTCGAAAACAGCAGGTAGCAGATTCGCTCCGATTCGGGCAGAGGCGGAGTGCTGCTGGTCGTCATCGTGGGTGCAAGCGACGTCCCGCGTACATGGACGGATACCTCGAGCGGACCAAGATCCGACCGGGTCCGGAAAACGGCGTCGATGTCGAGATTGGGATCCATGCCGGGTGATCCCACGAACCTCACTGCACCGCGGCTGATTCGCAGCTTGCGGGACAGGAGGCTCGATATATCGGTGCTCGATCCGAAGGAGTAGCGAAAGCTGCCGCGCGGAAGCTGGATGGTCCCGAATGCAACGAGTTCTCCCGTCGCCCGGTTCATGCGAACATCGAGTTCCCCGGCCAGCTCGACCTCCAGCCCTTCGGATCGCAACCACAACGCCGGACCAATATCAAACTGCATGTCCATCCGCAGATTCTGGAGGAACGGGTTCCTCGTGGCCTGAATCAACCTCTGCTCTATGATCACGGTGGTATCGATCAGCGCGTAGATGGCCGGATCGGACAGGTCCACCGCCTGCCGGCGGCGGAGGAAGCGCTCGGTCCTGAAGTCACCCTCGGACAGGCGGAACCGGCCCGTCAATTCGGGACTCTGGTAGCTTCCGGCCAGCTTGCCTCGGCCGTCGAGCCGTACGCTGGCCGTGCGACGGTCCAGTCCTTGAAAACGCTCCGCGCTCAGATCCAGGTCCAGTCCGATGTCGCTGATACTGGCGAGATCCAGCGTGCCCTTAAGGCTGGCAGAGCCGCCAGCGGACGATCGGATGCTGAGGGTGTCGATTCTCGCTTTCGTGCCCGCAAACACGACACGGCCCTCGATTTTCTCAAGCCGAATCCCGAGGCCGGGAACGAACATCTCCATTTGGTGAACTTGTGTGTCACCATTGAACAGGAGAGCTGAGGGCTCCCCCGTGACCTCGACGCTACCCCGCGCATAACCGCGGACATCCCGTATGGTGGAGATGCCGATGCCCAGAGCATCGAGTGGCATACTGTCGACGACGATGGTGAGGCTAAGCGGATTCTCCAGGAGGCGCTGGTCAATATTCCGCATCGACAGATCAGTGCGCAGGAAGCCATCGAGACGGCCCAGTTCGAGACCCTTGGAAGTAATGGCCATCGCAACCGCGAGACGGCGACCCGAGTAGCTGAAGTCCCCCGTCAAACCGTCATAGCTGATTCCTTCGATCGACGGCTCTGAGATATCGAGGTGCGCGTCCCACAACGGAGCGTCAGCCGTGCCGCGCACACTCGCCCCGAACGTGAGCTCGCCTGTCAGATCACGCGGATTGCCAACGAGCTTCAAGACATCCTCGAGACGGATTCCGCGGACTGCGATGTCCAACCGCGCAGGGCCCGAATCGGGAACCACTCCGTCGATCTGCAACAGTGCTCCCCCGTCTCCCAGCAGCGTTAAACCGTCGGCGGAGAATCCCTGCTTCCCATAGAAGATGGACGCCGTATCCCTCAGGTTGAGGGTCCGCTGCCCGAGCCGCAGATCGAAGCGATCGACCCGCACCCGTTTCGCTTCCTCGGTCCAGTCGAGGACGGTCTTCAAGTCCAGTGAGATCGTCGTGTCACGCAGCGCGCTGAACTCCAGACTGCTCCGGGCCGAATCCTGGCGCACCCACCGAATATGCAGTTGATCGAGGAACACACCGAATACCGTTGCGGCCTCGGCCTCCGCGCGAACGCTCACCGTTCCCAGGTTGCTCAGATCGGGAACATCGACAGTGAGTTGAAGCGAATCAGCGCGATGTCCTCTGAATTCAATCGATCGGGCATTCACCCGGCCACCGAATGAAAACTGCTTCACGTTTCCGTACAGCACACCACGTGCGATAGCGGACCCGGCCAGTGTATCCGGTGCGGGCAGGACGGCAGCCCCTGGTTCCGGCCCCCCGTTCCGCGGTTGGTCGGCCGAGACATCAAACGCCGCGAACAGATCGCTGACGTTATCGAGCGTACGCGCTGGATTGCGTCCGGGAACGATCCAGGCGTTCCACGTGGACAGATCGGGCATGTCCACATCCAGGATCAGCGACCCGCTGGTCTCCTGCGTCAGGCCGAACGATCCGCGCCCGTTTATTACACCGGCAGACGTGCGTACAGCGAAGGTATCTGCGACAGCAAGACCGTCCGACATCGTGAACCGGATCAGGCTTGTATCCACCCGGGCGCCTTCGAACAATGACGGAAGGATCACGAGATCGAATCGAGCCCGGAGCGTGGCAGGATCCGTCCCGACGCCTACGATGCGCCCCTCTACGGCGAGCCTGGTTTCCGGGCCCCCATCAATCCACTGGCTCAACTGGATGTTTTGCGCCAGGAGTCTCGCATCGTAGGTCTGCACCTCGGACTCCACGTCGAACCGACCGTCGAAGTTCAGCAACCCGCGGGGGGTCCTCAGATCGGCGACGATCTGCAGATCGTCCAGGCGTCCCCGGGCCGACACGGGTCCTCGGACCTCTCCAACAAGATCTACTCCAGGTAGCCACGGCCGAATGGCCCTCACAGCCAGGGGTTGGAAGTCGAATCGGACATCCAGCATCGCCCGATCCGGCGTCTTCAGATCGATCGTGCCATCACCGGACAATGAGGAGAAGGATCCGTCCGGGTCGCGGTGGTCGGTGTCGATCGTGAATGCGACCCGCCCCCCTGCCCTGCCGTCGAGCGTCGCCGTTCCGGTCGCTCTGCCGCCGAAACGTGATTCGATTCCAACGGCGCGAGTCCAGCGCGGCTCAAATTCACGCATGTCCAGCGACAGGGCCCGCATCAAACGAGGTTCGACCAGGGAAAGTTCACCTCGAACTCCCAGGTACGACGGTGCAATGGTGTCGCCACCCGGAAGGTCCCTGAGATCCAGGTCCGCAGTCAGATCGAACAGGGTAATGCGACCGGTCCCGCTGACGGGACCGGTCACGAGTCCGTCGATCAGCGACGGCCGAGCCAGCACTTCGTCCACCATCGCCAGACGAACGGGGTGCAAGTCGAGATCAAGGCTGGCGAACCGGGGCGGAGCTTCCAGGTGCAATTCGAAGCTTCCGGTAATGTGAGACTCGTCAACTCGAATATCGCCGTTGGTTATCTCGGTGACGATGACGCCATCGGGCCTGGTGTACAGGCGCAGGTCAGAAGGACCGCCTCCGCGCGTCGGAAGTGGGACTGGCAGCCACTGTAGATCTTCGAATCCCAGTGGATCCGCCTCCAGTTCAAATGCGAATGCCAGCGGATTCGTCGGCAACACCCACCCATCACCCTGCAACGAACTCGTCTGAGTCTCCAACCGATCGATGTGGATTTCGATGGAATCGCGGAAGGTGATTATTCCGTTGAATCGTTCAATATCGAGAATCTGCGTAACGATCGCTGCTTGTGTCCGCAGGCCTTCTATCTCAATGCGAAGTGGCCGAACCGGATCGGTAATGCGTACGAGGGGGAACAGACCGGATAGCGAGTCGAGCCGAATGACCCTCTCGAAGATATCGGGACCCACTTCCTCCACTCGCCACAGAGCCTCCCCGTTCAGGCCAGCACGGATCCTGGCGGTCCGGGCGGTTCCGGTAAGGCCTGCGGCCCATGGCGTACGTATCTCGATGATTCCTTCCCGAACAGCAAGATCAGTCAGCAGAACGCGCGTGCCACTGGGCCCGGAATTTTCGTCGCCGGCGAAGATGCGATCGTAGTTCCATGTGCCCTCCGCATCCTGGTGCAGCAGCAACCGGGCCCGACTCGCCGTTACTGCCCGAAACCGGTAGGTCCCCCATAGCAGGCTCAGCGGATCGTACTCCATGCGCACGCTGTCGAGAACGACGAATTCCTCGCCGGACGCATCCCTGATCACGAACCTGTCGAGCAGAACGCTGGTCAGCAGGTTGCCGCCAAGTATCGGCCCGAAGTCCACGTCCCCGTTGACGACCCGATCGAGTTCGCCCTCGACGAAAGCCGCCACCGCTCCTCGTCCGACGACTGTTTGAGTCAGAAGAATGGAGCCCGCGGCAAGAGTCAGCGACGCTATACCGACGAGCGTCAGCAGGGCCCGCGCACCCACATCGAATCCTCTACGAACGAAGCCGTGGCGGGGAGGATCCTCCAATTCGAAGTCCTCCGGAAGGATCATCTCAAAACGCCTCGCCGATCGATACCTGAACCTGAAGTCGTCGCGCGAATTCAAGCAGTAGACCCGGATCGTCGAATGTGAACGGGTCGTAGCGAACGGTACGATTCAACTTCTGAATGTCTCCTCCTTCGAGAACGGCCACGACGGGAAGGTCGGAAGGCCCGGACGGATTGTATCCCAGATCCAGGCGAAGTGGGCCGATCGGACTCCTGAATCGCACGCCGACGCCGGGCGTCGCCACGAAGTCTTCGCGGTCGCTCAGGCTACGCCACACCTGACCGACGTCCACGAAGCCGACGACGGTCCACCGATCCCCAACCTTCGCGCGAAGCTCAAGACTTCCCTCCAGGACAGCGTTTCCGCCTGACGGTCGCTCGTCGAATGCCCTGGCGGTCAGCCCGTCCACGCATGCATCCAGATCTTGATCCGGGCACTCATCGGCTGCATCGAAGACGAGTACGGTGGGCCCCAACAGGTTTGCCCCGAAGCCTCGAACACTTTCGGCTCCTCCGGCAAAGAATCGCTTCCTGGGATGGATGATCTCGTCCGTCGCGCCGACTGCCCCGAATGTCTGGGACGCCAGCGCATTGATCGAACCGAACCGAATATGGCTCGCCAGCACGGTCGACCTCATAAGTCGCTTGAATATCGCAGCTTCGAACGATGTCCGGACGTAGCGATAGTCGGATCCGGTAATCCTCCCGGCGTGTTCGAATTCAGCCGCCAGGTAGAAGCCACGCGACGGCGAGAACCGACCGTCGGTCCGGTCGAGAGCCCACAGCAGACCAAGCGGAGACAACCAGCGACGCTCTGACAGCACGCTGATGTCCTCCGGATCGCAGAACCCGAAATTCACGCAAAAGTAAATGTCAGCAGACTGCTCGCCGAATGACGTCAACTCGGGACTGACGAACGCTGTGAGCGCCAGACTCGGTGAAAACCGATGCGTGAAGGCCAGTTCGCCGCCCGTGCTCGTGCGCACGAACAGGTCGGGCACCGTCTCTTCTTCGGCGTAGATCGTGGCGCGTAGCGAATTCTTGCCTCCACGGAACACGGGCTGCTCAAAAGCTACCTCGGCCCGGAAGTTGAGTTCTTGAAACACTTCTTCCGGGCTGACGTCCGTGCACGGAAAGTCGCCCTGGAGCTGATCCGCGAACAGGTTGGAGACACGGGTAGTCAACCGCAGAACACGTCCCTGGCCGAGGAAATTCCGATTGGTAAGCTGGGCCTGGGCCTGCCCGCACTCGTCCGTTTCCATGCCGAATCCGATGGCCAGAGTGCGCTTGGGGGCCGGTGCGACGAGGATGCGCAGATCGATCAGCGTATCCGTATCCGTGCGGCGTTCCGAAGTTACGGTTGCAAACTGGATCGCCTCGAGATTGTACAGTCGACGCTGACTTGCGATGATCTGGCCG
>SMVB01243618.1_pt1 | contig 16612 bp, 14 predicted proteins | sample 2456461 | NCBI WGS metagenome assembly SMVB01 (sample SAMN11095934, study PRJNA526329) | marine sediment metagenome | biome: Marine sediment; feature: Surficial sediment; material: Deep marine sediment; isolation source: Hadal surficial sediment | place: Pacific Ocean | collected 2014-05 | depth...
CTCCAGCCATCCGGAACGCTGGCGTCGACCGTGACCTTGCGGTGCCAGAAGAGCCAACGGCCGTCGATCTTGCGGTACTCATCGACATAGCGGCCCCAGTGGTCGACACCGCCGTCCGTCAGCACGACGTAATAGCACCGGCTGCGTGCGCCGGTCTCGCTGTCAACGTCGATCTGAAGCGTTGCCGTGAAGTGGCGGATGAATCGGGCGCGTGCGCCCTCGACACTTCCCGTTCCGCTCGCGACGTCCTCGAACATGGCGCGGATCGCGTCTCGGCCGCGATACGTCGCCGTAGGGATCTCCATCGTGGCGTCCTCGGCGAACAGATCGAGCAGCGGATCGAAGCGGCCGGAGTCGCCGTTCGCGTTGTAGCGCGCCACGAGGTCGCGAATGCTCTCGCGCGCCTCGAGTTCCCAGTGGTCCATACGACTCCCCTCCCCGCTGCCTCTCGTGACATGCTGGATCCCATTCGTTGTAACGGCAACGCGCTCGGAGCGCCGCTCGACGCGGCGAGCCGGCGAACGAGACTACGCAATCGGATCCAGCTCAGATCCCGTGATCTGCCTCACGCTCGAGGATGGCATATCCTGCGACCCTGATGGATGGAGTCTTCCCGTTGAGTGCATTCATCCGAGGTCGCGAGTCATGGATCGAGTTCGGATTCCGTCATGGCGTAGCGTAGGACTGGCAATTTTCGCGCTGTCTCACGTGTTGGCCCTCGCCGTGGCGTCGCCGTCGAGTGCCCAGGATTTCTCGACCCACCGGCTCGTGTCGGGGCTCGCGCGTCCCGTCTTTCTGACAGCCCCGCCGCAGGATTTCACCCGGGTGTTCATCGCCGAGCAGCACACGGGAGAAATCAAGATCCTGCGACTCGCCGACGAATCGCTGCTCGCGGAACCCTTTCTCGATCTCGACGGCATCTCGACCGGCAACGAGCAGGGGCTGCTCGGAGTCGCGTTCCATCCCGACTACCAGACGAACGGCTTCGTCTACGTCTATGTCACCGACCCGACTTCGCGCGTGCTGCGCTTTCGTGTTTCAAACGACGCGGACGTCGCCGACCCCGACAGTCAGCTCCAGATCATCGCGTTCGGCCAACCGCAACCGAATCACAATGGAGGTTGGATCGGCTTCGGCCCAGACGGTGCGCTCTATATCGCAACCGGAGATGGGGGAAGCAGCAACGACGACGGCAACGGGCATACCCCTGGAATCGGAAACGCCCAGGACCTGACGGACAACCTGCTCGGCAAGATCCTCCGAATCGACGTCGATGGTGACGACTTTCCGATGGACGGCGATCGGAACTACGCGATTCCCTTCGACAACCCCTTCGTTTCGATCGAAGGGGACGACGAGATCTGGGCCTACGGTCTGCGCAATCCCTATCGCGCCAGCTTCGACCGCCAGTCGGGCGACCTTTTCATCGGAGATGTCGGACAGATCAATTGTGAAGAGATCAACGTGTTGCCGGCCGGGAGTCGCGGCGGCGAGAATTTCGGATGGCGACTCCGGGAGGGCGTGATCGCAACGCCGACCGGTGGCGTGGGCGGCCCGCGCCCACCGGGCGCGCTCGATCCGATCATGGACTACCCGCGCCCGGGCGCCGTCGGACAACTGTGTTCCGGACCGCCGGTGGAATTCGAGGGCATCGCCGTCACGGGGGGAGTCGTCTACCGGGGTCCAGAAGCCTCGATTGCAGGTCGTTATTTTTTCGCGGACTTCTTCACCGGTGAGGTCTGGTCCTTTCTCTTCGACGGGTCCGATGCGGAGTTCTTCGATGGGACGAATTACACCGACCTCACCAACCATGCGCTCGATCCGCGTTTCGTCCCCGATATCGGATCGATCTCGAGCATCTCTTCGTTCGGAGAGGATGCGGCCGGGCGCTTGTACGTACTCGATCTGGCTGATGGTGAAGTCTTCCGGGTCCCGGAGCCTTCGACTTTCGCCGCCCGGTCGTTCAGCCTGTTAACGGTGGGCTTGATCGTGGCGTGGCGACGAAGGTTCGGGCCGTAACTACTTACCCACCAAACCGGCCAACGCGCCGAACGGCCATTGTCCCAGGTCGATCACGAACGCCAGCGGATAGAGCGCGATCTGTCCGCCCCAGGGCAATCCGGAATCCGACATGTGGCGCGTCAGCGGGAAGATGTAGTAGGGATCGTATTCCCAGCCATCGGGACTCCTCTCCTCCTCCGCATAGCGTGATCGTTCAGTGGACTCGTCGAAATCTTCAGCGTCCGCCGAAGCTGTACTCCCTGCCAGCAGACAGCCCATTCCGAAGACGAGAGCCAGCAGGCCCGTGGTGGTCAAGAAGCGATCGAATAGCCCTCGCAAATTCATGATCGTCTGGTCCTCGTCGGATGCGCGGCGTCACGGATCCTCTCGAGATCGCGCCTCGAGAATCCGTCCGTTGGAAACTCGCCGAAGTTTGCAGCGGTGCAACGCAAAGTTCAAGGCCGGAGGCCCGTGCGGTCGAAGGCGCCCCTTCGCGCCACTTTGCTCGGTACTCAGAAGCCGCGCGTCTCCCCGATGCTGAGGACCCAGGCCCCGTCCTGTCCGATCGAAGTCGACTTCGCCGCAGCCTTGAACCGGAGCGGGGGCTCATCCAGTGGTTCGTCCGACAGATCGAAGGTCCCGAAATGCATCGCAACCACGCGCTCGGCCCGTAGATCGAGGCTTGCCAGGATCGCCTCCTCGGGGTCCATATGCGACTCACGCATCATCGCGGACGGCGCATAGGCGCCGATCGGCATCGCGACCAGATCGAAGGGACCCAGGACCTGCCCGATCTGCTCGAATCCGTCGAAGTAGCCCGTATCGCCCGCGAAATAGAAGCGTCGGTCGGAACCGATGACGGCCCACGAGGACCACAGCGCCTTGCGGTCATCGGTCAAGCTCCGCTTGCTCCAATGTTGAGCCGGAAGACAATGAATCATGACGCCTTCGTGCTGAGTGGCCTGCCCCCAATCGAGCTCCTCGACTCGATCGATGCCCTTCTTTCGCAGAAGCGCCCCGTTTCCGAGCGGGACGAAGAATCGAGTGTCGGGATCGCGCTCGGCGAGCGCTCGCAAACTCGGCAGGTCAAGATGGTCGTAGTGATTGTGGGAGACGACCACGAAATCGATCGGCGGCAGGTCTGCGATCTCGATGCCCGGCGCAACGAACCGTCGCGGTCCCACAAAGGGCACCGGACTGGGCCTGTCCGACCAGATCGGATCGGTCAGGAAAGTCAGGTGATCCATCTGAACGAGCAACGTCGAGTGACCCACCCACGTAATAGTTGGGGCGCTATGCCGTGCGTTCTCGCGAAGATAGACACCCTTGTTGATGACGCGCGCGGGCGCGCCGCGGACGCCTCGAAAAGCCCCCGCCATGCGGCGCCACATGAAGGAAAATCGCACGCCAAAACTGCCGTGAGTGAGGTTCCCGACCGGATTCGTGAAACGCCCGTCCTCGTCACGGGGCGCTCCGCTGATCCGAAACGATTCGCTCGGAACCTCGCCACGCAGAGGCTTGGCCAAAAGGGGAAGGAGCAGTCCCAGAACCAGGACAGTTGCGAGCAGGGTTTGATGTCGCCTCATGCGGGAACCTTAAACCGTCCGCACGGGTTTGCGGAATTCGGGCCGTCGTAGAGAGGGGAAAACCGGCGCAGGCGAATCGAGAACTCGCCAATTCCCGGGGAGAATTGTCGGATTAGACCCTGATTTCCAGAAATCCGACCAAAACCCGCGACTTCCGCGATTCGCCCTCTGAGGCTGACTCGTCCCCGAGATTGCGAAATGTCCGGCCCACTCACAAACATCGTCTCGAAAAGGCTGCCGGCTTTTGGGAACTCCCCTATCTGCGCTTCTAACGATATGCTGCGGCGGCGAGCCTGTGGAGTTCGTCACACAATTTCGCAGGCTGGTGGACTTCGTCACACTGTCGAATCCGCGCGTTTTCTATCGTCCGACTTTCTGGCACCGGATCCCCCGGTACCCGAAAAGACGTCCTCTCGCTTCCGGAGTTTCGTTTGCGTCCGATTCGCTCTCGCTGGACCCGCCTGGCCCTGGCCACCACGCTCATTCTCCTGCTCGCTCCGGTCTTCGTCGGACCCGCTTCGGCCGACATCGGCTGGGTACGCGGCAATATCCGATTGAACCTGCGGTCCGGCGCGGGAACGAAGTTCAAGATCCTGGGTTCGATCGAGACGGGAGACGAGATGCAGATCCTCACCCGCGGCGAGAGCTGGACCCGAGTGCGATCCGCCGCAGGCAAGACCGGCTGGATTCCGGCGGGCTATCTCGAAACCGAACCGCCGCCAACGCTGCGCCTGGCTCAGCTCGAAACCGAAACTACGACGCTACGCACCCAACTCGAAGAGATCCGCTCGGAAGCGGCCCAATTGCGTGAATCGAATGTGACCCTCGGTTCGACCGACAGCGGCCAGCGCGAACAGATCGAATCGCTCAAGATCGAAAACTACGAACTCCGCGCGGGCAGTCGCTACCAGGAATGGATCACCGGCGGACTGATCCTCGCGAGCGGCATGATCCTCGGCTCCTTGCTCCACCGGAATTCGACGAGACGCCCGTCTTCTCGTATTCGGCTCTAGGAGGATCGCTTTTCCATGGATATCGCTGGGCTGAACGTCGTCGACGAAGTCAAGATGGGAATGATGCTCGGGGCGAGTGATCGGCAGTCGGTCCTCGACAGAGCGCGCAAAATGGAAGAGGGCGGCCTTGACTCGATCTGGGTCGGCGACCACATCGCCTTTCATATCCCAGTCATCGAATGCCTCAGCCTTCTATCGTTCTGCGCGGCGGCAACGGAACGAATCGAACTCGCAACCGGCGTGCTCCTGCTCCCTCTCCGCGACCCGACGCTCACCGCCAAGATGACCGGCACGATCGACATGCTCTCGAACGGCCGGCTGATCCTCGGCGTCGGTGTCGGGGGCGAATTTCCGCCCGAGTTCGAGGCGGTGGGCTCCCCGATTGCGGAACGCGGAGCGCGCGCCAACGAAACGATCGAGATCCTTCGCCGACACTGGAGCGAAGGAGCCGCTGAGTTCGAGGGCGAACACTTCCAGTTCGGCAAGGTCAAGATCGAACCGAAACCCGTCCGACCCGGCGGCCCACCGATCATCGTCGGCGGGCGCAAGGCTGTCTCGATGAGGCGTGCCGGGCGCCTCGGCGACGGTTATATCTCGCACATGTGCGATGTCGAAACCTACGCCTCGAACCTCACCCAGATCGGCAGCCACGCCGCGGACGCCGGCCGCGCCGGCAAGCCCTTCCAGACCGCAGCACTCCTGTTCACCGTCCTCGACGATAGTTACGAGGCCGCCCACAAACGCGCCGCAAAGATGCTCGGCACGATCTACAACACCGATTTCACGGAGGCCTCGAAGCGCTACTGCCTGCTCGGCAAGCCCGAAGACTGTCTCGACCAGATGCGAAAATTCGCAAAGGCCGGCTGCCGCCACTTCGTCATCTCAGCGCTCTCGGACCCCGACGAAATCCTCGAGCGCGCCTCGACCGAAATGATCACCGAACTCCGCTCGATCATCTGAACGCCCCCACACCGGAGCCTTCAGCCGACCCCGCACCAGCCGCGTGCACGCGCCAGCGAGGCAAGGGGCCCCAGCCCAAGGGCGCGCCGCGCCCGCAAGGTCAAAGCCCTCAGCCCAAGCGTGCGCCACGCCCGCAAGGTCAGAGCCTTCAGCCCAAGGGCGCTCTGCGCCCGCAAGGCTAAAGCCGCGCGAACATCCCGATCAGCACCCCGATCGCCAACAGGAACGCGAGCACCGCGCTGATCACGGCAGTCCGCCCGGCCATCCGATGAGTCCGGACGACCTTCGGTTCCGGCATCGGATCATTCGGGTCGTGGGTCACGAGTCGAGTGTCGACGAGCTTCCGCACCTGGAGCCAGGCGACGGAACCCGCCCCGATCATCAGCACCACGAAGAGTTCGTGGATCCGCAGGATCCACACGTCAAACAACGTCCAGACCGACTGATCTTCGCGCCCCAACACCACGACCTTCAAGACGTAGGTGCCGAGAAAGGCGAGGATCAGCAACGACGCAACTTTCATGGCACGCCGATGGCGGGCGATCTCACCTCGCCGCACAAAGCGAACCCCCGATAGCGCAAAGCCGCACAACACGGCCAGGTTCACGAGGGCCACCGTCCAGAAGAGAAGTTTAGGATCCATCAGGGTTCGAAACCCCTCCTCAGTCCCGTCATCGGGCGCGTGAGCGTAGCGAATGGAGCCGCGGGATACCGCGCACCCACCCGGCAGCACCGAAGCGGGGGATCACGCGGCGTCCGCGCCCTGTTGACTCGTCGCTTCGAGCTCACGGCCCGCGGTCTCGGGCAGCAGCCGAATCACGAAGACGCCGAGCACCGTGAGCCCGCTGACCAGGACGGCGGCGGGCCCGATCGATGTCCCGCTGACGGTCAGGACCCCGACCATGAAGTAGCCAGCGGCGCTCCCGAGCGTCTCCATCAGCGTCTCCCAGCCCATCGCGGTGTTGCGACTCGAAGTGGGAAAGAGTTCGGTCGAAATGATGCGCATCAGGACACTCGCACCGGTGAGGAGAAAGACGAGGGGAATCCAGAAGAACGGGATCATCCGCTCCGGGCCGTAATAGATCGCGAATGCGGCCAGTGGAAAGGCTCCGAACGCAAGCATCGCGACCGGCCGACGTCCGAAGCGATCGGCTGCCCATCCCATCACCGGATTCCCGAGTACACCGAAGGCCCCGGCAATGATCGCCATCATCGAGTATCTGCTCGTACTCCAGCCGTGGGTCGTCTGGACGAAATCGGAGAGCAACCCGAATGCCGGACTCGATCCCGTCGCGAAGACCAATGCCATCGCCGCGACCGCAAGGCTGCGCCTCGGATACTCCCGCACCATCTCGACGAGCGGTCGGAACCAGCTCCCGGCATCCACTCTCCCTGCAGTTCGCTCGGCCCGTGCCCGGGCGAAGCGGGCAGTCTCGGGAACTCGCCGAATGAACATCGGCATCATGAGCAGCGGCACCCCACCTACTATGTACATCGTGCGCCAGCCGAAGGGCAGCAGGTCCAGGCGAGCGTAGAGCAGCGCGCCAAGCCCGAAACCGAGAGAGCCGAGCGCGCCGAGGATTCCGATCCCCCAACCTCGATTACTCGCGGGCAATTCTTCGGCGATGATCACGACGGCGCAGGCCGTGCACGCAACGAGAAACGTTCGCGTCACCGTCTGCGCAATCACGAACTGAATCGCGCTCTGGGCGAAGCCGGACGCCAGGGTCCCGAGACTCATCCCCACGATCGCGATCAGGAAGACACGCCGGCGACCCATCCGATCTGCCAGCGGCAAGACGAGAAAGGCGGGGATTGCCCCGAGTCGGATCCAGGCAAAGAGTGATGAAGCCTCCGCCTGAGACAGCCCGAAGGTCTCGCGGATCTGCTTGAGCGCCGATGTGAGCATCGACATGTCGTAGTTTTCGAAGAGCGCGGCGAGAGAAACGATGCCTACGATGGATATATGTCTCGCGTCGAGACCGATTGGCACTCGCCCGAAGACATGCAGGAGCCACCAGGGGCGCTTCGCTCGCGTAGGAGCGATTTCGTGAGCGTCTCCATCGGTCGATTCGGGCACGCGCGGATCCTAGCAGTCGGCTTCGGCAGTTGGACCGCAACTGACCGGCAGTTCGTAGGCACGAAGTTCATCGTTGTCTTCGTTACGGGGGCGCTATCGGGTAGGATGGTTCCATGACCGTCCTCGCGATCCTGCCTGCTCGATTTGACTCGACCCGCTTTCCAGGCAAGCCGCTCACGCCGATTGCCGGCAAGCCCATGATTCAGCACGTCTGGGAGCGAACTCGTCAGGCGAAGAGTGTCGACGCGGTGATCATCGCGACGGACGACGAACGAATCAGGCTCGCCTGCGAGGCCTTCGGAGCCGAGGTCGAGATGACTCGCGAGGACCACCCGACCGGGACCGATCGTCTCGCGGAAGTCGCGGAGCGCCATGACCACGACGTGATCGTGAATGTTCAGGGCGACGAGCCGCTGATCGAGGGCTACGTCATCGATGCGGCGGTCGAGGCGCTCATGAAGGACGATCTCGCCGCGATGTCGACGATCGTTCATCGTGCCGAACCCGAGGCGTTCGATGATCCCAACCGCGTGAAGGTCGTGCTTGATGCCGCGGGCTTCGCGCTCTATTTCTCTCGCGCGCCGATCCCCTATCGAAGAAACGACACCGGCCTGGCCCCGCTCCAACACGTTGGACTCTACGTCTATCGCCGTGAATTCCTGCTCGAGATCGTTCGCCTGCCCCGCTCACCCGCCGAAAAGACCGAGGAACTGGAGCAACTGCGCGTGCTCGAGAACGGCTACCGAATTCGCGCAGCGGAGATCGAGGGCTGGACGAGCATCCCAGTCGATGTTCCGGAGGACGTTCGGGTCGTCGAGGCGGCGCTTGAAAAATCCGCTCGAGCGTCGGGCTCCCCATGAGCGCGCGGATCACCGCCGACACCGTCCGCGAGTGGGGACGGCGCTATTCGAATTGGGGACGCTGGGGGCCCGAGGACGAACTCGGCGCGCTGAACTTCATCACCCCCGAGCGAATCCTGGCAGCCTCCGCCCTGCCCCGACGCGGCGAAGTCATTTCCTGCGGATTGAACTTCGACCACAAAGGACCACAAACCGGCGCCGGGGGGCGACACAACCCGATTCACGTCATGCTCCAGGACGGCGGCGACGTCCTGGCCGGCGCCCAGGACGGGATCCCCGGTGGCTTTCGCTATGCGGACGATTCCATCACGATGCCGCTGCAATGCGGAACCCAATGGGACGCACTCGCTCACGTTTTCTATGACGGCAAGATGTACAACGATCGACCGATCGAACTCGTCACGAGCCGTGGCGCCGAGAAAAACGGAATCGATGCCGCCAAGAATGGCGTCGTCGGGCGCGGCGTCCTGCTCGACCTCCCGCGCGATCGCGGCGAACTCTGGCTCGAAAACGGCACTGCGATCGGCCCGGATGATCTCGACGCGTGCGCCGAAGCCCAGGGCGTCGCGATCGAATCCGGCGACATCGTCCTCGTCCGAACGGGCATGATGACCCGCTGCCTCGCCGAGGGATCCTGGGAGGGCTATTGCGGCGGACCCGCCCCTGGCCTCTCCGTGCATTGTGCGGGATGGCTCTACGAACGAGAGATTGCCGCGATCTGCTCCGATACCTGGGGAATCGAGGTCATCCCCAACGAGACCGAGGATTGCTTCCAACCCCTCCACATGATCTCGCTTCGCAACACCGGCGTACTCTTCGGGGAGATCTTCCACATGGATGCGCTCGCGCGCGCCTGCGCCCAGGACCTCCGCTACGCGTTCCTGTTCACGGCGCCGCCGCTCCCGATTACGGGTGCAGTCGGATCCCCGATCAATCCCCTGGCGATCCGGTAGCGCCCCTCGCGCCTATCGCCGCCCGCAGCCCAGGGTTCCACAGTCACCCGGTCCCGCACCCGCGCCCGCGGCCCCGGGTTCCACAGTCGCCCGGTCCCGCGCCCGCGCCTGCAGCCCAGGGTGCGCCAGCACCCGCATAAAAAGACCCTGAGAACGGACCGAAGTCCTGTTGCGGCTACGACGTCCGCGTTCTCAGGGCCGGCGGCGTTGGGAACAAGCGTCCCTTCGCAGCGTCTAGCTATTCGATGAACAGTGAGCGTTGCTAGGACGCCACCACCTCACTCGCCGTAGTGCTACGTTGGTCCATTCTTACCTCCCAAAGCCGGCATAGACATGTTGGGCAAGCGCCCCAAAGCGCTGACCGGTACCCGGGCTCAGGTGGCCGCCGTCGCCGCCCCTCCGGGCCGCTCCCGCATCCCATCCCCATTGAATGGGCAGCGGAGAACTCGGGGATGAGTGATTCCCCTATACGTAAATCTATCGGACGACCCCGATTGAGGCCATAGCCCGAAAAGGTCGATCGATTTGGCCGGGCGCGTCGCATCACCCGGGGGCTCGGCTAATCTCCCCGCCGGAGAAACCCTGATGGCGATGCCCCTGAAAGACTCGACGACGGCCACCCTGTTGGCGAGTTGTGACGACCGCCCCGGACTGGTCGCCGCCCTCTCGCAGCTTCTCTTCGCGCTGGGTCTGAATATCCTCGATGCCGATCAACACACGGACCCGGTCGCCGGGAAATTCTTTCAACGTATCCGCTTCGATCTCGCCGTCCGCATGGGTGAGGGTGTGATCGACGAGAAGATCCTCCAAGGGGCGATTCGCGAAGTCGCCGATCGCTATGAGATGGAATGGGATCTCCACCTCGACCGTAACGTCCCGCGCATGGCGATCTTCGTGTCGAAGACCGATCACTGTCTCTACGACCTGCTCTTGCGACACCGCTCCGGCGAACTCCATTGCGACATTCCCCTGCTCGTCAGCAATCATCCGGATCTCGAGCCGATCGCCGAGCAGTTCGGAGTCGACTTTCACATGTTTCGGATTACCAAGGACACGAAGGCCGAACAAGAGATTCTCGAAATCAAACTCCTTCAGGAATATCAGATCGATCTCGTCGTGATGGCGAGGTACATGCAGATCCTGTCGGAGCAGATGATCACCGCCCTTCCGATGCGAATCATCAACATCCACCATTCCTTCCTTCCCGCATTCCAGGGTGGCAAACCCTATCACCAGGCCTATAGCCGGGGTGTGAAACGAATCGGCGCAACGGCCCACTACGCGACACTCGATCTCGACGAAGGTCCGATCATCGAGCAGGACGTCGTCCGCGTCTCCCATCGTGACACACCCCAGGACCTCGTACGCAAGGGCCGCGACGTCGAACGAACCGTCCTCTCCCGCGCAGTTGCCTGGCATCTCGACGGACGCGTTCTCGTGTACGACAACAAAACGGTCGTATTTGACTAACGTCTCCGGTTCCCGCAGTCTGCACGTCCGGGATCAGGCGAGCAAGAATCACCACAGATCGAACCAATAGACAACATGCCGGGCATGCCCCGAAGCGGACACAACTAGACAATGGACGGAAAACTGATCTTTCTCGCGATGGTGTTGGGCATCCTCGTGCTCGCATGGCTCGGCGCAGGCGTCCTCTGGCGCGCAGCCGAGATGTCGGAGATCGTCGCCCCGATCGATCGTCAAGCCTACGAAGAACTCACCGTCGTGACCGTGGGAACCGGTAGCGAATACGAGAACCCCGAGCGCCATGGTCCCTCGACAGCGATCGGACTCGGGTACACGATCGTATTGGTCGACGTCGGGCGGGGAATCGCCGAGGGGCTGCGCGCCGCGAAGATCCCGCTCGACCAGCCGAGCACCGTCTACCTCACGAATCTGCTTCCCTTGAACACGATGGGCCTCGATGACCTCCTGTTCACGGGATGGTTGACGCCCCGCGAGGCGCCACTGCGAGTCGTCGGACCGGTGGGGACCCGGGCGCTCGTCGACGGTCTCGAGCAGGCGCACGCCGCGGGCCGAGATGCCCTCGCGCCTGCTCTCGGACTACCCGCCGCGGGTGGACGCATCGTGGTCGTGGAAGCCAGCGATGGATACGACGAGGAAATCGACGGACTGCGCATCGAAGCGCGCGCACTCCCGGGCGGCCCCCTCCCGACCCTCGCATGGCGATTCTCGAACGGGTCGCAACGCGTCGTCGTATCCGGCAGCGGCTGGGGGCGGGAGGTTCTCGCGAGCTTCGCGGGCGGTGCCGACGTCCTCGTCCACGAAGCCGCCTACCTGCCGACGCTCGAAGAGCTCGAGGGCACGGGCGCCGAGATTCCCAACCCGGAGCGACTCGAGCTCGAAGCAAAGCTTCACACCTCGATCGAAGAAGTCGGCGAACTTGCAACCGAAGCCCAGGTCGAACGACTCGTCCTCGTGCGCCTCCGTCCGCCGCCTTTCTTCAATCTCCAGGTCAAACGCATCGTCGCCACCGACTTCTCCGGCCAGGTGATCGTCGCGGACGACGGCGACGTGGTCTTTCCCTAGTCCGAATGATTCAGCGAGCGTCGCGAGGCCGTCCGCAGGGTGTGGCCTAAGGCAAGGCGTAGGCGATGTAGGTCGATCCGGACTTCATCCCGAGCTTGCCACCCCCCGCCGCCAATACGACATATTGCCGCCCGTCGACGGAATAGGTCGAAGGCGTCGAGAAGCCGGAGGCGGGCAGAGGCGTTTCCCAGACCACCTCGCCGGTCAGCTTGTCGAACGCACGAAAAGTCTCATCCGCGGTCGCGGCGATGAAAAGCAGCCCACCTGCCGTCACGACGGCACCGCCGTAGTTCTCGGTTCCCGCACCTACGATGCCCTTGTCGGCAAGGTGGGGATAGTCGCCGAGGGCAACCTGCCAGCGAAGTTCACCCGCCGCGAGGTCGATCGCGGTCAGCGTGCCAAAGGGTGGTTTATTGATGGGTACACCTTGCTCGTCTCTCAGATACACGTAGCCCGCGCTCACGTAGGGCGAATCACTCCCCGGCCGCGCATCCAGCGCCGCGAGCGCTTTCTTCTCGTCATTCGGATCCGAGAGGTAGGTGGCGAGTCGCTCCATGATCGGCATGGGCATGTCCACGAAGCTGGGCATCCGGCCCGCTCCCAGGGCGATCGCCGTCAGGATCTCGACATGCCGGCGGCGCTCACCGATGCCGACCAGCGAAGGACCCACGCCCGTCCCCTCGAGATCCGGCCCATGACACAGGCCGCATTTCTCGAGGTAGATACTGCGCGGATTCACCCCTTCGGGCTTCCTCATCAGCCTCAACATGCCGCCGACCTCGTTTGCGTTCACGTAGAGCAGGCCGGTCGTCGGATCCCAGGAGGCGCCCCCCCACTCGGCCCCACCATCGAAGCCGGGGAATAGGATCGAACCCTCGAGGCTCGGCGGAATGTAGTTCTCGCCCAGGCGCATGCCCTCGAGACGCTTCTCTTGAGCAGCCCGAAATCCCTCGGCGCGATCGTCTCCATCGATGTGTGACAGCTCGAAGGCCTGGCGGGTGAAGGGCGGCGGCGCGGTCGGAAAGGGTTGCGTCGGTGAAACCCATTCCTCCGGATAATGCGCGGGATGAACCGGTCGTTCCTCGACGCCGAAGATCGGCTCACCGGTTTCGCGATCGAAGACGAAGAGGTGACCACTCTTGGTCGGCTGCGCCACCGCGTCGACCATTTCGCCACCGTGCAGGAAACGAACGAGGTTAGGCGGCGCTGGCAGATCGCGATCCCAGAGGTCGTGATGGACGACCTGAAAATGCCAGATTCGCTCCCCAGAGGCCGCATCGAGTGCGAGCAGGGAGTTCGCAAAGAGATTATTCCCCGCTCGATCGCCACCCCAGAAATCCGGCGTCGCCGAGCCAGTCGGCATGAACACGATTCCGCGCTCGACATCGAGTGTCGCACCCGCCCAGGAATTGGCTCCCCCGCGCACACGCCACGCGCCTTCGGGCCAGCTCTCCGAGCCAAACTCCCCTTCGTGGGGAATCGTGTGAAAGCTCCACCGCACCTCACCGGTATTCAGGTCGAAGGCACGAATATCACCGGGGGCCGCCCCCTCGGTCTCTCCCACCTTCGTCCCCAGGATCAAAAGGTCCTGGTAGATGACACCCGGCGTTGGCGAGACCAGGCCCGCATTCTGACCGTGTGCGAGGCCGCCGCGCAAATCGACACGGCCTCCCTCACCAAAGCTCTCGACCGGCAATCCGGTCTCGGCGTCGAGCGCCCACAGGTCCTGCCCCGATGCGGCCATGATCCGCGACCCGGACGGTGCCTCCCAATGAACCACACCTCGATTGTGTCCCTGGGCTGCGCTGCCGTGGGCCGTCGCGTCGAAGCGCCAGAGTTCTCGACCCGTCGCCGCATCGAGCGCAAAAACGTGTGCGCGTGCGGTGGTCCCGTAGAGCACCCCGTCGACGATGATCGGGTTGCATTGGATCCCGGAGAGCGATCCTTCGATCGGTCCGGTGTCGTATGTCCACGCAATCTCGAGCTGGTCGACGTTCCCGAGATGAATCTGTGCGAGAGGTGAATAGTGCGAGCGCCCCTCGTCTCCGAGATAGTGTCGCCATTCCCAGTCCTCGACGGGCGCGACCACTTCGTCGCCACTGTCCGTACCCACACAGCCCAACACGAGAAGTGTCGATACCGCCAGGCCCAACCCGGCCTTTCGTCGCTTCGCTCGGCTCCCTCTTCCCATCGACGCGCTCTACCTCATCGTGTTCGTGAGTCCGAATCGAACCCCCGCTCATGCAAGCCGAAAGCATAGACGCTTTCAACCTATCGCGATGTACGTCCCTCCCAAGATCCGAACGCCGACACGTTTCGTACCCGCCGGCGCGACCGGCGCGATCGAGCTAGAACTCTGCCATGCGCTACGTCCTCAGTCTGCCCTTCATGATGCATCCTCTGAACCCCGTCTTCCTGACCCAGGAAGCGGTTGCCGAGATCGCTCGCGCGGCCGAGACCGCCGGCTTCGAGGCGGTCGCCGTGACCGAGCACCCGATCCCTTTCGATCCCTGGCTGGAAGGCGGGGGGCACGACGCACTCGACCCCTTCGTCGCGCTCTCGTTTGCCGCCGCCGCCACCAGCCGACTCAAGCTACTCACCAATCTCACGGTCGTGCCCTATCGAAACCCGTTCATGCTGGCAAAATCCGCAGCAACGCTCGACCGACTCTCGAATGGGCGGCTGATCCTCGGCTGCGGCACCGGCTACCTGAAGGAAGAATTCGACGCGCTCGGCGTCGATTTCGAGCAACGCAATGCGCTCTTCGATGAATCCCTCGAGATCCTTCGCAGGACCTGGAGCGCGGAGTCCGTGACCTATCGCGGTCTCCATTTCGAGGCCGTCGGGAATACCGCCAACCCCGCGCCCGCGCAATCTCGAATCCCGATCTGGATCGGCGGAAACTCCAAGCTCTCCCGCCGGCGCGCCGCCGAGAAGGCCGAGGGATGGATGCCGATCCCGAATCCACGCGCATTGGGGAGCCGTCGGCGCACGGTTCATCTCGATGACCTCGACGATCTCCGCGAAATCCTGTCGTATATGCTGGACCACGCGAAGTCGATCGGCCGCAAGGATCCAATCGACGTATTCTTTCCCGCGATCGAAGGCGTGAGCGCGAAGGGGATCGACCTAACGACCCACACGGCCTATCTGGACGAACTCGCTGAAATTGGCGTCAGCTGGGCTCTCGCACCCGTCGGGGGTTCGAGCCTCGAATCGATGCTCGAGGCAATTACCTGGTATGGTCGTAAGGTGATCAATCGCTGAACCAGCGATTCAAGCTCTCCGACCCGAAATTCGAGGCCCAAAAGGAAACCAAGATGAGCGAAACTTTCGAAGTCCTCGATGTCCATCACCACGTCGGCAACGCATTTCGTGCGCTCGGCGGCGATCTCGAGAGTGCCCCTGATCTCGAGGCCGAGGAATATGCGGCGGCGGAGATCGCCTCGCGCATCTCGATCATGGAAGCGGGTGGCGTCCAACAGGCGATCGTCATCCCGGGCCACGGCTATGAACGCTCGAGAGGAATCGTGGACACCCGCGCCGAAAACGATGCCATCGCGCGCTACCGTGACGCCAATCTCGAGCGCTTCCCCGCGGCGATCGGGATCGTCGAACCCCGGGACGGCGCCGCCAGTCTCGAGGAACTCGAACGTGCAAAGAACGAACTCGGTCTCGCTGGAATCAGTTTTCACACACGCTTCCAGGGTGTGTCGCTCGATAGTCAGTGGATTCTCGAGTACGTCGCGCGGATGGCGGAGCTCGAGCTCGTCCCGGTCATCCATGCGATGAATGAGACGCCGGAAGAGGCCCTCTGGAAGCTCGCCGTGCTCGCGCGCTCGATCCCAGAGACTCCCATCCTCGCACTCGACGCGTTCGGCTCCTTCGAGGCGACACGGGAATGTTCATTCATCGCCGAAGTGGCTCCGAATATCCTCTTCGATACGAGCCTCTCCTACAACTTCGACTTCATCGAGGACTTCGCCCGACGCTTCGGCGTCGAGCGCGTCGTCTTCGGAACCGACCTCTACTCGACCCCCGTCGGCCGGCGAATCAGCCACCTGCTTCCGCAGATCAAGGAATCAGCGCTCTCGCAGGACGAAAAGAAGTCGATTCTCGCGGGCAACGCTCGCCGTCTCTTCGGGATCAAGGGGCGTTAGGCGAAACTTCCCGGGATTCCAGCGTGCCCCTGTAGACACGCTTGGACCCTGTGGGGCCACGACCGGCTCATGGGCCTGCCTATCCGGCCTTCGCCGGAAATTCGAGCTCAAGCGCCCCCGATCGAGACCGTTCGCGTATCCCGCCCGGACCGCAAGATCGTACCCGGCCGGGCATCCGTCGCTCGACCATCGACAACGATCGGCTCGCCGTTCACGAAGACACGGCGAATCCCGGTCGACTCCGCAAACAGGCGCGCCGAATTGCCCGGCAGATCGAAACGCTCATGGATTTCGCCGGATCCGATCGTCTCCGGATCGAAGAGTACGAGGTCGGCATGGAAGCCCGTCTCGATTCGCCCTCGCTCTATCAGGCCGAAGAGCTGTGCCGGCCGATCGGTGAGCGCCTGGACAGCGCGCTCGAGCGGCCAGAGCTTTCGCCCACGAATACA
>SMVB01231547.1_pt1 | contig 16608 bp, 16 predicted proteins | sample 2456461 | NCBI WGS metagenome assembly SMVB01 (sample SAMN11095934, study PRJNA526329) | marine sediment metagenome | biome: Marine sediment; feature: Surficial sediment; material: Deep marine sediment; isolation source: Hadal surficial sediment | place: Pacific Ocean | collected 2014-05 | depth...
AGAGCCACCTTTCGCGCCGCCCATTGGTAGTGTGGTGAGGCTGTTTTTCAGAATCTGCTCGAAGGCGAGAAATTTCAGTATTCCAAGGTTTACGGAAGGATGAAATCGCAACCCGCCCTTGTAGGGCCCGATCGCTCCGTTAAATTGGATTCGGTAGCCCCGGTTTACCCGAATGGCTCCCTCATCATCCTGCCAGGTAACTCTGAACATGACTACCCGATCTGGCTCCGTCAATCGCTGAAGAATCTGACCCTCCATATATTCAGGATGGTCTTCAAGAAATGGCCATAATGTTTCCACAACCTCATCAACAGCCTGTATAAACTCCGGCTGGCCGGGGTTTTTGTATCTGAGAGTGTCCATAAAGGACTGATGTGATTCCTGTCTCAATTCCATGGGATCTCCTGCTTGTCAACTGATAAATGCGAGGGAACTGGACACACATACTTGCGCGTGTCATGAATGATCTCTGGACGGCGTCGGGATATATGGACTCTTGCAGAATAACAACGATGGCCACCGGACCAACTAAAAAGTGGTCACGCGAAGCACAAGCTTTCAAATATGACTGTATAAATTGCGTAACAGAATGCCGGTTAGTCCCGGGATACGGCGGTGCAGCACAATTAGCAGACCAATCGTTAATCCGACTGGACGGAAAATACCTGCCACGAGAGCTTATGTCAAGGAAAATGCAGATCAACCGTCTGGCTGGGCTCGCGTCCCTGAAAGTAAAAAGAGGACGGCCATCCGTACGGCGACTCCGTTCGTGACCTGATCCAGAATAAGAGCCCTCTCATGATCAACGACCTTGCTTTCAAGCTCGACACCCCGGTTTACGGGTCCTGGATGCATTATTAACAAATCCGGATGTGCCTCGAGATGGCTCATTTTTATGCCAAACAGCTCATGGTATTCGCGAAGACTGGGCAGCCGGTTGCTCCCCTGTCTCTCGAGTTGAATCCGCAACGCCATCGCCACATCACAGCCTTCGAGCGCTTCGTCCAGACTGTGGGTAATTCTCACACCACCTCGATCAACCAGCCGGTCAAGTTCGACGGGCATTAGAGTACTCGGACCACATAACGTTACGTTGGCCCCGAGCGTTGTCAACCCGTACACGTTCGAACGAGCTACGCGGCTGTGCATAATGTCTCCGATAATTGAAACATTCAGTCCCCTGAAGGTCTCAAATTTATCCGACATCGTGAGGAGATCCAACAAGGCCTGCGTCGGATGTTCATGGGCTCCATCACCCGCATTGATTACGGCAGAAGGCACACATTGCGTCAGGAAATGCGCAGCTCCCGGGCTTTTGTGCCTCACCACAACCATGTCGAGCTGCATGGCTTCAATATTTTGTGCGGTGTCTTTAAGCGATTCTCCTTTTGAAACAGAAGACCCGGACGCCGAAAAGTTTACGGTGTCTGCAGATAACCTCTTTTCCGCAAGTTCAAAGGAGATTCGGGTCCGCGTTGAGGCCTCATAAAAAAGATTTACAACGGTCGTTCCCCTCAAAGTCGGTACGCGCCGGATTGGGCGGTAAAGAACTTCCCTGAATTGTCGGGCAGTGGCCAGAATCAGTTCGATTTCCTTGTCCGAATAATCAACCAACCCGAGCAAATGTTTGTGGCTCAGCTCGCTTATCTGTGTATCGGGCGTCTGTGTCACGCGCTCTCTTCTTTTTGATTACGTTCGACAAGCCAAACACCTTCACGGTCGTCAATCTCGCGCAAGCGCACTCGGATCTCTTCTCCTTGAAATGTGGGCACTTTCTGACCGACAAAATCAGCCCTGATGGGCAATTCTCTCAAGCCCCGATCAATGATCACAAGAAATTTCACAGACGCCGGACGCCCCATATCCATGAGCGCATCAAGAGCCGCTCTCGTGGTTCGGCCGGTAAAAAGGACATCGTCAATGAGTACCAGATGCCGTTCAGAAATATCGAATTCTATATTCGTTTCCCGAACGACAGGTTGTTTCAGTCTCAGACGAAAGTCGTCCCGGTACATGGTTGCATCCAGCACACCGAGTGGAATATCGATTCCTTCTACCGCCGCGATCTTGGCTTTCAACCGACTGGCAATGTAAACCCCGCGAAGCTGCATCCCGATCAAACCGACATTCACACTACCAAGATTGTCAATCGCAAACGTCTCAACGATCTGCCGCGCCATTCGATCGAGGGTACGATCCAGGTCGCGTTCGTCCATCAGTTGGGCTTTGATGATATCGGAGGACTCCATAAACCGGAAGTTACTGCATTTTCATTCTCAAAAAATGGCACATTCGGAGTGGAAACATTGTAGAGAGTGTGAATTCAACCATGGATTACTAAATCCAAGCCCTGAATCGTTGCTGCTTCTGGCGAGCGGATGGAACTCAGCACCCTTTGTCCGTAATATCAGCACTCGATTTTCCATCCCAGACATCCGGTGTTTGACCGTTGAGTACCGCCACTTCTTCCCTTCGATTTCTCGATCCGCAGTTCATTTCCCAGCTCGCCAATATGGAGATGCGTGCGCGTCTGATCGTGGAAGGATTTATTACCGGTCTCCACAAAAGCCCCTACCACGGCTTTTCAGTAGAGTTTGCAGAACATCGCCCGTACAACCCCGGCGATGAACTGCGCCATGTGGACTGGAAAGTATACGCCAAGACGGACCGGTACTATGTTAAACAGTATGAGGAAGAGACAAATCTGAAGCACTATGTAGTGCTCGACACGTCGCCTTCAATGCGTTACAAACACGCATCGAAATTGAGTAAGCTGGAATACGGCGCCTATCTGGCGGGTGCCCTTCACTACATGATGATCAAACAACGAGATGCTTCAGGGCTTATTGCATTTGATGAATCAGTGCACACACTCATGCCCGCGAAGAGCAATACCGGATATGTGCGCAACCTGCTGGCAAAGTTAGAGCAGTTAACGAACCAGGATCCAGCGGGGAACCGGACTTCTGCGGCGGCTGTCCTGGACGAGATAGCTGAACGGATCTCACGGCGGTCAATGGTGGTCATCATCACCGATCTTTTTGAAAATGTAGCTGAACATGAGTCGTTGCTGAACGCCTTAAGACACTTGCGGTACCGGGGTCATGAGGTCTTAGTTTTCCACATCCTGGAATCTGAAACAGAACGCAAATTCAAGTTTCCCGACGTACCCACCCGATTCGTGGATATGGAAACGGGAGAGGAAATGTCTCTTCAGCCCGCACAGTTAAAAGAAAATTATACTGCCGCAATGAAAGCGTTCTCTGAACGTTTTAAGCTTCGTTGTCGCGAGCGGAATATTGACTTTATTGAGCTTGATACAGCCGAGTCATATAGCACCGCTCTACTCGCGTATTTGAACAAAAGAAACAAACTATCATGATATTAAGATATCGCCGGCGGATTGCTGCCCTATCGCTTATATGTTTTGTCCTGAGCTTATGTTTTACGCAGGATGCGTCGGCCCAGAACTCAGACAGGAGCAACGATTCGGCCACATCCAGTCGCGTACCAACAGTGTACGAAGACCCTGAGTTGGTGATGGAATACCAGAAATCGATAACCGCTGACGACCTTGCTGCCCATTTGTATCTGTTTGCGTCCGACTTTTTTGAAGGTCGGGAGACATCTACTAGGGGACAAAAACTTGCGGCTGGGTACCTGGCGTCCCAGTACAGAAAAATGGGGATCGCTGCGAAGGGAACCGCTCCGAATTCCGGACCTCGTGATCCGGCTGCGTATTTCCAGCTCGTTCCTCTCTACGGATCGAAAATTGCATCTTCCAATATTGTCGTGACCTCTGGGGGATCGGAAATTGGTTCGAGCACATTCTCGTCGGGAGATATTGACGGACACTCCTACCTCATGTTTGGCGAAGCGCCGGCGGTTTCAGGCAGTGTTGTATTTGGCGGATACGGCATTGCAGATGACGATCTTGGCTATAACGATTATGCAGCCCTTGAATCTGCAGGGATTTCGTACACCGACGGGTGGCTCATGATTTTAGCAGACGAGCCACTATCAGGGCCTGAAAAAAGCATGCTCTCTACCGAAGACGGTGCTCCATCTCGCTGGACGACTAATCGTTTCGACAAACTGCGATACATGATGAGTTCCACCCCGAAAGGCGTACTCATCGTTGGCGACACGAGCCCGCGAGAGAAGTCATCTGTGAAAGAACGAGCGATGAAAGCTGGCAAAGGTCTTGACGGCGTCGGTAGCTTATCGTTGACCCCCCCGGACGCCGATGGCGGTCAGCGTAGGAGTTTTCCACCAATGTTTGTCATATCAAGTGAATTCGCCAATACCATCTTGGCGACATCGGGCAGGACGGTTGAATCTATCCAGAAAGAAATCAACGGTTCTCTAAAACCGGTTGTTTTCGTACTGGATGATGTCCAGATTTCAAGCACAATTAAGATGGACACATATGAGGCCGAATCTGAAAACGTAGTGGCATTTATTGAAGGGTCCGACCCTGTTTTGAAGCACGAATATGTTGTCATTTCCTCTCATTACGACCATATAGGCATGGATGAATCGGCGGAAGGCGATGGAATTAACAATGGAGCGGACGACGATGGCTCCGGGACCGTTGCAGTTCTCGAGATTGCCGAAGCGTTCGAGAAAGCCAGGCGCGACGGTGTTGGACCGCGCCGGTCTATTTTGTTTCTGAATGTAACAGGAGAAGAAAAAGGTCTTTTAGGCTCAGCGTATTACACGGACACCGAACCAATCGTGCCGCTCGAAAAAACAGTCACAAATTTGAATATCGATATGATCGGTCGTATTGACCCAACACACCCGGGCAAGGACGACTATTACGTTTATATCATTGGGTCAAATTTGATATCCCAAGAATTACATGATATAAATCAACGCGTAAATGAGCTGACGAAGATAAATCTTGATCTGAACGAGCGATTCAATTCTAAAGATGATCCCAATCAATTTTATCGTCGTTCAGACCATTGGAATTTTGGCAAACACAATATTCCGTTCATTTTCTTCTTCACGGGGACGCACGACGATTACCATGGCGTTGGCGATGAACCGGACAAAATTGAATACGAGAGACTGGCTAAAATTACGCAATTGATATTTGCAACCGCGTGGCAGGTAGCCAATCAGGACAAGGTTCCTGAAGTATCAGGCGAAGGGTTCAAATAGGGGTTTCGCTTAAGAGCGAACGGCCTCGACACGCGTAATTTCAGGTGCGTGGTGTCTTACAGCTTGCTCGATACCTGCTCGAAGGGTCATTGTACTCATCGGGCAGGTTTCGCAAGCGCCGAGTAACTCTACCTCGACTACCATATCCGGGGTTATACCAACCAGACGGACGCTGCCTCCATCGGCCATTAAATACGGCCTCAGGGATTCGAGAGCTTCTTCGACTTTTTCTTTGAGGTGCGGGTCCATTCGGCGCGCTGATGAGTGGTACCAGAGGATATCTGTTTCAGAACAGGTCAAACGCTCTGATTTCGAAAAAGATCGGTTGTGCTTTTTCCTAGCGGCGTGTTATTTCGATTATTTCCGTCCGAGCTTCTGTCGCATTTCGAATAAAACACCGCCGGGCGATGTCTTTTGCCAGCGCAGTAAATGCAGCATGACCGTCGTCGCGCGCGGCCAGCGGATAACCATCGTCACACGACTCGCGCAGATCGGGATCTAGGGGCAGTTCGCCCAGGAACGGCACTTGGAGCTCTCCAGCCAGTCGGCGCGCTCCGCCCTCGCCGAAAATATAATATTTCTTCTCCGGAGAATCCGGGGGTGAAAACCACGACATATTTTCGATTAGTCCCAGCACCGGTACGTTTACCTGTTCGAACATGGCAACTCCCCTCCTGGCATCTGCAAGAGCCACTTTCTGAGGCGTAGAAACAATCACAGCGCCCGAAATCGAGACAGTTTGCACTATTGTCAGTTGAATATCGCCTGTACCCGGAGGCAAATCCAATATCAGGAAATCCAGATCTCCCCACGCAGTTTCCTTCAAGAATTGTTTTACCGCTCCAGAAACCATCGGGCCTCGCCAAACAACGGCTTTCTCCTGGTTCACTAAGAACCCCATAGAAAGAAGTTTTACTCCGTATTTCTCCAACGGAATAATCTGTCGATCATCACCCACTTTAGGGCGTCCGCTCTCAAGACCAAACATGGTTGGAACTGACGGCCCATAAATGTCCGTATCGACAAGGCCAACATCATATCCTTCCCGGGCAAGTGAAATAGCCAGATTCGCGGCCACAGTGCTTTTCCCGACACCCCCTTTTCCGGACGCCACCGCGATAATATTCGCTATCCCATCGACGCTTCCGGAACTCGAGGAATCCCCATCGACAGTCACACCAGGTCCGAATCCGATCATTGCATTGTCAAGCTTAATGTCAATTTGGACATCGCCTGAAGACTGCCTCACAACCTCGCGGATACTTTGCTCGACCGAGCCCGTAAGTTTTGAGCCCGGGCGATTAAAGAATATCGTCATGCTGACCGAACCTGGTCTTACTTTCAGGTCTCGTACAAGGCCGAGGCGCACAATGTCTTTACCCGAATCCGGGTCGATGATCGTTGAAAGGGCGTCGATGACGAGTTCGAGAGAATGGGACACGTCGTATTCAGAATGGTGAAGTGAACGCAGGATCTGCGCTGACACGGCACGTTATCGGCCTTGTTCCGCTACTACTGACCACCACTCGCCCTCTGTTCTGATTTTCACAACGTCGAAAGAGTTATTTGTCAGAGCGTCTGTCATACGCGCTTCGTCCGAGATGAGAAGACCTGCCATAAGCAATCGGCCGCCGGGGGACAGCAGCGACCTGAAGCGAGGTAACATAGACAGCAATATTTCTCGATTGATATTGGCCATAATGAGATTGAAAGGACCTTCACCGGCTGCATCCAATGAGCCCAATTTTACCGTGATTGGTCTACCAACACCGTTTCGGTGAATATTTTCTTCAGCGTTGGAGACACTCCAGCGATCGTTATCGATCGCCAGAATGTCGGATGCGTCCATTTTCGCAGCAGCAATTGACATAATTCCTGTCCCCGTACCTATATCCAGGACAGATCGAAACGGCCTGTTTTCTTCACTCAAGAGACTCAGCAATAGCCGGGTGCTTTCATGGTGCCCCGTTCCGAAACTCATTTTCGGGTCGATCTCAATAGTTATCAAACCCTCTTCTTGAGGCTCGGCGTGGTTCCAGGAGGGATGGATATAAAAGTTGCCTGCCTGAATCGGTTCGATGCCCTGCTCCCAGGCGGCATGCCAGTTCTGCTGGGCTATCGATGAAATCGAAACGATTGTCGAATAGCCGTACTCCAACAACGTTTTTCTAATCTTGAGGGCTACCGAGTCGTCCCAGTCTTTGTTTTTTATAAATGCATACAATTCAGAGTCTGTCTGTTCAAACCCTTCAACATCAAAATCAAGTAAGGCGGCTATCAAGAGGTCTTGATCGTCTCCTGAACATGAAAATCGTAAACAGATAAAAGCATCGGAATCAATCATCAATGCCAGGGCCGGTACCCGTTCCAGATCGTACGAGCCCGCTATCGATCGTTCCGTACGATTCGCATACCCCAAAGACTCTCGTCATCTGGCCCATCTTCTCCAAAATCGCCATAGGCGTGGGAAAAGTCTGATACGTATCGGGCAATATATCGACCTTCGGGCAATCGAACGAGACCTTCAAATATTCGATTATCGCGCCGTCCGCCCGCGTGCTTCGTGTTCTTTGCCGTCATTTCCCAGACACGCTCCCCGGTCTCAGCGTCTTCGATCCAGCCGTAATCCTGCCGACTTCCCGTAGATAGCTCTCCGGTCGCTGTAACGAACACTTTTATGGCTCTCTCGATCTCGAACGTTTCTGAAATCTGGGAGTCATTGCCGATACGGGTGAAATCAATCAGAACCGTAGATTCACGCCCTGAAAACAACTCGGACACTGTATCATCCATCTGATCCTCCTCTCCCCACGAGCTTTCCAGGACCGTATAGTCGTCCTCATTCGAGTCATTGACCGAAACAGGAAAAACAGCTAAGCCCCATCGCTCAGGATTATCGGGTTTCGACCGATTTGAGTTGAAGGCCTCGAAACTGTGCGAGTTGTCCGTCTGATAATACACCGTATACGTGCCTGGTTCTAATTCCAGAAATACGGTTTCTACCCGGTTTTTACTGTCTCCACCTGCGATGTTGGAATTTCTATAACTCATTTTCCAGATGGTCTCGTGAGAATCGTTTCGCTCCAGCCAGCCGTAATCATACACCGAACTCTGAGACGTAATTTCTCCCATCGCTGAAATAAGAAATGTAGATTTCTTGTTCACTTTGAATTGTTTCTTGTGCAGTTCATCGTCGCCGATACCAGTCATGTCTATAAATGGCGTCGTTTGTGTCCAAGGATCGTACGACACAATATTTGCCCGTGGAACGTTAGAGAGAGTCATTCCCCAGCCGTCGGGATCATGCGGTGGATTCGCGCGCCAGCTCTTTCCTGAATGCGAGCCGTTGCTTTGAAAACCGGCTCTGTAAATTCCCGGGTCCAGAGTGATAGTGCCCTGGAAAATTCGATTTGTTTCCGCGCCACCAGCTGGCATAGTGTTTTCCCAATTCATCATCCAGACAGTGGTACCATTCTGAACATTCTCGATGTACCCGAAATCACATTCCCGCGAGCAGATCTCTCCGATTGCATAGATGCTCACTTCTGCCTGGGCAGAAACACGAAACAGATGCGTACTAGCGTCCCTGTTTCCGACGATACCGGTTGTCCATAGCAAATCTTCCGACTCTGGAGAGAACCCGTGATAATCAGCATGGAAAACGTCCGGGTTATCGATATCTGCCCCGGTCGGCTGCGCTATACTAAGCGACCATTGGCTCGCGTCATTAGTCCAGAATGGCTTCAAGCCCAGGAATGGAGCGTTAGATCTTGAATTGGCTGTTGGGCCTTCTGTCGTATAAAAGACGTCATACGACCCGGCCGTAATATGAATCGAATCCGTTACAACTCCCAATACACCATCACGGACATACTGAGATCGATTTGCTATCCAGACCAGCGACCGGTCATCTGCATTTACGATCCAGCCGTATGTAGCAATCAAGGCCCGCTCTGCGTCAGTTTCAAACGATCCGGTCATATTTATCACTATGTCAGTATCGTTCTCTACTCGCATGCCGGTCCGATAGACGTGTCCATCTGACATGTCTGATATTACGACAAGTCCTTCTACTCCACCAGTTCTATTGCTCATTCGCCACATGACGAGACCTACTGCTCCAAATAGCAGAAAAAGCTGAACCTTCGTCAATCCTTGTTTTCTCATATCGTCGTTTGGCATCTATGCTGGTGAAGGTGAGTCTACGTCGATCCCTATTCTAAGTTACCCGAGATGTTGAAAAACCGTGCTCGGGAAACCCGTACATTGCCCGGACGACATCGATCGATTTCTGTAACATTAAGAAGTAAGCGTGTGTAGAAGCGCGTTCATATTTCAAGAGGCGCTCTTCGCTACCGGATGTTCCTGAGTAAGAAGAAAAAAACAGACGTTCAAAAAAACTCGACGTCCCGGACAGGGCGAACGAAACTGGTCTTTTTGAGCCTTATTTTCGCGCTTTGTTTCGGTGTTGGCCTCAGTTTCCATGTTTTCGAATGGGCAACTCAGACACCTGTCCCGCAGCTTCTGCGATATGTATACGAAGGCATTCTTCTTTTCGGATATGGTAGTCTTGGCATAGTATTACATGAACTGTTCAGGTCCCGACGCACATCGCCGGCTCGATCATTCTGGACAGCGTCGATTTCAGGCTTGCTCACGCTTTTCATCGGTGCAGCTGTAAGCCAGATAGGCGATTTGTTCGTCGGCGACATTCCGCTTGGAATTCCAGGATTTGACCTGGAAACCGGTGTTCCACTGGCACTTGCCTATATTTTCAAGATGAATGTGTTGACGCTCGCCGTGAGCACTTTCGTTCTTGTCTTGCTCATCAAGCTTCAGGATCTGGTTTTAGTCAAACGCTCCAAATCCAGTCAACGGAATTGGTATATGATGCTGGGCCTTATGGTTCTTGCCTCCCTCACCGTAATTCCGAACGAGGCAGGGGCCAGACTGACAGAAATTCAGAATATCGCGCTCATCGTAGTTGTTGTCTTCATGCTGATGAATGCATTCCGACTCTCCTGGATTGTGTTCTTGTCGTTTAAAGAAAAGATCGCGACGATAGGACTGAGTATCGTTTTGGGAATCATCCTCTTTTTTATGTTTTCCATGGTGGGAGAAGGAGCAGTTTCGGGCATCCTGGTTCCGGGTGGGTACGCGTATCTCGATTATTACAGCCCACCCATTTCACTGTTTATAAGCCAGAGCATCGTGTTTGCGATGTTGTATTGTACAACTTCGTTTCTGTCGCTTCTTTTCCATTTACCGACGTCGGGGGAGTTTGCTCAGCGGGCGGGCGAACGGGCGGCGATGCATTCATTAAGCCAGGTTGCCGGACACGTTTTCGATCCGGAGAAACTGTATTCAACGATCACCGCCGCTCCGGTCGAATCCGGCTCTGCCAGCAGCGCGTGGCTTGCGGTGGCAGATTATCAGACCGGATCACTGAAGCCTGTTATCGTCGCAACGCACGGTATTGATACAGAAAAAATCGAGAGCAAGATCGATTATATTGCACTCTACGAGGATGTCGCGCAACGCAAAGAAGCTCTACACCTTGAACATGCGCCGGCAGACCACCGCGTGAGTGCAAAACCTGGAGACGGCGTCGGAAGTCTCTTGGTCACGCCTCTGATGGCCCGCGATAAAGTGCTTGGGGCACTATTTGTTGCAAAGGATGTCGTTCGCGGATTTGAACGGGATGACTTACAAACAATCGGAATCTATGCGGCCCAGGCGGCCGTGTCGATGGACAATGCCCAACTGTTTGAGCAGCAGGTTGAAAAAGAAAGGCTTGCCCGCGAGTTAAGCATCGCGCGCGAGGTTCAGCGCCGTTTGCTACCGCAGCGAACGCCTGAGATGCCTGGCTTATCAATTGCGGCATCGAGCGTTTCCGCCCATGAGGTCGGGGGCGACTACTATGATTTCGTTCAACTGGATGACCATCGAATTTCAATTATAATAGGAGATGTATCAGGGAAAGGCACGTCGGCGGCGTTCTACATGGCCGAAATGCAAGGAGTCTTTCAGTCTCTCAGCAGACTCTCTCCTTCCCCGCGAGAGTTTCTGTCCCACGCTAATACGGCTCTGGCCCACAGCCTGGATCGAAATGTCTTTATCTCCGTCATTTATGGTGTTCTGGATGTTGAAAAAGAAACTTTCGTGATGGCCCGCGCCGGTCACTGCCCGGCTGCCCTCGTAGATCAAACGGGAGTTGCGCGATATATTCGAACCCAGGGCATGGGGCTTGGTCTCGACAGATCGACTCTGTTTAAAACTACCCTCGAAGAAGAAGATATATCCCTGAATCCGGGAGACGTTTTCGCACTCTATACAGACGGTGTCGTGGAAAGTCGATCTCCCGAAAACGAAGAATACGGATATGATCGCCTGCTGAATGTTCTTTCAGAATTCAGGCATGAAGATGCAACGGAAATCCACAAAGCCGTAATCCGAGATTTGGATACTTTCTTACAGAATCGTGAATACGACGACGATATGACTCTCGTGATTATCAAGTGGCACGGGATACCGATATCTGAAAGTGGGACCTTAATCATACCCGAAACAGAATCCACTTTATAATGATTCTTTGTAGTTTACATTCTCTGCCGCAGTGGCAGACTGTTGAGCCGCAAACTAATACCAATACAGCTTCATCAAAGACGCAATGAGCAATTTTTCAGTCAGTTTTAGAACGTTGAACCATATTCAAGTGCTGGATCTAAAGGGTGAATTGGATGCACATACGGCATCAGACCTTGAAGCAGCAATTCATAAGTGCCAATCCAGTGGCTCGTATCACATAATCGTTAACGGCGCAGACTTGATGTACATATCGAGCGCCGGACTCGGTGTATTTATGGCTTACATAGAAGAAATAAGGGAAAACGGAGGTGACCTCAAGATTTCCAACCTGCAACCAAAAGTGTTTAATGTATTCGATTTACTGGGATTTCCCATGTTATTCGACATCTTAGATACAGAAGAAGAAGCCGTCGCCAAATTCGAAGCTGCATAACTCGTCTGGCAGCTCACTACTCAAGACATACCGAATTTCCCGCTCACGACTGCGATTACAATTGGCATCTATTACCCACAAATTAACCATCCCGAGTTCGACACGATATCTCGTTGAGGTCCGAGATTTTGTGAAGGGACACGCGGCTAAAGCTGGTTTTTCTTCTCAGGCGATTGAGTATTTGAAACTGGCCGTGGACGAAGCATGTACGAACGTAATTAAACACGCCTATAAAGACGATCGCGAAAACATCGTCGACGTCGCCATTATCGTTACTGATGACAAGTTCGTTATCCGCCTTCGGGATCGCGGGATCGCCTTCAACGAGGCGGAGTACCAATTACCAGATTTAAAGGAGTCTATATCGGAAGGAAAACGAGGCGGTCTTGGCGTTAAGCTCATGAATCGCCTGATGGATCGGGTTGAATATCGAACGCACGACGGTGTTAATGAGTGTTGCCTGGTCAAATACCGCGAAGACAATTCGTAGCCCTCAGCCGGATGATCGCCCGGAATAAAGAGAGGCGATTCCAAAAGTCAATCGTTTCTGCGAAACGCCACGGAATCCGGAGCTTCTCATAACGTCTAAAAAGTCCGCCCCGTCTGGAAAAGCTTCGATGGACTCCGGTAGATATTTATATGCTGCATCATCGCCTGAAATCATTTTCCCGATAGTGGGAAGAATAAAACGTCCGTAGAAAGCGTATAACTGCTTAACCGGAAAACGTGTTGGCCGACTAAATTCCAATACTACCAATTGACCACCAGGACGAAGAACTCGACTGATTTCACTGAGTCCGAGAGCCAGGTCCTCAAAATTCCGAACACCAAACGCGACCACCGCGGCATCAAAACTAGCCTCGGAGAATGGCAACTGCTCGGCGTCCCCGTGTTTTAATTTGATCAGATTTGAAAGGCCCCTGTTCTCAATTTTCGTTCGACCCACCTGAAGCATTTCTTCTGCGATGTCCACCCCCACGACTTCATCCGGATCTAAGGTTCCAGCGAGAATGGCGAGATCTGCGGTGCCGGTTGCGACATCTAATATTCGTGACGGAGCGTCGTCTTTCAACATGGCAATCGCCTTTTTCCGCCATTGTTGATCGATTCCTCCGCTCAGTATCCTGTTCAATACGTCATACCGCGGCGCGATATTGTCGAACATGTCTTTAACAAATGCTTTCTTGTCAGTAGTTGGCAAGCTGGCCATGAATTGAGGCGTCCCCTCAGGGATGGTCTTACGTGAGTCTCAACGAATTACGTCTGCAAGCTTCATCAGATCGAAATTCATGATTTTTTTCTGAGTCCAGACAGCCTCAGAGGGCGTCAGGGTAATGCGATCATGAACGATTCCGATCATAACGTTTGTATGACCTTGAACCAGCGCATCAATTGATGCCATCCCCAACCTGCTCGCAAGTACGCGATCATTTGCCGAGGGAGACCCGCCACGCTGGGTGTGCCCTAGAATGCAGACGCGTATTTCTATATCGTCAAAACTCGAATCGTCTTCTAAAGAACTGGCAATATGAACGGCCCCACCTAGTTCATCTCCTTCGGCCACAATCACTATCGATGATCGAAGTTGGTTGGACATGGTTTCCAGGATACGCTTTTTGACATATTCCATTGACTGATTGGATTCCGGGATCAGTACCAGTTCTGCGCCGCCACCAATCCCACTATGCAGTGCTATAAAACCGGCATCTCGTCCCATTACCTCCACCAGAAACAACCGGTTATGGGCATCCGCCGTATCGCGAATCCGGTCAATGCTTTGAATAGCTGTATTGATGGCAGTATCAAATCCAATCGTGTAATCCGTCCCGAAGAGGTCGTTATCAATTGTCCCGGGACAGCATATAATCGGAATATTGTGTTCAGCAGAAAATATCGTCGCTCCCTGCAAGGTGCCGTCCCCTCCGATTCCGATAAGGGCGTCTATCTGCCACTTTCTTACATTTTCAGCGGCAGCAATGCGACCATCAACCGTTCTGAATTGTTTTGATCGAGCACTCTTTAATATCGTACCCCCTTTCTGCAAGATTCCGGAAACGTCTCGAGTAGTCAATTCTGTAGACTCGCCTTCGATCATTCCAGCATACCCGCGAAAAATTCCGGTTACTGCAATTCCATATTCATGGGCCGTCCTGACCACAGCCCTCAAGCACGCATTCATCCCGGGAGCATCACCGCCGCTCGTGAAGACACCGATTCTTTTTATCGCGTCAGACATAATGCTGAATGTGTTGAATAATCATGGAGTTCAAGTTACGAAGATCCACTTGGAACCATATGATATTCGGTTTAAAAGGGCGTTCGTTTTCGACAAGATTTGAGCTGATTGTTGAGTCGTGTGAGAGTCGTATCTTCGATTGCCACCCGGAATACCATTACGATCTTGATGACTAAATCGCACCACTCTCTAAGTGAAACACAGGTACGCGTAGAGATTAATGATCAATCTCGAATCATTGAGCTTGGTTTAAACGAGACAGAAAATAAAGACGGGTTTTCTCTCAGACATGTACACGGAAAATCGTGGTCTGTATTATTTAAAGGAAAAAGTATTTCTGCTACCCTGACCGATCGGACCCGGAATATGTTGTCATTTTCGATTGGCGGCGTTCCGTACACGTTTCGAGTTACGAATCGCCGGGCTCAACTTCTTGAAGAATTGGGTGTCGGTTCTGACTCAAACGAATTTGACGGCGACATTTCTGCTCCAATGCCGGGCCTTGTTATAAAAGTACATGTTGCACTCGGTGACATCGTGTCAGCCGGAGACGCATTGGTAGTGCTTGAAGCCATGAAAATGGAAAATGAAATCAGGGCGCCCTTTGATGCACGGGTAACAAACGTTGACGCACAGCCTGGCCTATCGGTGACTAAAAACACTTCGCTAGTCTCACTCGAACGATTGTAGCCTGCCGAACGCTCACCGATGGACAATAAAAATTCGTTTTTTTCCCTGCCCGGCCGATCTCGTCCAGCAAACTTCCGTTCCCGGTTTCATCAGATAAATCGGTGTCGATTGACGCGGCTTTTTGTCCTTTTGATGATTTCACTCTTCACAACATCGTGTTTTCAAGACGCGGAAAAACGAGAAGGAAATCTGATAATTGCCACGTCGCTACCCGTTTTCGGTTCAATAATCAGCGAGTTGACACTTCCGAACGACGAAATTGTGGTATTACTTAACAACAACCAGTCGCCACATGAATACCAACCGCGTCCAAGCGACGTGAGGAGGTTTTCGAATGCTGAAATCGTCTTTCTCGGGCATCCTGATCTGGATGGATGGGCCGGTCGATTGTCTGATGTATCACCGCTATTTCTGGCAGCCACAAATTCTGACTCGCACGTTAATCCGCATTTCTGGTTCGACCCGATGGAAGTGCAAAAGTCGGCGGGTATTATTACAACTTCTCTCTGCACATCCCGCCCGCTGCTTTGCCCGGATTACGAGGAATTATTGGATATTTTCGAAATACAGCTCGCAGTACTGGACACTAAAATTGTACATGTTATCGATCCTTTAGCCGGCGAATCGGTTGTCACGTCTCACCCGTTTTTCGACTATTTTCTTACACGTTATAATATAACATCTGTCGCGACATTGGAGTCATCTCCTGATCACGAAGCCTCTCCATCCTCGGTAATCGAAGTGCTGGATCAGATTAAAAACCATAGCCCGATCGGCGTGATTGCGCAGCAACATGAATCTTCGGGCATCCTGCAGATAATAAAAGATGAAACAGAATTACCTGTTGTGTTTATCGAGGCGATTGGAAACTCCGAACAATCCTATGAGGCGTTTATGATGTCGGCAGCAGCAAGTATAATAAGCCTGAGGCGAAATTGAAGTGATAAAGGTATCAAACTTATTTGTCACGCTCGGCGGTGTCCCGGTCCTGAACGACATCAACTTTAACGTCAGTCCCGGTGACTTTCTTGCTGTAGTAGGCCCGAATGGCGGTGGGAAATCGACGCTGATTCGCTCCATTCTGGGTCTCGTGACACCTCAAAGAGGCACAATCGAAACAGCCTCTGATGTCAATGGAGATCCTGTCACGCTCGGCTATGTTCCGCAGACCAAATCACTTGACAGAACCTTTCCGGCAGTCTCAGTCGAACTCGTGCTGACGTCTGTTCGCAAACGATGGCCATGGCGAATTTCAGCTGCTGATCGCTCCATTGCTGTCAGCGCGTTGGACAAAGTAGGTGCAGCACATTTGGCGGAACGCCCTATCGGGGAATTGTCAGGCGGTGAGTTGCAACGAGTTTATCTGGCCAGGACGCTCCTTCAGTCTCCAGACATCATTCTGCTTGACGAGCCGGAAACGGGAATGGACGCCTCTGGTTCATCCGACCTGCATGCTGTATTAGACAGATTTCGAGACGAACAAAATGGCCTC
>SMVB01231533.1_pt1 | contig 16605 bp, 9 predicted proteins | sample 2456461 | NCBI WGS metagenome assembly SMVB01 (sample SAMN11095934, study PRJNA526329) | marine sediment metagenome | biome: Marine sediment; feature: Surficial sediment; material: Deep marine sediment; isolation source: Hadal surficial sediment | place: Pacific Ocean | collected 2014-05 | depth 0-1...
CGGACGACGTGATGCCGAGACCACGAGACCACAAAGCTGCTCCGTAATCTGGACGACCTTGCGGGTTGAAACGCCCTTGAGAACCATCTCGGCAGTCCCGAGCTTCAAAGCCCGTAAGGTGCCAAAACTCGGCCGACCGTCTACGCGGCCCTCCTGGAATAGTAGTTCAGCATCCCGCCGAGCCGTTCGCGGCGCTCGATGCCACTAATCATGGAGGTCGTGCTTCGCCGATCGTCGATCAGCTTGTTGTCGATTCCCTGATGATTCCTCTCGAAGTGGTAGTGCTCCGTGTACTCCTTCACGGCGTGGCGCGGATGCCGCTCTCCCAAAGGAATGATCTGAGCCAGGCACTCGGACTTGACGGAACGGACGAATCGCTCCGCGTAGGCGTTCAGATTTGGACTTCGCGCAGGAAGCTTGACCGTCGTCACGCCCGAGGACTTGAGAACTTCGCGAAATGACTTGGTGAAGAGAGGATCGCGGTCGTGGATCAAGTAGCGAGAGCCGTTCAAGAACCCTTCTTCAGCATCAGTGAGATTGCGAGCGATCTGGCTCATCCATTCTTTCTCGGGTTGCTGAATGATCCCGGCGATCTCGATCCACCGAGTCTTCTAGGAATGTTCGTCGAATCGTTGCTGTACACGTTCACAAAGTACGTTCCCGGAGCAAGCGCCGAGCCGTCAGTTCGCGAGATTTCGCCACTAAATTCCGAGTCGTCGACCGAGACGGCATTGAGTAGGCTACTAGATGAGTCAGGGCCAAGAAGCCGCACTTCGAACTCGTCTGCCAGGCTCCCCGTGACGCTAATGACCACGTTGCTGCTCTCGCCGAGAGTGAATCTGTGCCAGTCGGAGTCGTTGCCTGTGAGGCTGTGATCATGCGCGACACCTACGACCGACGCATCGGTCGCAGAGTTCGCTGAGTCATCAGGCTCGTACTCATCTTCGACCGACCGCTTTGGCCTTGACCGCGAGTCGACGACGCTGCTGATCGGTGAACCGTAGACGTTTGCCGCCGAGCTGTTCGCGCAGAGCTCGATTTTCCGTTTGTAGGTAGATGACGTCACCAAGAGGCTTGCCAAAGCACGCGAGTCGGCTCGTAAGAAACGAATGAATGAAAACCGAGCCGCGGGATGCGGCGTATGCGCAGGGGAGACGACTTCGGGGGCGTTGCTATTGCAACGGCCACGTTCCAGAATGTTATGAGACGCAGCAGCCCTCGAACCCTCGCCAACGAGAACTACGCCAGCGGGTTTTCCCGGGGCACGGCCAAAAATCTCGCCAGGGCATCTGGCGTCAGGGGCCTGCTGAACAAGTAACCCTGAAAAATATCGCAGCCTCGCGCGCGCAGGAATTGCACTTGGAGCTCAGTCTCGACGCCTTCCGCGGTTACGCTGAGCGAGAGGTTGTGCCCCATGGCCAGCACGGCTGCAGTGATCGCGTTCGCTTGCTGGCTGGCACCGATCTCCCTCACAAAGGTCTGATCGATTTTCAAGGTAGTGATGGGAAACTTGACCAGGTCACTGAGAGACGAGCAGCCGGTACCAAAGTCGTCCAGCGCCAGCCGCAAGCCCAGGCCGCGCATCCGCCTCAGGGTCTCGACGACCCCGGGTTCGTTCCCGATCACGGCGCTCTCGGTAATCTCGACCTCGAGAAACTGGGCGTCGAGCGACGCGTCTCGGAGCGCCCGCTCCACCACCTCGACGAATCTCGGCTGTTTCAACTGAAGGTACGAAACGTTGACCGCGACCCCGATCTGCGGGAGGCCCACTTCGTGCCAGGCGCGAACCTGGGCGCACGCCGTTCGCATCACCCACTCGCCCAGGGGTCCAATCAAGCCGGATTCCTCGGCGACGGGAATGAATTCGACCGGGCTGACCACGCCGTAATCGGGAGACTCCCAGCGAACCAGAGCCTCCACCGAAGTGATCTGCCCCGTGTAGGCGTCGATCAGCGGCTGGTAGTGGAGCGTCAGTCCTTGATTTTCGATCGCCGTTCGCAACCCGCTTTCAAGCTGCATGTTCCGGACCGCTCGCCTGTTCATCGACTCGTCGAAGAACTGGTAGCTGTCGCGAGCCAGCGCCTTGGCCTGGGCCAGCGCGACGCCGGCGTTGCGGAGCAGCGCCTCCGAGGTGGTTCCGTCGTCTGGGTAGAGCGTAATTCCGAGCGTCGCAGTCAGGTCGAGTCGTTGTCCGTCGACGAGGAACGGAGCCCGCAGCGCTTTCATGATGCGGCGAGACACATGGGACGCGTCTTCCGCAGAGTTGAGGCCCTGCAACAGCACCGCAAACTCGTCGCCGCCCAACCTCGAGAGCGTCGTGGCATCGGGTGACGAAACGCTGCCGATGTAGTCCGTACAACGAATGCATTCGAACATCCGGTCGGAGACCGCCTTGAGCACGGTGTCGCCCAGCTGGGGGCCGAACATGTCGTTGATCCGCTTGAACCTGTCGAGATCGACAAAGATCAGGCCGACCATCTCTTTGCCGGCTTCAGCTCTGCGCAAGGCCCGAGTCAGTTGCTCGAGCAACATCTTGCGGTTCGGAAGCGAAGTGAGATCGTCGTGGTAAGCGAGGTAGCGAAGCTGTTCCTCGGCGCGAAACCGGTCGGTAATGTCCTGGATCGTCCCGGCGATACGATGCGCTGCGCCAGAGGGACCGGTGATGACTTCGGCTTGTTGCCGCACGATTCGCACTTCACCGGTGGCCAGCACGATGCGGTGGTCGAGGCTCCACGACGCGGACTCGAGCGCCGCGCGGGTCATCGCCTTGTCGAGATTGTTTCGGTCTTCCGGATGGGCAACGCCCAGGAATGCCGCAAGGGTGGATGCCCTGGGCCCCTGCTGGATCTTGAAGATCCGGTACATCTGGTCGGACCAGAGCATCTCTTCGTCGCCTGGAACCCATTCCCAGTTTCCGATTTGCGCCAGCCTTTGCGCGTTGGCCAGTCGCGATTCGCTAGCGCGAAGTTCGGTGTGGGTGGACCGGAGCTTGGAGATGGCCCCCTGTGCTCGCATCAAGAAGCGGACCCGGTGTTGGAGAAGTTTCCAGTCGACCGGCTTGCTGATGAAGTCGGTGGCGCCCGCCTCGAAAGCCCGGTCGATCACCTCCGAGTCCGAGTGACCGGTGATGATCAAGATCGGGAGCTCGCGGCCGGCGGGGAGCCTGCGAATCTCGGCACAGATCTCGAGACCATCTCGTCCGGGGAGTTCGACGTCCAGGAGCACGAGGTCCGGTGAGGCGGTGTCGACGGATATCAGAGCCTCCTGGCCATTCTCTTCCTCGAGGGTCGTCATGCCGATCTGTTCGAGGGCCTGGCAGGCGAGCAAACGGATCAGCGGATCGTCGTCCACGACCAGAACGCAAGGTTTGATTCTCGACTTGTGCGCGCTAGACATCAGGTGCTCCAAAGCGCGACGCAGCCAATTCCTCGTGAACGGACTCGAGTTCTGCCAGGAACTCGTCCAGCAACCCTCTCGCACCCTCGATCGATCCCCCGCGAGCGTGCACCTCGATGTCCTTCGAGAGCACTGCGAGCTTCACCGCCCCAACCTGAGAGCTACTCGACTTCAGGGTGTGGGCGGCGGCGGCTACCCCCCGCACATCCCCCTCGTCCATGGCTTCGCGCAATTGTGCAGCGAGCCTGCTGGAGGAAGCGAGATAGGTGTTCACGACCCGTTGGAGTAGATCCGCCTTCCCGTTCTGTTGCAGTTCGAGCAAGCTCTGCATCGCGGCCGGGTTGAGGCTCGGCTCCTTGCCATCGGCGGGGGCCTGGGCGGGTACTGAAGCAGGGGCCTGGGCGGGTGTGCGGGCGACAGGTGTGGCCTCTGGGGCAGGGGCCTCACCGCCCTCCCCCAGCCAAAGCGCGAGGACCTTTCTCATCTCGTCTTTCGTGAACGGCTTGGTGAGATACTCGTCCATTCCGGCCGCCAAACACTTTTCGCGGTCACCCTGCATGGCGTGAGCGGTGACCGCAATGATCGGCATGCGATCGACGTTCCGGCCCGCCGCCGCAGTTTCGCTTTCACGGATTCGACGGGTCGCCTCGAAGCCATCGACAACGGGCATCTGGCAATCCATCAGTACGAGATCGTAAGTTCCAGCCTCGAGTCGCTCGATTGCGAGCTGGCCATTCACGGCCAGATGCACCTCACAGCCCAGCGCCTCGAGCATCGCCGTGGTGACCTCTGCGTTGACGTCGTTGTCCTCGGCGACGAGGATGCGGGCGTGGAAACGGCCGGCATTTGGATCCGGCGGCCGCTGTTGGGAAAGGCGCGTGGCGGGATTCAGGGCCGAACCGTCCGGCGCACAGGTGAGCGCGCGACGGAGTTCGCTCTTGCGCACCGGCTTGGTCAACCGCCCCGCGATCTCGAGCCGCGCCTCCTCCTCGGGGTCCGGCGAGAAGCCCATCGAAGTGAGGATCACCAGGTGCGGCTGAGCAATGTCCGTTTCCGCGCGAATCGCCCGGGCCACATCGAGCCCGGTCATCCCGGGCATCATCATGTCGAGGATGACCAGATCAAAGGCTTCGTTCCGGGCGGCGGCCGCGACGAGCATTTCCAGTGCCGAGGGTCCATCCACGGCCTCTAACGACAAGGCGTTCCATGCGTCGAGGTGGTGTTTGAGGATGCTGCGATTCGTGGCGTTGTCGTCGACGACGAGCACGCGGGCGCCGTTCAGTACGTCGCGCTCCGAGCCGGATCCCGCATCCGGCTGGCTCACGATCGCGACGTCGATCTGGAACCAGGCCTGTGAGCCCTCCCCGACCTCGCTTTCGATCCCGATCTCGCCACCCATGAGATTGACGAGTTGCTGTGAAATTGCCAGGCCGAGGCCCGTGCCGCCGAAGCGTCGTGCCATCGAGCCGTCTGCTTGCGTGAAGGATTCGAAGATGCGGCCGCGAACGTTCTCGGGAATGCCGATGCCCGTATCGGTCACCGTGAATCTCAACCGGCATTTCGCTTCGGCGCCTTCGGACCCGAAGTCCCCCGATACCCGAGACAACCTGACGATGACCTCACCCCGCTCGGTGAACTTGATTGCGTTCCCCACGAGATTCATGAGAATCTGGCGTATTCTCACCATGTCGCCGCGGATCAAGCGCGGGACATCCTCTCCTACGGAGATCGCGAGTTCGAGGCCCTTGCCCTGGGCCTGATCGGCCAGCAGATCGCCCACGTCATCGACGGCCTCGCGCACATCGAAGGAGCCGAGTTCGAGCTGCAGCTTTCCGGCCTCGGCGCGAGAGAAGTCGAGAATGTCATTGATCAGTGCGAGCAGGATTCGCGCTGAGTGCTGGATGGTATCGGCGAAACCTCGCTGGCGAGTATTCAGTTCGGTGTCGAGCAGCAACTCGGTCATTCCGATCACGCCGTTCATGGGCGTGCGAATTTCATGACTCATGTTGGCGAGGAACTCTGACTTGGTGCGGTTCGCTTCGTCGGCCTGAACCGCCAACTCGACGGCTTCCTCGGTGCGCTTCTCGAGTTCGATCGTTCGTTCGCGCACCTGGCCTTCGAGCGAACGTTGATGATTGCGGACCTGGTTGCGGTAGTCCCGCAGCCGGGAGAGCATGTGATCGAGCGCGCTCGCGAGATCCCCTACCTCGTCACTGCCCTTGACGTCGACTTCTTGTTCGAAGTTGCCCCCCGCAATGTCGCGGGTGAGCACCGCCAGTCGTCGGACCGGCCGGGTGAGTCGATGCGAGATCACCGCACCCAGTGCGGACACCGCAAGCGCGAGAAGCAGACTCATGGCGGCGACGGTTCGCGATAGCGTCGCGAGTTCTTGCTCGATCCCCTGCTTGGCGACGCCGAGTTGGACGAAGCCGACGATCCGCGGCAGCTGGGTGCCCGGCGGCAGCTCGGCCAGCAGGCTCACCCGACCTCGGGGCGTATCGCTGCGAATCGGGACGAGCAGATCGAGAAAGCGGGCATCGCCCTCGGGATTGGAAAACTCCCGGAAGTGCGAATTCCCGTCCCGCAGCATCGCTGCGGCAAAGGGCGGCGGAAGCACCATCTCCCGCTGCAAAATGTTGACGGCGAGAGTACTTCCGTCCCCCGCAAGAATCCGCGCGTAGGCGATATTGGGGCGAGAGGCGAGCACGTCGAGAGCGATTTGCGCCTGCTCGCGATTCTCTGTGTAGGCTGCTCGACGGCTGGAATCGCCGATGATCTCTGCGAGATCGGCGCCGCGCTGCACCAGCGCGCGCTCCTTGACATCACTCAATTCGTTGAACATCAGAAAGCCGAGAACGGCCGTCGAAATTACGGTGAGCGCTGCGATGACCAGGTTGATTTTGCTCGCGAGACTGAGACGCATCAACATTCCATTGGCATGAGCCAGCAAGCGGCACCGGTCGCCCGACGGCCGCAGACAATTCTCTACACCCATGCATCGGAGGTCCGAGTACGCAACTTTTGGGAAACCCGGGCCCGGCGAACACTAATGAGAAAACTCCGATCCACCGAAGACGGGCTCGCGAGATTCGCCAAAACTCCGATTTTTGCGGGGAGAGCCTCTCGTTGAGCCTTTGACTCTCGAGGATCCGGTGGCAATGGAATCGGCGGTCCAGATCTGGCTGAATCGCCAGTGCGAACTGATTCTGGGTGTGACCCAGGGGGTCCTGGTGCTGGCCGAACAGCCGGGACCCACCGTGGTGGCACGCTGGCCCGAAGGCTCCGCTGACACGACGGCCCTCGAATCTTCAGCCAACGCCGCGCTGACTCGACGGGAGGTCGTGACCGCGGTCCGACCCCCCAGCGCGGGCTCACCCACCGGTCGCTGCCAGGTCGCCATTCCGTGTTCCGTTCGCTCCAGGGTCGCTGCCGTTGCAGTCGAGGTCGAAGACTCAAAGGCCTCGGAACTCGAGCCGGTCATCGACCTGCTCAAGCTGGGCGCGCCCTGGCTTGCGGCGCTGCTCGGCCTGGAGGCTGCGTCAACCCAGCTGGTCACCGCGCTCGAGCTGGTCGAAATCGCCCTCGAGCAGGAGCGTTTCAAGGCTGGGGCCACCGCGGTCGCGACCGAACTCGCAACCCGACTCGGCTGCGAACGGGTGAGCGTCGGCATGACGCGCAAGGCCGGCATCCGGGTCGAGGCGCTGTCCCACAGCGCGGACTTCGACCCCCGGGTGAAACTCATTCGAGCGCTGGGCGCAGCCATGGACGAAGCCGCCGACCAGGATGCGGCGGTCGTCTACCCGCCCTTCCCCGATGCGCCGCCGCGCATCACCCGGGAACACAAGGCGCTGATCGAACAGCAGGGCACGGGCTCGGCACTCACGGTGCCGATGGCCGGCGGCGGGAAGATCGTGGGAGCGATCACCTTTGAACGGAGGTCCGCATTCGACGCCAATGCGATTGCGCTATGCGAGGACGTCGCGGCGCTGCTGGGCCCCGCGCTAGTGCTGCAACGGCAGGCGGGCGCGAGCGCCCTCGAGCGGTGCAAGATGTTCTTCGCGGCGCGCCGTACCGAATGGTCGGAGCCCGGCCACGCGACGCCGAAACTCGCCGTAGCCGCGCTGTTGCTTCTGCTCGGCGTGCTTGTCTTCGCGCACGGAGACTACCGGTTGACAGCCAATGCCAGGTTGGAGGGCCGGGTGCAGCGCGCAATTGTCGCCGGAGTAGACGGGTATATCGCCGAGGCCAATGTCCGGGCCGGGGACATCGTCGTCGAAGGGCAGGTGCTGGCAAAACTCGACGACCGCGATCTGCTGCTCGAAACCCGGAAGTGGGCGGGCCGTCGAGATCAGTTGCGAAAGGAGCATCGCGAGGCCCTCGCAGGGCGCGACCGGGCACAGGTAAACATCATCAGCGCAAGAATTGCTCAAGCCAGCGCCCAGCTCGAACTCTTGCACGAGAACCTCCTTCGCACCCGTCTCGTCGCGCCCTTCGGCGGCATCGTGGTCCGGGGAGATCTCAGCCAGTCGATGGGCTCTCCGGTCGAGCGCGGAGATGTGCTCTTCGAACTCGCACCGGTGGAAGGGTTCCGAATCATTCTCGAGGTCGACGAGCGGGACATTTCAGAGGTGGCGGTAGGCCAGCGCGGCCATCTCACGCTGTCCGCACTGCCCGGGCAGCCCCTGCCCCTGCTGGTCGAGCGCATTACCCCGGTGGCGAACGCCGAAGACGGCCGCAACTTTTTCCGGGTCGATGCCAAGCTCGAGCAACCGACACGCGCCCTGCGTCCCGGCATGGAGGGCGTGGCAAAAATCGACGTCGGGCAGCGGCGTCTGATCTGGATCTGGACCCACAGCCTGGTCGACTGGGTACGTCTGTGGATCTGGACCTGGCTGCCGTGAGACGCCCGAGATGAGCCAGAGCCTGTTCAGTACATCCTGGTACCGGGTGGCGTTTCTCAAGCCGCGCATCCGAGACCACGTCCACTTCTACCGGCACCACTACCGGGATGATCTGTGGTACGTGCTCCAGGATCGCGTGAGCGGTCGCTGTCACCGGCTGACCCCCGCCGCCTACCACCTCATCGGTTTGATGGACGGCGAGCGAACCATCAACGAAATCTGGGAGCTCTGCGACGAGCGTCTCGGGGAGGACGGTCCCACCCAGGACGAAGCCATCCGCCTACTCGGGCTGCTGCACCTGGCAGACGTGCTCCGCTGTGACGTGCCACCGGACACCGTCGAGTTGTTCACCCGCCAACAACGCAAGGAACAGGGCGAGTGGTGGCGCGGGCTGACGAATCCCCTCTCGCTCAGGTTTGCACTCTTCGATCCCGACACTTTCTTGGAGCGCACGCTCCACCTGGTCAAGCCTCTCTTTAGCCGGCCGGCGGCGGTCGCCGGGCTCGCGCTGGTGAGCTGGGCGATCTTGATCGCGATCTCCCGCTGGGCCGAGCTGACCGAGGGGACCAGTGCCGAGTTGCTCGATCCCCGCAGCGTGCTGCTGTTCGCGATCCTGTATCCGATCGTGAAGGTCGTGCACGAACTCGGGCACGCCTATGCGACCAAGCTGTGGGGCGGCGAGGTCCACGAGACCGGCATCATGTTCCTCGTGCTGATGCCCATCCCGTACGTCGACGCGTCCTCTGCGTCGGTCTTCCCCAGCAAATGGCAGCGCGCGGCGGTGGGGGCCGCGGGGGTCCTGGTGGAACTCGTGCTGGCCTCGCTGGCCCTGTTGATCTGGGCAAACGTCGAGCCGGGCCTGGTCCGCACCATCGCCTGGCATGTGTTCTGGATCGGCGGCATCTCGGCGGTCGTTTTCAACGGGAACCCGCTGCTGAAATTCGACGGCTACTACGTCCTCTCGGACCTGATCGAGATCCCCAACCTGGCCACCCGCTCTCGGCAGCACCTGGCGAGCCTGGCCCTGCGCCACCTGTGCAGGATGGACAACGTCCGAAGACCGGTGAAGGCGCACGGGGAGGCTGCATGGTTCGTCGGCTACGGAGTGGCTTGCTTTTTCTATCGCTTCGTCGTCGTGTTCGGGATCGCGATATTCGTCGCCAACCGTTTCTTCATCGTGGGGATCTTGCTGGCGCTGTTCGCGGTCGCGATGCAGCTTTTGTTGCCGCTGTTGCGCGTGATCGGATTCCTGTTGACGAACCCGCGCTTGGGAGGGAAGCGTCCCCAGGCGCTGTTGATTACCGGGAGCATCGCGCTGGCGTTGGCGATGCCGGCTCTGCTGCTGCCGATTCCCTCGCGCACTCGAGCCGAAGGAGTCGTCTGGCCGCCCGAAGGTGCCGAGGTTCGCGCTCGGGCGGACGGGTTCGTGATCGAGGTTCTGGCGTCTCCCGATACTTTGTTGGAGCGGGGCGAGCCGCTCATCCTCACCCGGGATCCCACGCTCGGGGCCCACGTCGCCGTGCTCGAGGCACAGCTCCGGGAACTCCGAGCCCAGCATCGCGCGGAGCGCGGTCGCGAACGCGTCAAGGCCCGGATCACGAGCGAGGAAATCGAGACGATCCTCGCGGAACTCGAGTACGCCCGAGAAAGGCTCGGCGAGATGGTTTTGAGAAGCCCTGCCCCGGGCGTCTTCGTGATCGCACAGTCCCACGACCTGCCGGGTCGCTTCATCCGCCAGGGAGAGCTGATCGGATACGTACTGGGCGAGACGATCGACACCGTGCGGGTGGTGCTGCCCCAGGCTGATGCGGCCCTGGTTCGAGGCCGCACCGAGTACGTCGAGGTGCGTCTTCAAAGCAACCTCCAGCAGGTCGTGTCGGCGCGCATCCTCAGAGAGATTCCGGGCGCGACGAACCGTCTTCCGAGTCCTGCACTCGGCAGTCTGGGCGGGGGACGTTTTGCCATCGATCCCTCGGACGCCGAAGGCCTGACGACCCTAGAGCCGGTGTTCCAACTCGATCTGCTGCTCGCCGAGGGCAGATCGATCAACGAGATCGGGGGTCGTGCTCAGGTGCTACTCGACCACGGCATGGAACCGTTGGCAGCGCAGGCCTACCGGGCGCTTCGGCGCCTGTTCCTGAGGCAACTCGGTGTCTAGCGCGAGCTTGCGACCGGGCATCGCTCGTGGCTCGTATCCCGAGCGAACCGAAGCGCCCGAAGATTGGTTGGATCGCGCTGTGGGTCGCCTCGCTGGCGCAGCCGCTCGCCGAGGGCCGCTGCTGCGGAGCCGCCGGCGGCGCTTCGCGAAAACCGTACACAAATACGCGCCGCCCCTCGAAGACCTGAAGGAAGCGGATCTCGAAAAACGCATTCAGCAGTTGCGTCGCGCCCTCGCAAGGCACGGACTCGCGGACGAGGTTGTCGCCGCGACCTTCGCCGTGATTCGCGAGGTCACGAAGCGAACCCTCGGCGTTGCCCACTACGACGTTCAGCTTCAGGCCGGCTGGGCCATGATCAACGGAAGGCTCGCCGAGATGGAGACCGGAGAGGGGAAGACTCTCTCCGCCACCCTGCCCGCGGCCACCGCCGCACTGGCCGGCATTCCCGTTCACGTCATCTCGGTCAACGACTATCTCGTCAAACGCGACGCCGATGCGATGGCCCCGGTCTATCGCGCGCTCGGGCTATCAGTCGGAACCCTGACCGAGAAGATCACAGACCCGGCACAGCGGCGAGCCGCCTACGCTTGCGATGTCACGTATGTGACGGGCAAACAAGTCGCCTTCGACTACCTGAAGGACGGCCTGCAGCGCCGCGTGCAGAAGAGTCGGCTGGCGGGACACATCGCCCGCCTGCGAGGCGAACCCGCGCAGCAGCCATTGTTGATGCGCGGCCTCTGTTTTGCAGTCGTCGACGAAGCCGACAGTGTCTTGATCGACGAGGCCCGGACGCCGCTGATCCTGTCCGGTTCCGCCGGACCCAACGACTGGGGTGAGACCTATCGGCAGGCGATGGAGCTTGCGGAGGCGCTCGAAGAGGGCAGCGATTTTCGGCTCCATCCGCAGCAGCAGACCCTCGAGTTCAACGAGCAGGGCCGGCGGCGACTCGAGGAACTCTCGGCGCCGCTCGACGGAATCTGGAAAGGTCCCAACCGACGCGAGGAATGGGTCGAGAAAGCGCTGCGGGCGAAGCACCTGTTCGTGCGGGACCGACACTACCTGGTGCGAGCAGGGAAGGTGGAGATCATCGATCAGCCGACGGGCCGCGCTGCGCCGGACCGTTCCTGGGAGAGAGGCCTCCACCAGATGATCGAGCTCAAGGAAGGTTGCGAACTCTCACCCGAGCGCGAGACCCTGGCCCGCATCAGCTACCAGCAGTTTTTCCGCCGCTATCTCCGGTTGTCGGGCATGACGGGCACGGCCCGGGAGGTCGCGAGCGAACTCTGGTCGGTCTACCGCCTCAACTCGATGACGATCCCCACCCGGCTTCCCGGGCGCAGGCGATCGCTCGGTACGCGGCTCTTCGCCAGCTCCGACGCGAGGTGGGAGGCGGTGGCCGAGCGACTGCGCGAATTTCAGCGGCTTGGCCGACCGGTACTCGTCGGCACCTGTTCGGTTGCGGCTTCCGAACACCTCGGGGCCCTGCTGGCCGAGCGGGGGATCCCGCACCGGGTGCTCAACGCTCGCCAGGACGACCAGGAAGCTGAGATCGTGGCCGCGGCGGGGCGGCGAGGACGCATCACCGTGGCGACGAACATGGCGGGCAGGGGAACCGATATCGCCCTGGGCCCGGGTGTCGTCGAGAGTGGGGGCCTGCACGTCATTGCGACCCAACTCAGCGACGCCCGGCGCATCGACCGGCAGCTGTTCGGCCGCTGCGGCCGCCAAGGGGACCCTGGGAGCTACGAGGAAATCCTCTGCCTCGAAGACGAATCATTTGCAGGCTTTTTCCCAGAGGGGATACAGCGCTTCCTGGCCGGCCGATGTCGCGCCTCCGCAAGGGTGCCCGGTTGGATGAAATTTCTCACTCGCTTGCCGCAGTGGGCCGAAGAGAAGAGACACGCTCAAGTTCGTCATGGGCTGTTGGCAATGGAAGAGTACTTGGGGCAGCTGCTCGCATTCTCAGGATCCAGCGAGTAGATGCTGAGAAACGGAAGTGATGGGCTTAGAACGATTCTTGAGTAGTTCGCGTGTGCGACAAATCGCCGCAGGGCTTTCGGTCACCGTGGTCGTCGGGGTCTGCTTGATGGCGTTCCTCCCCGCATGGATCCAGCTGGACGACGACGCGAATACGACGGTCGTGGCCGCGGTCGATCCGTCCTGGGGATCCGACGCCGACGGGATCGAGATCGAAAGAGAACTCATTCGCGCGCGGGGCAACTCATTTGTGCCCGAATCCGGCAGCCACGAAAAAATCGTTGAGATCGACGAAGCCTGGCTCGCCAGAGAAGGCATCCATCCGGGCGAAAGTGACGTGGAGGAGTTGGCTTGCATCATCTCGCCCTTCGAAAGTGTCGAGATCGGTAGCCCGGTCACCGGACTGATCAAGAAGATCCACGTCGAGTGGAGCGACTTCGTCGAAGAAGGTCAGGTGCTGGTGGAGTTGGAGTCCTCGGCCGAGGTCGCCGCGGTGCAGCTGGCTCGCGCGCAGTCCGAGATGAACGAAGAGATCAAGTCCCGGGAGGAGACGGCGTTGATGATGGAACGCCGGCGGGTTCGCCTGACCCAGCTCTACGAACAGAATGCGGTGTCGCTCGATCTGCGCGAAGAGGTCGAGACCGACGCCAAGGTCGCGCGCTTCGAACTCCGGCAGGCACATGCCGACAAGCGGCTCGCGGCGCTCCAACTCGATCACGCGTTGGCGCTCTTCCGGCGGCGAACCATCCGAAGTCCGCTCACGGGAGTCGTCGTCGAACGTATGTTGTCTCCGGGCGAGCGCGTCGAAGATGAGGCGATCCTCACCATCGCCCAGATCGATCCGTTGCGCGTAGACGTCATCCTGCCCTCCTCTGCCTTCGGCAGCGTCACGGTCGGGATGCGAGCGACCGTGATCCCCGAGTATCCGAGCGACACCGTACACGTGGCGCCCGTGACGATCGTGGATCGGGTGATCGACGCGGCCAGCGGCACCTTCGGCGTGCAACTCGAACTCCCGAACCCCGAGTACAACATCCCGGTCGGGCTCCACTGCCAGGTGCGATTCCTCAACGAGTAGCGAGGCGATTTCGTGGGACGTCTGACGCCGGTTTTTCGAATCAGCCTGGGCTTGGCAATCCTGACCTGCTCGATCCTTGTGCTCATGGATCTGCTGGGCGTTCTACCCGAGGCCCGCAACGAGGCACTCGAGGAACGCATCAAGATCGTCGAGTCCCTGGCGCTGCAGACGATTCCCGCCGTCGAGAGAGACGACTTCGGATCGATTCGCGACGTCCTCGCGATTACGGTCAGCCGCAACGAAGAGGTGCTGTCCGCGGGGCTCCGAACTGCGCGCGGCCGTCTCTTGATCTCGACCACAGAGCACCGGAATCTGTGGGACGAAGACCCTGATTTCGACTCGAGTGCCGCCCAGGTGCACGTTCCGATCGTTCGCTCTGGAAAGATCTGGGCCAGCCTCGAAGTGCGGTTCAAGGGAAAAGCGGATGCGGGCGCCCTCGGACTGTTTGCGTCCCTTTGGGAGAGAACCCTCATCCGCCTGCTGTTGCTCGTCGGCGGGCTCGGGTTCGCGAGCTATTGGGTCTACATGCGGCGAACGCTCAAGCACCTCGACCCTTCGGCGGTGATTCCAACCCGGGTCCAGGCGGCCCTTGATGTGATGTCCGAAGGCGTCTTGCTGCTCGATCCAAGCGGACGCATCGTTCTCGCCAACACCGCCTTCGCCGAGCGCCTGGGCAAGACTCCGGAATCCCTGCTCGGAACTCAGTTGTCGGCATTGGACTGGCGGTCGCCTGGCTCCGACGCCTCGCATCCCGACTACCCCTGGTGGGAAGCCATCCGCGAAGGCCGTACCACGACGGGAACCCCGCTTTCGATCAAGTCGGAGAACGGCGGCGTGCTGTTCTTCGCAGTTAACGTGTCTCCCGTCCTCGACGGTTGGGAAAAGCCGAAGGGCGCGATCGCGACCTTTGACGACGTGACCGAGCTTGAGCAGCAGAAGGCTGCCCTCGAAAAGGCCGTGGTCGAACTGGAAAAGTCACGAGACGAGATTCGACTGCAAAATGCCGAACTCGAGGTCCTGGCGAAGAAGGATCCATTGACCGGGCTGGCAAATCGGCGCTCGTTCATGGAGTGGTTCGAGATGCAGTTCGCGCATGCGCGCACCGAGGGGCTGGATCTTCAGTGCATCATGGCGGACATCGACCACTTCAAACTGGTCAACGACACCCACGGCCACGCCGCCGGCGACGAAGTCATCCGCCGGGTTTCGGACCTGCTTTCGAGCGCCGTGCGCAATTCGGACGCAGTCTGCCGCTACGGAGGCGAGGAGTTCTGCATCGTGCTGCCGGGCGCCTCCAAGGAGACCGCCTGCGATGTCGCCGATCGGCTGTGCCGGAATGCGCGCGCGCCGGGTTTCGCGCGGATTCCCCTCTCCGTGAGCTTTGGCACCGCATCGATCAAATCCGGCGCCGGCGGAATCGCGGACCTACTCGAACAGGCCGACCGGGCACTCTACGCCGCAAAGGATGCCGGACGCGACCGTGTGACGGCCTGGGAAGACATCTCCGGGTAGTTGCCGGACCGCTGGAGTGTATTTCCCCGAGCAGCGGAATCCTAGTTTTCCCCGAATCCACAGAAAAAACAGCATCTTCGGCCGGTTGCGCTCTTCAGTCCCGGCCTGTTCCGGCCGATTAATGTAGGGATTTACCCTCTGTAGGAGCCAACGATGAAAACAGGTTCATCCAACCGCCGGTGGCTCCGCCCAACGATCGAGGAGTTGGACCGGCGCCTGCTGATGTCGGCGGACATTCAGGCGGTGCTGGTGGACCCGAGCCTGGGGGACGACGAGCGCGCCGACGATCCCGCTGCGCAGCTCGACATACTGCAGGGTGAAGCGGAGGCTGGCGGCGAGGTCGCTGCGATCGTGCGCCACGAGCTGGTCTTCGTTGATACGGGGGTCGAGGGCTACGAGCGCCTAGTGGCGGACCTGGAAGGCGCGGCACCTGCTGGCCGGAACCTGGAGGTGGTGCTGCTCGATGCCGAGCGCGACGGCGTCGCCCAGATCACCGAGACCCTGGCCCGCTTCCAGGATCTCGACGCGGTCCACATCATCTCCCACGGCAGCGAGGGATCCGTCCAGCTCGGCAACGCCTCGCTCTCCTCCAGCAGCCTCGATTTCTACGCCGATGCCCTGGCTTCCTGGGGCAACGCCCTCAGCGCCAAAGCGGACCTTCTCTTCTACGGCTGCGACCTGGCCGGGGGGGCGGGCGGGGAGGCCTTCGTCGACTCCATCGCCGAGCTGACCGGCGCCGATGTGGCCGCCAGCATCGACCTGACGGGTGCGGCGGCGTTAGGCGGCGACTGGGATCTCGAGTATGCGACGGGCGGCATCGAAACGGGCGTGGCGTTCAGCGACGCCGTCGACTCGAGCTGGTCTGGGCTCCTGGCCGACTTCAACGAGATCGGATATTCGGGCACCGCGACCTATGTGGACGGAGCGATCTCGTTCACGATCGGCGCGACGGGCGGCGGAACCATCGACTGGTCGTATAACGGCACCACCGACACCCTGAGCATCAGCAATAGCACCGCGACCTCGGCCGCTACGAGCCTCACGATCACGGACAACAATGGCGGGTTGATCGTCGACAGCGTCGCTCTCTACGGGGACCTCGGCTCGCTGGTGAGCGATGTCGACATCAACTTGATCACGGTATTCGGGGGCAACACCATCGACACCATCACCATCGGCGGGGGCGACGGGACGATCGGCACTTTGGATTACTTCGACAAGATTGATAACGCCACCATGGTCATCAACGCCAATATCACGTACTTCGACTCTGACCAATTCAGGAGCACCACCATCACGGTGAATGGTGACGTCGGCACAATCAACATCGAGAAATCGGGGGGCTCCGGCGGCAGGTTCTGGGACAGCACGATCCACATCACGGGGGACCTCGATTCGATGTACGTCGAGAATGATTTCTGGGGCGAGGCCACTCTCACGGTGGACAACATGATTGGTCAATTCGACCTGACGGGCGTCGAACAGACCTACTCCAACAACTTCGCCTCGACAACCCAGTTCATCTTCGACGGAGTAACCCACACGACGAATGGCGTGTCGAATACTGCGCCCACTGCAACGA
>SMVB01392531.1_pt1 | contig 16598 bp, 24 predicted proteins | sample 2456461 | NCBI WGS metagenome assembly SMVB01 (sample SAMN11095934, study PRJNA526329) | marine sediment metagenome | biome: Marine sediment; feature: Surficial sediment; material: Deep marine sediment; isolation source: Hadal surficial sediment | place: Pacific Ocean | collected 2014-05 | depth...
CCTGACCGTCCAATCGTCATCAGCGCCAGGATCGGCAACGCTTTGCACCCTGCGGGCTCTGACCCACAGCCATTCCCCATCCTGCCAAGCCTCCTGCATGTTGCCTGTGGCCGCGTTGCTCGAACTGCTGTTGCTGGTGGAGAAGATTCCGGTCAATTCATCGGGGTCAAGACGGAAGGGTCCGCCACTCCAACAATCCAAATTCCCGGCACCAAACCCTACCATATTGGCCGCGGGTCCGAGCATTTTACGACCGTTCACGGGCACGTTGAGGAAGACGCGAGCCAAGAGTTCGCCGCCCGCGAGATCCATCAGACCATCGAACGCATCGTATCCAAAGCCCCACGCGTTGAACCCCTGACCGTCCATCGAAAAGAAGTTGCCCTCGACGGCATCGAAGTCGATCTCATTCGTGCCGGGCGATGGATTGCCGTCACCGTACTGCGTGAGCCCTGCCGGGATGCCCGAGCCGACAGAGAACTCGGAGAAGTCCGTGAACCCTACGTCGACACCACTCACCACTTCGGGGACGCCCGACGTTCCCATTACTGATTCACACCGGAGAACGCAGAGGTAAGTTGCCCGCTATTCCGAGCGCCATCCGCGATGATCTCGCTGATCTTGCCCGCGTTCTGTTCGATGAACCGGGCACCCGACGCGCCGTCGATGAGACTTGGGGAGAAGACAACCGTCTGTTGAACGATGACGTTCGCCGACCCGCTGACATTCGACGCACCACTCCCGCCGAGCGGATCGCTAAAGAAAGGCTGACCGGATGGCGTAGGTAATCCCGCGGGCAAGCTGACCCCACCGCTCGACGCGCCCCTGACGCCGGGAGTCGGGGCGAACTGCCCGACGAGGAAGTTGAGGATCGGTTCGACGATGGTCTTCTGAATGATGAGCCGTTGAAGCTGTCTAAGAATCTCGGTGACCATCGTCCCAAATGCCTCGGCTACGCTCGCGGTCCCATCCGTGATGTCGCTGAACGCCTGCCCCATCGTCTCGGCCATTTGTTTCGACTCGTCCGTCACCTCACGGATCTGATTCTGGATGATCGCGAGCCTCGTGTCTTCGGCGAGGCGGATCGCCGCGTCCCGTGCATCCTTGAGCGCCTTGTCACGCTTCGCTTCGAGGCGTTCCCGCTCGCGTTCGGCTTCGCGGTTCGACGCGGCAAGCGCCCGTTGCACGTCTGCCTCTGCTTCCGCCGCTGCCTTGAGAGCTTCGATCACCTCGAACAAACCCGCGGCCCGGATCACGTCCATGAACCCGGCGTTTTGCTGCGCGAGCGTTGCCTTGATTCTCGCGAACTCGCCTTCCTCCAAGACCTTCGCTTCCAACCGCAACCCGGCCATCACGTCTTCGATTGCGTCCAACTCTTTCTGTCTTTCCTCGCTGACGACGGTTATCGCTTCCCCTTCCTCCACCGTCGCCTTCGTGCTTCTCGCTTGTGCCTCGGCCCGTCTGTTGAACTCCGCTGTGTTGGCCGCGATGATGCCGTTCTGTACTTCGATCTGTGCGGTCAGCACTTGCTCCTCGACCACCATCGCCTTGAGAAATGGGACGTTGCTTTTCTCAAGGTTCGACTTCCCTCTGAGCGCCGCGTTGACCTCGCCCAATCTGTCTCTCAGACCCTCCAATACGACACCCGCATCGACCGTACTTTGTATTAGCCTGCCGGTCGATGCGGCCTCCACCGCAGCCGCGAGCCGGGTCGCCGCGAACTCAGCCGTCTCGAATTGTTCGGGGAGAAGTCCGAGCCATCGTTGGATCGTTCTGATCGTGCCCTCGTCATCACTCAACGAATCGAACAGTAGACTCCAACCCTCCGCGGACAGCCGCAGGATTTCGGAGATCGGTTGGAGGACACGAAGCAACTGCACGAGGGGCGGGAGCAAGTTCTGCCCGATCTCAATACCGATCACCTGAGCCTGAGCGCCGAACTGTTGGAACGCCGCATCGTTCGATTTTCCCCAAGCCTCGAACGCCTTGTTGTTCTCACCGAGGTTCGTCGTCAAGTCCGCCACGTCCGACGCGAAACTCTCAGCCTGCAACCCGGCAGTGTTGAGGATTCCGGTCATCGCCCGCGTGTTCGGAACGAGCAATTTCAGAGCGTCGATATTGCCCTCGAAGCCCTCGGCCATGATCGCGAGTGCAGCCGGTAGACCGTCCTCCCTGAGTGTCTCGCGCACTTCCTCAATGGAGAACCCGAAGTCGAGCATCGCCTGTCGAGCTTTCTCCGGGGGACCGAGCAAGAGGTTGAACACGTTGAGCAAGCCGGTCGCGGCATCCTCGGTCGAACCACCGAGCCGGGTGAACGTCGCGAGGAATCCGCCGATGTCTGCGACACCCGCGCCGAGCGCCTTCGCGGGACCGAGCACCCGCGAGAACGCGGTCGCCAGGGACGACGCTTCGAGGTTGCCGAGCCGAACCGTGCCGACGAGCGTGTCGATAGCCCTCTCAGCCGTGAGGCCCTCGTCGCCGAACGCGACCAAGATCGCCCCGGCTGTCCGACCAATCGCAGCCATATCGCCGAGGCCAATGGCGGACGCACGAGCCGACTGCTCCAAGAGATCAAGAGCCGCCTGACCGCGTGCTCCCCCGGACGTGATCGCGAACATCGCCTTCGCGAGTTCGACCGGTCCCTGTCCAGTGGCGACGGCGATGTCTTTGAGAGCGCCTTCCCATTCGTCGATCTGCTCGACTTGGATTCCGACCAAGGTGTTGAGCTTCACCAACTCGCGCTCGAAGTCCCGTGCTGCGTTGACTGCGGCACCGAGGGCGATGGCCCCGGCGAAGGCCCCCATCGCCGTCGTGGCGAGCCCTGCGGCCCCTGTGAACGCCGTGAGCCCACGGGTCGCTGTGCCCATCGCACCGACAAACCCGGAGGCATCACCTGTGACTTTCGCACCAACTGGAATGACCGGACTCATGCCAACGCCTCCGCGAATTGGTCTAACATATTTTGCTCACCAAGCGTCACTCCCTCACCGCTCATCCTGAGCAAACGCTGCCCCTCCATGAGATCGTAAATCTCGATGAACGTCACACCGTACAGACAGCCCGGTCCGGTGTAGAGGTATCCCAACGAGTGAAGCCAAGCCTCGACTTCGAGCATGGTTTCACGCGAAGACCGTCGCGGGCCTACACGTTTTTTTGTTTCCCCCTCGAAACTCCACCGCCGTTCACCGCGGCGATGAGCATCATGTCGAGATCCCACATCGTCATCCCGTCGAGGATCTCGTCCGCGGTGACCTCACTCATATCGGGGTCGGTCACATGCTCCTGCACGTATTGAATCTTCTCCTCGACCGGCCATTCTGCCGCGGTCTTATCCAGGGCGGTGAAGCCCTTGATCGACCCGACCGTCGTCGGCAGAACCATGATCGTCTTTTCCGTTCCCGGCACCTTCACCTCGACCGGAATGAGACGCCCTTCCGGGTCACGTCGGACGAAGACATCCTCAGCCTTCAAGCGGCCATTCGGCTTGGACCCCTTCGCCCTTCCTCCCGTCGCTTTTCTCGCCATCGTTCTCCCTCGGTTACGGGCTGATGCTGATCCCCTGCCCGGTGAATACGTTGTCCCGACGCATCGTGGCCTCGCCCTTCTCATACGTCCGGGCTCCGGGCGTAGTGAGGACCGCGTTGTCGAGTGTGATCGCGCCGCCCGTCATCGTCCACACGAGGTCGGCGGTGAGCGCCTTGAGGTGTTCGATGGTCGCGGCGTGCGAGCCGGTCGCGCTGAACACCGTCACGTTCGCCGTCACTTCCCGCAGGCCCTCAGACAGAACCTTCGCCTTCTGAGACACGACCGGATCGACCTGGATGTTGTTCGCGATCTGAACCGACAGCGTCATCAGATTCGTGTCGAGCGGAAACTCAGACGACCGGACAACGAGGTCGCCGAGGACGTGCTCGAACGGCGTGTCCAACGCGGGCTCGAACGAGCCCGACCCGAGAAGCGCCATCCCGAGATCGCCTTCGATGTCCTGTTGGGATTCGCTGCCCATGATGCGGAACGCTTCCTCGCCGCCAGCCGTGAACGTCACGATGATGTCACCGAGCGTTTCCAGATCCAACAGGAACGCGTCGATGTCGGGGAACGACACCGCGCCGACGACGGGCGTCGTGCCGTTGATTGCGATGGCCTCGGTCGCACCCGCGCCTTCGTCCTCAATCGTGAGCGTCTGAGACGTGTCCGCGGCGTTGGTGCTCACCACGGTCAACGTGCCCGTCGCGGTGGGTTGAGACACCTCGTACGACCGGACCTTGCTGAACCGATATGAGCCCTCGGCCATCACCGGCTCGCTGTTCGACGGGTCACCCGTCAGGCTCGCCGAATCGAACTTCCCGCCGAACCCGTAGGTGTAGATCCTGACGCCTGCCGCCTGCGAGCCTTCCGGTGCCGGTAGCGTCTGCCGAGCGAGGAAGGAATGGGTGTTGATGATGTACCCGTCCGAGTCCCGCAGGAAGCCGTCAGCGAGGGCATCCAAGGGCTGCTCGACGGCGGACGTGAGCCACCGTTGCAACGAGTACGAGATCGCGAGTTCGTGGTCCTCAGCGCCGATGCTGAATCCCTGCACGTCCGGCGAACCGATGGCTGTCCGGGCCGCGATGTTCGTGTTCGGAACCCAATTCCCCACGGTGTTGAGTTCGTCCGAATACCGGAGCCAATCCGGGTCTGCCGGTGTCACGCCTGGGATAACCTCTCGAATGAAGTTGACCCGCAGCGCACCGATGCCAGCTTCGTTCGGCATGGTCTATTCCTCCTCTGTGGATGACTTGCGAGTCGCCTTCTTTTCGACGACCTCGACGATGTCCGGGTATGCCGCGGCCAACGCTTCCCCGACTTCCTTCTCTACCGTCGCAAATCCCTTCTCATCGAACTCGGCAGCGAACCCGTGATGGCCGAGCGCCTTCGTGCCCTCCCTCGTGCATCTGATTTTCATGTGGTCCTCCAATTGAAACCGATGGTCACAGACTTCCGAAAGACCATTGGGTTGTCCCCCTGGTCAGGCGGCACGTCGCCGATGGCGATGACACTGACATACGTCAGGTTCGTGATCCCGTTGAAGTTGGCGAGGATGATCCTGCGGATCTCCTCGGACATGTCGTAGACGAGTTGCTTCGGATTCGGCGATGTCACGCCCTCGCTTCGGAACGCCCAACAATCCGCGAACAGCACACCGTTCACGATCTGGACAGGCCCGCCTCCACCGCCTTCGATGGCACCGTACCCGGACAGCCCTTCATACAATTCGTCGTCACCCGTGAACGTGACCTGTGGGGAATTCGAGTTCGGGTTCCACCATCCGGTATGGAAGTCCGGCTTGATCGCACCGACGACGTTGTCCGTGTCCCACTGAGCTTCAATGAGGTCTAGGATCGCAACCTTCGGCTCGACGGTCGGGACGGGCATCAGTCGGATTGCCTCATGCAGAGCAGACGCATGGCACCGACCGGAGTCTCGGCCTCGTGCCCAACGCCTACGATCTTGTAGATCCGCCCGGACTCATCCGTGAGGGTCGCCGCCCGATCCCTCATGTCATCCTGTATGGGGACGAAGGTGACGTTCAATTCGGTGCCGTTCTGGTCTTTGACCGGGGTCGGGATCAGCACGGCGATGTCGACCTTGCGCTGCTCACCGGACGGCAGGAGGAACGTCCTGTTGCTCCCGTCGCTCCGAATGCCCCGTATGGTCGGGGGGTTGCTCGCGGCCTCGTAAGTAACGTCTTGATAGGTGTCACGGCTCCCTTCATCGAACCTCTGATACACGAAGTTCTCACCGGCCCGCCTCGCCATCCTGACCATCGCCCCGGTGCTCATCGTGTCGCTATCGTCGAGGGATCTTTGATCCGCTGCACCGACTTCGAGAACACGTCTTCCTCGGACCGGCCCGTCGCAACTGAGCCCCGGTAGTTGCCCGTGTCGAAGATGCCCTTCGCCCGGATGAGTTGCTTGACCCGGCGTTCGATCAACAGGGCAATTTTGATCGGAGCTTGACCCGGCCCCGCCGTGACCCCCCGGATGATGTCCTCTTGAAGTTCCACGTTCCCCTCGGCACCCGCGACGATCTCGGCGATGGCTACGCGCCAATGCGGACGCGCCGTCAGAACCTTCGTCCCGAACTCGTGGAAGGGACCGTACACGACGGCACTACCGACCCACGCCTCGCCGAAGCTCGCCCCCTGCATCTTCTTCAAGAGAGCCGCCATCTGCGTCAAGCCGGTGAACGCGAGAGCGAACCCTGCCATCAGACCTGAGCGCCCGTGTTCGTCGCTTCCGATCCGACCTTGGCGAAGAATCCGATGCGGTCCGCATCGCTGAGTTGCGAGAGGATGCCGGTCGAGTCGAGGATCTGAGCGGTCTGCCCGTACTGCGACGAGTCGAGCCCCATGTCGGTCGTGCCTTGGAACTTGAAAGACACACCGTCCGCTTTCTCGTCCGAGGTGAGCCGGTCCCGCAGGGTGACGAAGTGCGCGGCGAGGTAGGTTTCGATCTCCCTCAAGAGGGCACTGCTCAGGGACGATGACACGAGATATTCGGTCACCATTATGTTCGCTGTCTGGATGAACGGACCTACGTCTTCGAGGCTCGTTTCCAACACAGCGCAAACCGCCACGGCATCAGTGCGCGACATCTGCGTTCTCCGTTGTCAGGTCCGGCGATCATAGCTCAGGCCCGACGCCCCACATATAACGCGCCGAACATGGGCGCTTCGAGATACTACACTGGAAGGAAGCGAACCCGCCAGAGGTGTCCACGAACGCAACTTGTGGCCGCACGTTCGTCGGCTTCACATGACGGGCGTAGGGGCGACAGACGACGGCGACTGCCGTGACCCCCTACTCGTCCGCTGCTTCTTCCGCTTCCGCCGTCAGTAATTCGATCCGGGCCGCGATGACCTTCTTCGCACCGCTCCGATCCCGTACTGCTTCTTCCTCTGCCATCATGGCTTCGAGCACCTCGAAGTCGTCGATCTCGGCCACGCGATCCTTGATCGAAGTGATCGACAGACCCTTCATCCCATGCTCCGAAGGGACCTCGTCGACAGCCGCACCGTCACGGGTGAGGAACACGTCCGGCATGTTCTTCAACTGTGCATCGGTGGGTGAGACGAAAGTCCCGGCAGGGGCCTTCACACGGACGCCATCGTCGTCGATGATGCCGTGAACCCTCGCTAGAACGTGCGTGTGCTCGGTCATTCTGTTTCTCCGTCGTTGGTGAAAAAGAAATCGGGGGGCAGGGGTGTTACCCCGCTACCCCCCGACACCATAGTACCCTACCCCCTCGAACTCAGGAGTAGTGAACCAAGCCCGTCTTCGCGTTCGCAGACGCCGGGATCTTGATCCGTGGAGCCATCGCGGCCATGACCTTGAAGTTCTGGATCATGCCACCCATCTCATCCCACTGGACCGTAGTCACGGGGGACGCGATAGCGATGTCGACGACATCCTTCGTCAACCGCACCGCGATGACTTCACTCGCACCGAGAGAAGTGGTTCCTCTGATGCCTTGGAACGCGTCGATCTCCTCCAACCTCGTGAGGATCGTCTTGTCCGAGTCTGCCTTGAAGTCGTTGCGGATGTTCTGCATCGCGCTCACCGGCACATAGAACATGAACTGACCGAAGTAGTTCTCGTTCTCCGCATCGGCGATCATGGCGAGTGCATCGCCAACGATCTGTTCACCGGTCGCTACGCCCCAATCTGCGGTCGTGCTTCCGGTGATGCGGCTCGACGCCGTGGTGTACCCGGCTTGCACCGATCCACCGATGGAAACTGTCGAGCCGTTGAACAGCACTTCCTCCAACTTCTCGTTCACCCTGCTCGCACAGAGTTCGGCATTGGTCGTGTCGATGTTGGAGCCACCGCGACGGCTGGCTTCCAAATACCGGAGGTGAAGTTGGAAGTCCCGAAACGTGATCGGGACGGGCACACTGTTCAACGTGAAGGTCGCGAGATCACGTTGCCCCGGTGCGACTCCGCTCATCGACTGCTCTGCGAGGTCGATGGTGCTGAGAGCCTCGTACTCAGAAATGAGCACGCCGAGCGACCCGAGATTGAGGGTCAGACCGGCGCTGATGAGATCCTCAATCGCGCCGAGTTGACGCCGCGCAACCTGCACGAGCGCGTCGTCGAAGGCAATCCACTCGTCCTTACTGAGCAAGTCGTTCGCTCTGAGTGGCTTGCCAGGACGGATGTACGGTCGGAGGGCTCGAATGTCCCACCCGTTCGCGGCGAGGATCTTACCGGGCGACCCCGAAAAGACATCCGCTGCCGGTGCCTGAGTGGCCTGTTGATTCATTATGCCACCTCCATCGGCACGAGGTCATCGGCGTTGCTTCCCGCGACATCCGAGAGAGCATAGCCGAGGGCTTGGATACCGCTTCCGGGCACGTCCGTCACCCGTCCCGCCGCCCCTGCGTATAGCGGGGCTCCGGTGTTCCAAGTCAGTGAGTCGACTGCACGGGCCTGTACCTCGTCGCCTTTGTGGCCGACGACATACTTGACCTGTGAGTCGTCCGCGTACGCATCGGTCACGTCCTGACCGATCTCGGAATTCTCGACCGCGAACGCGGCACGTCCGGCGTCCAACGCGCCAGCCGCCGCACCCACGCCAACCTCAAGAACCCCGGCGTTCAAGGTCAGGTCGAGCCGGTGACCGGGAAGAATCCCCGCCGCCGCCGCGACCGCTTCCTTGATGAGTCCGTCCCCTTTCAGAAAGATCGTGTTCGTCATGCGTCACCTCCTGAGTTTGCGGCCTTCGGACCGATGTCCGGCACAGGCATGTAGCCCTGGTCGTCATCCTCCGTGATGCCGAGGGAACGGGGCTGTCCGATGCCGCTGTAATCCACGGCCTCGAACGAAGTCTTCATCGCACGGAGAACCGTGAGGGGCAAGCCCTCAAGGTCTTCCTTGCCAACCACGCACCGCTCAATCGCGGTGAGGGCAGCGACCAACTCGTCGCGTTCGGCATCGGCGGTCGCCTGTGCGTTCGTAACCAGGGCCTCCAACGCCTCGAAGTTCTTCGAGAAGGCGACCATCTTGTCCATCGCCGCAATGTGATCTGCGGTGATAACAAGGGCCACGCTTCCGTCAGGACTCGCTGCCGGGGGGTCCGCTGCGGGCGGGTCGGAACCATCCGAACCGCTTTCGGCATTCCCCTTCGGGGGGTCGGCGGGCGGATCTTTTCCTTCTGATCCTTCCGCGCAACCACAACCGGCAAGCGCCGCGAGGCTGGTCAGTCTCTCATCACTGAACGCCTTCAACTCCTCCTCAGAGAAGTCGACAGACTTTGCAGCGACGAGAGCTAGGATCTGCTTTTCGCGATCCATTTGACGCTCCTCGTCTTGGGGTGAAAGGGGAGTGCCACCCGGCTCCCCCGGTTTGGGATCGTCCCCTTCCGGGGGATCGGCAGCATTACCCGCGGGGTCGCCCGCGGGCTTCTCAGTAAAGCCGAGAAGACTTTTGATCGCCGCGATGATGCGGCTATCTACTTTCTCAGGATCGGGCACATGCTCCTCCGGTTCGTGTCGGGCTGCGGCTGCGACGAGAGCTTGAGCGGCACGCGCCGCACCGCACCCGTCTTCGACACTGCACGCCCCGGCCTGCCCGATGGGCAAGAGGGCAAGATGGTCCGGCATGATGTCGGTCTGCGCGAAGTGGAACCGCTCGCCGTCATGGGTGCCCGACCGAAATTCCAACTCCATCCCGTACCCGGTGCTGACCTCGACATCCGGTCCGCCACCCAAGAGAGCGGCGATGATTCCGCGACCCTCTACGGTCGTTGCAGCGAGGACGCGATTGAGGTGAGCATCGACCCACAGGAACCCGTTGATGAAGCGAGCGTTCGTGATCTCGCCGACCTTGATGGATTCGAGAAACTCCGGGGTGCTCTGCGCGAATTCGAGATCGCCGTCAGAGTCACGAGGATGGTCGACCGTGAGCGGGATGCCGTTCCAGTTCTTGAGGGACTTCTTGATCTCAGCCGCCGAAACGAACTCGCCACCCGGCAGACAATTGATGCAATTGAGGATCTGTTCGCGGAGGGCCTTGATCGGGAAGTTGAGGATTTCCATCCCCTCAGCGTTCTCACTGATCGTCACGAGGCCGGGGTCGATGACCCCGTTGACCCTCATGCGTCCGACGCTGATGACTTGCGACATACCATCCGGTGATTGAAGTCCGTCTCAATTCACCGGGGTTCCGAGTGGGGGTTCCCGGTCGGGTCGGAGGACCGGGTCACCGACAGGCGAGCCCGATCCCCTCCACCCTTACCAACGATGGATACTTACCCGGTGCCCGCCCGGCCTGTCAATAGAGCATCGGTCGACACGACATCGCGCACTTCCGTCTTGCGGATGACGCCGCTGTTCACATGGAGCACGATCTGCCCGTTGAAGGCGTCGTGTTGAAGACGGCGAGCCACGTATTCGAGGGCGACCGTGTTCGCGTCTTTCTTGGTTGCCGAGCCCTCCGTCATTCGAGCACCGGGAGCCAAGCGCACCGACAATTCGCGTGGACCGGAATCACACCGCGGGCCTCGTTGAGCGGGATCGCCTCGCCCGTCTCAAGGTCCATGCACGTCTGACACACCCGGTCGTCGCCTGCCGTCGTGAACTCGGCGAAGACCACGACGTTGTCGACCCCGGCGTCTTGATAGCGGTTCAACGTCGACTCGGCATGGACCCGGATAATCTCGGTCCGGGCGAGGATCTTCGAGCGGGTGACACCGATCACGTCGATCCGCCGCCGCATCTCTCGCGCTATGTCGAGCGGACCCTGCCCGGTCGATAGCCCCTCGGTGAGCACCCGCGAGAGTTCGGTGTCGACCGCCGCCGTGATGCCTTGGAGATCGGTGAACTGTCGGGTGTAGAGAAGTTCGAGAGCACTGCGATGGATCGGTGCGTTGAACAGGTCCGCGACCGTCCGGCTGTCGAACGGAATGTTGTCGCGCCGCAAAGCATCTTGAGCATGGTTCAGCCCCTTGCTGTACGCGGACCGGACGAACGTGTCCTGCCATTTCGAGTTCGACTGTATCCCGCCGCCCGGAGCCCGACGCACTTCGAGCACGTCGTTGTCGAGTTGTTCCCGCAGCCACCGGTTGAAGTCCTCGACCTTGCCCGCCGTGTCCTGCCGGAACTGGAACGGTCCCGCCGCCTGCGCCGCGGACAACTGATCGAGCGGCAAGTCCGAATCGCCAAGACGGAGCGCGTCGTTCGTCACAATCGTCTCGAAGATCAAGTTGATGATCTTCCGCCACCGTCGATTCAGATCGGCGATGTACGCCCGGATCACCCCGCTCGTGTTCGTCGGGTCGGTGCGATGCAGAAGATGCCGCGGCCTGCGCCACCGTCTACGCGTCAGGAGCATCGCCCGCCTCGTCCTTCTGCTCGTCGAGGAACTCGTCCTTCCGTTCCTCGCCCTCCGATGCCCACCACGCGTCGAACCCGTCCACGTCGTCGACGCCTGCGTTGTAGCACAGCCTCATCAGTTCCTTGAGCGTCATATGTCCTCAGCTTTTGTAGACGATGCACGTCCCGCCGACCACGAAGGGACGCTTCTGCAATTCGATCCCTGCCCGGTACATGAGCCGCGGGCATTCCGGGCACGGCATCGGTTCGTTCCGCTCAGACCTCGGCCTCAGATCGTCGACCTCGTGACCGTTGTCGCACTGGTACGTGAAGATCGGCATGAGCTACCGGCGATTGCCGGGAATTGCCGGAGATTGCCGGAAGAACCGGGAACCTTCCGGGTTCTTTCTCACGCCTCGCCACCCTTTCCTTCGAGGCTCATCAGCACAGCTTGGAGCCCCTCCGGGCTGACATCCTGCTCGGTCTGTTCGAGCCCCGCCATGAGCGCCGCACGGATGACATCCGGGTCACTCGTGACGAAAAGCGGTCGAGGCTTTTCGCCCTTCTCCTCGGTGTGGACGATGAGCGTGATCTTCATGTTTTTATCTTCTACTTATGTTCGCGTTATGCTCAAAACCGGGGTCACTACCACCCGCGGACATGCGTCGAGGCCCGTCACACGTGAACTGGTGGAGCCGATTTTGACGGTTTCCGATGGTTTTGAGGATTTTGAGGATGTGGAGAAAGTCACTCGACCGCTTCCAGGGGCACGGGGAGAGGTTCGGGGACAGGTTCGGGCTCCAAGTCGCCGAACACATCGAAGCCTTCCGGCGCTTCGGGCGGTGTCGGGTCGAGTCCAAGGATGTGCTCGCGCACTTCCCACGGGGGCATGATGAGATCGGGAGCCCCGGCGGGGGCGAGCTTGCTGATCGCCTCACCGAACTTCGCCGCCGTCTCGGCCCGGTCCGATGTCGAGGGTGCGTCGAGCGGGGGCCAGTCGACTTCGTAGCCGCCCACGGGGGCAGGCAGGGCACCGAGCATGATGAAGCGGTCGAGCGTCTGCCGCAGGATGATCGGCTCCGCATACTGATTCTGACGGGCCGCGATCCGCGCCTGCCATTCCTTCTGATCTTGGTCGCCCGCCAACTGCCCACGCTCCGAGCCGAACAGCACACGCTCAGGGATCTCAGCCGCCGCCGAGATCACTTGCTTGAGCGCATCGTACGTGCCGGACGGGTCGGTCGATGATCCGGTGACGAGTCCGAGTTCCGTTCCCCTGGTTTGGATCAGCCGGGTGATCCCGTGCCGAGCGGCGAGCATGTCGTCCTCGAACTGATCCAAGTCCTCCGGGCTGACCGTCACGTCCGGGCTGATGTTCGCGTGCCAAATGCCTGCCACATTCTGCCAATACAATTCAGCCGAGCCGCCGAGCACCTTGAACAGATCGTCGATGCGGTTGAGGACACGAGCGAGGCGAGGCTGACCGTAGACATCGTCTTCGATGGTGTTCTCGGCGACATGGATGATCCGCTGCCAAGGGACCTGGGTCGTCGCCCCCGTCTGATTGCCGTCCGTCTGAATACCGCGACGGGTCCGCACGCCGCCCACGGCGCTTTGCCCGACCGTCGTGCCGCTCAGGTCGATGGCGTAGAGGGTCGGCTGACCGAACCGCGGGCTCTCGCTGTCCTCGTCGAACTTGAGGATCTCGGTGCTGCCTTGGTGGAACGCCGAGAGATAGACGATGTCCTCCGGGCCACGGAGCTTCGCCGGTTCCTCGGTGATCTTCGAGCCGGTCGTACCCAAGAGCAACACGCCGAACTGACCGATGCCGCTGATCTCGTCGACCCGCTCCATGAAATGATAGAGCCGATTCCGGTTGTTCATTTCTTCGATGGCGTCGACGAACTTCTGATCGTCCGACCGGATCTCGGGATCGTGCCGCCACGTCGTCTTCGGCGAGAGGTCGACCACCCGCGCCGCGATGTCGCCCCGCAGATAGTAGGACAGGTAGTCGTCGAACTCCGGGTCGCGCCGGTAGCCGAACGAGTTGTATAGATCACGCTCCCCGGCGTACGTCTGACCGAGCTTGGCCGCGAGCCCTGCCCGTGTCACGAGATCGCCCAACGCCCGCAGCATCCCCATCGCCTTCGACTGTCGCCCCTTCGTGTCGGTCATGTCTTGATTCTCCCTCGGTGTTTCCTCGACCACAACATATTCGGCCTCTCGTCCGGCTTGAACATCTTCCGCAACGCCTGACTCATCGTGTCGACCTCGTCATCGGTCTTGGCGTTCGGGAATGCCGACACCGATTCGATGAACTCCAAGACCCACGGAGCGATAGCCGGATGCGGAAGGTAGACGTTCCCGCTCTGCGCGTAGGACGCGACGGCGGTCGCCCGGTCCGGCTTGCTGCCCTCGACGGGCACCGGGATCATCCCCGGAATTTCCTTGCTCAAGATCGACAAAGTCGCCGCTGCGTTCGCCGCGTCTTCTATCCATTTCGTTTCAACGTCCGGGTGAGCGGCAGTGAGATCGCGGATCGCGTCGAGCGTCTCAGGGAAGTCGCGCCGCGCCCTCGACTGATCCAAGAGGTACGCGTTCGCGCCTGCTCTGCCCCACACCTGACCGACCACATACGATGTGTTCGCCCCCTTCTTGAAAGCGAGATCCCAAGACTGCGCCGAGAACTCCATCCCTGGAAGCGGTTCGAGGATAGACGGATCGTCGAGCCCATGCAACCGGACCGGGGGCAGCGATTCGATGAGATCGAGGGGTGCCCAAAACTTCCACCACGCCCGTTTGAAGATGTTGCCCTCGACGGGAGCCGGACGCTGTTGGTAGAGCGCACCCCACCAATACGGGGTCTGTGTCGCCTTGATGCGTTCGAGTTCCTCCAACGGCCACCGCTCAGGCCACAGAGCTTCGCCGAGTTCGCGACCGAGCGGGTCCGGCTCGCTCTCGTCATCGTAGATCGCCGGAAGGAACAGCGTCACCCACCGCTCGCCCTCTTGGTCCTCCGTCTCCTCAATCAGACGCCCGACCAAGTCGTCCTCGTTCCACCGGGTCATCACGCAAATCTGTTTCGCTCCGGGCTCACGCCGCGGGAACAGCGTCGAGAGATACCACTGCCACACCCGGCCCCGGTAGTTCGGCGAGTTCGCCTGCAACGCGTCCTTGAACGGGTCGTCGATCACGATGAGATCACCACCGCGCCCGGTGACCCCGGTGCCCACGCCCGCGGATCGCATGCCACCAGTGACGGGGATGCCCATCGCGTCCCGGCCCACGAGTTCCCAATCCGTCGCCGCCATCTTGTTGTGACGCACGTCGAGGCCCCACAACTCAGGCCCGAACTCAATGATCGAATCGCGCACCCGGCCACCGAACAGACCGGCCAACCCCGCCTCGTACGATGTCAGAATCACCTGGGCGTTCGGTCGATTGCCGAGATACCACGCGATGAAATACTGACTGATGAACATCGACTTGCCGTGCCGGGGCGGCATGGAAATGATGAGGTTGTCGAACACATCATCCATCATCGCCAAGAGGTACGCCTGCACCACGAGCAAGTGCTTCGCGATCTGCCACTTGCCGTGACTCGCGTACCGAGCGAACCCCGCGGGCATGGACCTCGCCCAATTCATTGAGTCCGCCGAGAAGTCTTCGAGCGTGAGGACCGGGGGCGGTCCGCTATTTACCCGCGGCATTTACTTCGACTCAGGATAATCCTCGGAAGGCGGGTCGTCCTGCGTGTCGAGCACCGGGTCGTCATGCTTGCCGTCGTACCTGTCCGCCACCCGCTTGACTTGGAAGCCGATGAAGAACGCGGCGAGGACGAGCGCACCCTGCCCGACCCGGATGATCGGGTGAGTCGTCGGCTGCTCCGTACACCCGCACTCGGCGATAGCCTCAGCGATGGACTCGACCGCGGCTGCGATGCGTTCGAGCCGGACGCTGTCGCTCATCACGTCGACGTTCACGACGATGGTGTCCCCGTTCACCGTGATCTCCACCGGAGCCACGAGAGTCGTCGTCGAGGTCTGTCCAACCAGGGGAGCGGCGAGTAGAAGCGCCGCCGTAAGTAAGACGTAATTACGCATGGTCATCCTCCGAGATCGCGAGCGGCTTGGATCGCCGCCCGTGTGAGTTCAACGATAGGGGTGATGATGAACTGAGCCGTGTCGGGTGCGACGATGTTCGTGAGGATGAGGATCACCACGAGCAAGAGCACGAGCTTCGGCCATGTGATGTCGGTGAAGAACTTCTTCATCGTAACCTCCGAACCCAATCGTCCATCGTGTCGGCCACCCACTTCGGGAACAGCGTCAGGCACGCCCACGCGAAGACTTGGAAGCCGATGAAGAACGCGGCGAACAGCGTCAGGCACGCCCACGCGAGTCTAAGGGTCTTCATCTTCGCCCACCACACCCGGAGGCAACGCGGGCATCGTGGTCCCGTGGATCACGGCGAACAACTCCTGCGCCTTCCGTCGCTTCACCGGGTCACCGATGAGGTACTGATCCGCCGCGGCCCGTGGGTCCGCTGCCTCGTCCTTCACCTCGGCAGGCATACCCCTCGCCACCCTCTCCATCGCATGAACCGCAGGCAGCAACCTCGCCGCCGTCATCGCCATCGCGACCACCCTGTCGAGCCGGTCGAAGTCGATGAGCGTCCGGGTCGGATCGTCCGGGTCAGGACGCTGGAAATACTCGAAGAACGCGTCGGGCCTCTCTTGGATCAGCTTGAACAGAGACATCGCGGGAGCCATCACGATCTGACCTGTCATCGCGGCCTGACCGGCGTGCCGCTTCGCCATCCGGTCGATCTCCTCCCACTGCTCGTCGATGAGCCGGATGTCCTCGGACTTGTCCCAAGCGATGACTCGGACACGCCACGACCACGCCACCGACCATCGACCGAGCAACTGGACGGACTTGGACAACTCCCGTGCAACTGACCGGATGTCCCGCGTGCCCCGGCCTTGGACCCGGTATCTCGTGAACGCTGCGAACGCCGGTTCGCTCTCGTCGACCTGTTGCTCCCACAGGTCGAGACGCGGGTCGAGGGGTCGCGGCTCCCTGGAATTCGTCGTCGTCATCGAACCAGTGTCGAGGTCGAGGTCATTTCTTTTTCTGACTGCCTCGCTTCGGGGGCACGCGCCCACCCCTCGAAGCCGGACGGGTAGGGGTGAACCGCTTGCGCTGCCGTGCTGCTTCCTCCTGTTCCTTCCGCCTGCGTCTTTC
>SMVB01246874.1_pt1 | contig 16590 bp, 13 predicted proteins | sample 2456461 | NCBI WGS metagenome assembly SMVB01 (sample SAMN11095934, study PRJNA526329) | marine sediment metagenome | biome: Marine sediment; feature: Surficial sediment; material: Deep marine sediment; isolation source: Hadal surficial sediment | place: Pacific Ocean | collected 2014-05 | depth...
AAACAACCATGACCGAGAATAAAAATACGACAAATACCAACGGCGGCACGAACCCGGCAAACGAACCCTACTTCATGCTGCAGAAGCTCTATTTAAAGGATTTGTCTTTCGAGGCCCCAAATTCGCCCGAGCTGTTCACGAACCAAACGGTTGAGCCGCAGATCCAGATGAACCTGAAAAACCGCCACCAGCGGATCGAGGCGGATGAGTATGAGGTGGCCCTGACCGTCAGCGTGCACGCCACCATCGAGAGTCGCACCCTCTACATCATCGAAGTCGACCAGGCCGGGCTGTTCACGATTAGCGGTTACGACCACGACGCACTCATGAGCCTGATCGGATCATTTTGCCCATCGACACTGTTCCCGTATATCCGTGAGACGATCTCGACAATCATCGGCCAGGGCGGCTTTCCGCGGGTACTGCTGCAGCCGATCAACTTCGACGCGCTGTACTCCAGGTCCAAAGAGGATGCCGCCCGCAACCAGGCCAGAGAATCTCAGGCCTGAAGTCGCAATCGAACGGACGCCATGACCACATCAGTCGACGAGCGCATCACGGTTCTCGGCGCCGGCTCGTGGGGCACGGCACTGGCCGTCCAGTTAGCACGTGCAAACCGGCCGACGACGTTGTGGGGCCGGGCCGATGACGAGCCCGAACGACTCGCACGCGAACGCACCAATCACCGCTACCTGCCGGATATCCGGTTTCCGGACGCGCTACAGATAGAGGCGGATCTGCAGGCTGCAATCCACAGCAGCCGCGATATCCTGGTCGTAGTACCGAGCCACGTATTCCGCATCGTACTCGGCCAGATCCAGCCGCATTTGAACGCCGACCAGCGGATCGCGTGGGCGACGAAAGGTTTTGAGCAACAGACCGGGCAGCTGCCACACCAGGTCGCACGAGACGTCCTCGGCGCAGAGTACCCGCTGGCGGTGCTGTCCGGGCCGACCTTCGCGACCGAAGTCGGCGCCGGCCTGCCGACGGCCATGACAGTTGCATCGACGGACGTGCAATTCGCCGACGACCTTGCCGTACGCATCTCCAGCGAACAATTCCGGGCCTACACGTCGAACGATCTTGCCGGCGTCGAAGTCGGTGGCGCTGTCAAGAACGTGCTGGCAATCGCCGCCGGCATTTCCGACGGTCTCGGTTACGGCGCCAACACGCGCATCGCGCTAATCAGCCGTGGGCTCATCGAAATGACGCGCCTGGGCGAGGCGCTCGGCGCAAATGCGCAGACGTTCATGGGGTTGTCGGGCATGGGCGACCTCGTGCTGACCTGTACGGACAATCAGTCACGCAACCGGCGTATGGGGCTGGCGCTCGCCGCGGGACGCACGGTCGATGCCGTCGCACGCGAGATCGGCCAAGTAGTCGAAGGCGTGTATGCCGCCAAGGCCGTGCATGGCGTCGCAGCCCGTCTGGGTGTCGAGATGCCGATCAGCGAGCAGGTCTACCGCATACTGTACGAAGATGTGGCACCGGAACAGGCGGTGTCGGCGTTGATGAGCCGGGCGCTGGGGCCGGAATGAAGCGCGGCTGAAGCCGCTCCCACAAATGCTCCCACGGGCAAGTCAATGAAGGCAATGGTACAGCGGTGCGCAGACGCAAAATTTACCAGAACCCCAGCTGCCGCCACGCCTCATACAGCATCACCGCAGCTGCGTTGGACAGGTTCAGGCTGCGGCTCTGTGCACGCATCGGAATGCGCAAAATATTTTCGGGCGGAAGCGCAGCGAGGATCTCGGCCGGCAAGCCACGGGTTTCCGGGCCGAACAGCAGCGCATCGCCCGCCGCGAATCGATGCTCGTGATACGCCCTGCCGCCGCGAGTCGAGCACGCCAGCACGCGCGGCCGGTCCAACGAATCCAGACATGCTGTGAGGCTGTCGTGAACGGTGATCGTCGCAAATTCCCGATAGTCGAGACCGGCACGGCGCAATTTCCGGTCATCCAGCTCGAAACCGAGCGGAGCAACCAGGTGTAATTGCGTCCCCGTATTGGCACACAGGCGTATGATATTTCCCGTATTAGGCGGGATTTCGGGTTCGAACAGGATCAGACGAAACATTGGCAAACACGAACGATAATCTTGCTCTCGAGTTCTGTGATCTCAAGCTCGACTCGCCGATTGTATTATTGTCCGGCTGCGTCGGCTTCGGTGAAGAATACACGCGCATCGAGGGGTTCTCTAATCGAGACGCCGGCGCGATCGTGCTGAAGGGCACGACGCTGGAACCACGGCCCGGTAACCCGGCGCGCCGGGTATACGAGACACCGATGGGCATGCTGAACGCGATCGGCCTGCAGAATCCGGGCGTCGATGCCGTCGTCGGGCAGATTCTTCCACAGCTGGATTTCTCCGAGACCCGCTTCATAGCCAACGTCTGCGGATCGACAATCGACGATTATGCCGAGGTCTGTCGCCGGTTTGACGACTCGCCCATCGATGCACTGGAGATCAATATCTCCTGTCCCAACATCAAGGAAGGCGGCATCTCGTTCGGCAACTTTCCGGATTCTTCGGCACGCGTCGTCGAGGCCTGTCGCAAGGCAACGTCGAAACCGATCATCACCAAACTCTCGCCGAACCAGACCGATATCCAGACCAGCGCGCGCGCGTGCATAGAGGCTGGCAGCGACGGCCTGGCCGTAATCAACACACTGACCGGCATGGCCATCGACGCCGAGACGCGCAAGCCGATCATCGCGAACGTGCGGGCCGGGCTGTCAGGCCCGGCAATCAAGCCGATCGCCCTGCTCAAAGTTCGTCAGGTCTATGAGGTTGCAAGCCGGCACAACATACCGATCATCGGTCAGGGCGGCATCTGCAGCGCGACCGACGCGCTGGAGTTCCTGATTGCCGGAGCGACCACAGTCGGAGTCGGCACCGCGCTGTTCTACACACCGCTGGTGTGCAAGGAAATCAATGCCGGCATCGCCGAATACCTGGAACGCCACCAAATCGCCAGCGTGACGGATCTCGTCGGCTCGCTGATTCTCGAAGAGCCGGCCAATCGCGCCGCGGCCGAGTATTAACCCGGCTTCTTCATCATCTGGTTGTAAAACGCTGCGTACTCCGGCGAGATGTCCTTCTCGTAGAATTTCTGTATGTATCGGACTCAGTCATCGATACCGAGTTCCCGAATCTTGCGGGTCAGCGTATTGCGCCCCCAGCCGAGCATCTTTGCCGCCGCCTGCTTGCGCCCTTTGGCGCGCGCCAGCGCCACGCGAATCAACGCTCGCTCAAACTCGGGCAACGCCGCCTGGAGCAACGCCGTGGAAGCGCCGCCCGGCGTACGCCCGGCCACCTCCAGTTGCTGTTCAGCCCAGCGCACCAGGTCACTCACCCAGGCGGGTTTTCCCGCGTTCGGCAAAGCCTGCCCGCCGAGGTCATCCGGAATATCTGCCACGCGAATCTCCGCGCCGGGCGCTGTCACACTGAGGCGGCGACACGCATTGACGAGTTGACGAACGTTGCCCGGCCAGTCGCAAGACCGCAGCCGTTCCGTCGCATCATCGGTCAGCGTCTTCGGCTCGCTGCCGAGTTCCTTCGCCGCCTCTTTCAGGTAATGACGCAACAATTGCGGCACATCCTCCCGGCGGTGCCGCAGCGGCGGCGTGCAAATCCGGATGACATTGAGCCGGTGAAACAGATCTTCCCGAAACCGTCCGGCCGCAACGGCCGCCACGAGGTCCTGGTTGGTCGCGGCAATCACGCGTACATCGACCCGGATCGCCGCCTGGCCGCCGACCCGATAAAACTCGCTCTCGGCCAGAACCCGCAGCAGGCGCGTTTGCAGGGCTGGTGACATGTCGCCGATTTCATCCAGAAACAGCGTGCCGTGATCGGCCTGTTCGAAGCGGCCGATCCGCTGCCGCTCGGCACCGGTGAATGCGCCGCGTTCATGCCCGAACAACTCGGACTCCAGCAGCTCCGACGCAATCGCCGTCGTATTCAATGCAACAAATGCCTGGCGCCCGCGCGGACTGTGCTCATGCAACGCCCGGGCAACCAGTTCCTTGCCCGTGCCCGACTCGCCGGTAATCAGCACGTTCATGCTCGATCGCGACAGCCGGCCGATGGTACGGAAGACTTCCTGCATCGCCGGCGCCTGACCGATCATGGCCGCAATCGCCGGCGCCTCGGCCGCGACCGGTGGCACGACCGCCTCGATCGCCCGGGCCGCACGATTTACGAGCGCGACCGCCTCATCGATATCGAATGGTTTGGGCAGATATTCGAATGCGCCGCCCTGGTAAGCCGACACCGCGCTGTCCAGGTCGGCATGCGCCGTCATGACGATGACCGGCACCACATGTCCGTCGCTTTCGAGCCGGCGCATCATTTCAATGCCGTCCATGCCCGGCATGCGAATGTCGGTCATCAGGACGTCGGGGGCGGCCGTGTCGAATGCCTTCAGCAACGCTTCCGCATTGTCGAAACTACGTGTCGAGATGCCCTCGCCCTGCAGTGCTTTCTCCAGCACCCAGCGAACCGAGCCGTCGTCATCGACGATCCAGACGACAGGAGCGGTCGGATTCGCTGCGGTCGGCGCGATCATGGTGCCCACCCGTTGCCGGCACCCGGTTCGATGGCGTCGATCGGCAGACGCACCGTAAATACAGTATGGCCGGGATCGGACTGAAACTCGATCAGGCCACCGTGCCGGTGGATGCAATCCTGCGCGAGCGGCAAGCCGAGGCCGGTGCCCCCGGCACGATTGGTCACCAGCGGATAGAAGATCGAATCCTCGATCTCCTGGGCAATACCCGGCCCGTCGTCCTCGAATTCGATGCTCGCGACCAGCCGGTACGACTCGGTGCCGATGACGAAGTGGGTCAGAACGCGGGTGCGTACGGTCAGGTGGCCGGAATCGCCCATGGCCTGCACCGCATTGCGGGCTATGTTCAGGAAAGCTTGCATGATCTGGTCGGGATCAGCTGCGATCGTCGGCAAACTAGGGTCGTAGTCGCGCGACAACTCGATGCCGCCGGATGCTTCGGCCTCGATCAGGCATAACACCCGCTCGGTCAGTTCGTGAATGTTGATCTCCCGTCTCTGCGCCGGTCGGACCGGGCCCAGCAGGTCCTCGGTCAGGGCCTTCAGTCGATCGGCCTCAGCGATGATAACCCGGGTGTATTCCTTGAGCTCGGGCGCATCAAGCTTGCGCTCAAGCAACTGGGCGGCGCCCCGCAGCCCGCCGAGCGGGTTGCGAACTTCGTGCGCAAGCTGGCGAATGATGCGTTGGCTGACGCTGCGCTGTCTGATCAGGGCCTTTTCGCGATCGAGCTGACGTAACTGGGTGGCATCATAAAACTCTGCGATCACCCGATCCCGAACGTCGGTAAACGGGGCGATCCGGCACACGACGTCGATCTGCAGATGGTCGCGCTGCGGCAGCACGAGCGACAAGTCGCAGCCGAACGAATGCTCTTCGGCCAATGCGCGCCGGACCAGCGCCGTGAGTTCGTCGAGACCCGGCACGAGCGCAGCGAGTGGACGCTGCCCGGCCTGCCGGCGACTGATGCCGAACAATGCCTCGCTGCTGGCGTTCATGTAGACGATACAGCTGGCCTGGTCGACGATAACAACCGCGGTGCTCAGGTTTTCAAGAATGGCGTCAGCCACCACGACGGGTTGCGTTTGCGCTACCTCGGTGCAACGTTCGGATTGTTTGGATTTTGAATCGATGTCTGCTGCACCGTAAAGCTGGATTCTGTCTGCGCGACGCGGTTGCCGTTAGCGTCCTTCACATCGGCCCGTAACGTATGTTCGCCACGAAACACGTCGCTAAGCGACGCCTGCATGCGCCCACGCGCCAACTGCTGTACCTCCTCGCCATCGAGGTACAGAAAGATCGTGTGCGTCGCCTGGATGCGCGGCCGGGCGCTCAGTGCCACATTGAGTTCGCCGCCGGTATTCCAAAGAATCTCCTGCTGACCGGGACTGACGATTTCGAAACTGCGGTAGCTGAATAATTCTGGTTGTTGCGCCGCCGCCTGTGCGCCGGTGGTTGACGGCTGGTTGCGCTGCATATCGCGGCGCGGCGGGGTCGAAAATGTCTGCGCATTCGGAATCGTTATGACTTCGGCGCCCTCTGCGGGACGATCCGAGTAATGGACCACACCGTCGTCATCGACCCAGCGAAAGACTTCCGCCGCGGACACGGCGATCGATGCCATGATGAGTAGTAAAAATATGACTCGACTCATCGACAGAGCATATCCCGTCTGGTTACGGAGAATCCAGTGTACCGCGAAACGCTGTCCCGCGGCGCACCCGATTGCCGATTATGTTGCGTGCAATTGCCTGATCGGCGCCATTTTGAGGCCGCTCAGAGGCTATAATACATCTCGAACTCGACCGGGTGAGTGCTCATGCGCAACGTGGTGACTTCCTCGTTCTTCAGCGCGATGTAGGCGTCAATCAGATCGTTGCTGAACACATCGCCCGCCAGCAGGAACTCGCGGCCTGCGTCGAGCGATTCGAGCGCCTGATCGAGCGAGAATGCAACCGTGCGCAACTCGGCTTCTTCTTCCGGCGGCAGGTTGTACAGATCCTTGTCCATGGCATCACCCGGATGGATCTTGTTCTGGATGCCGTCGATACCGGCCATAAGCATCGCCGTAAAAGCGAAGTACGGATTCGCCGTGTTGTCCGGGAAACGCACCTCAATGCGGCGTGCCTTCGGGCTGGAGACATAGGGAATACGAATCGATGCCGAACGATTCTTCGCCGAATACGCCAGAAATGTAGGCGCTTCGAAGCCGGGCACGAGGCGCTTGTAACTGTTCGTGCTGGCGTTCGTGAACGCACACAATGCTTTCGCATGCTTCAGAATGCCACCGATGTAATACAGCGCCATCTCCGACAGACCGCCGTAAGCATCGCCCGAGAATAAATTCTCGCCGCCTTTGATCAGCGACTGGTGAACGTGCATGCCGTTGCCGTTGTCGCCGACGAGCGGCTTGGGCATGAAGGTTGCCGTCTTGCCGTATGCATGCGCGACGTTTTGTACGACGTACTTGAGAATCTGGACTTCGTCGGCCTTCTGCACGAGCGTGTTGAACAGGACGCCGATCTCGCCCTGGCCGGCCGTTGCGACCTCGTGGTGGTGCACTTCGACCGACAGGCCCATGTCCTCGAGTGCGAGGCACATCGACGACCGAATCTCGTGGGTCGCGTCGACCGGCGGAACCGGGAAATAGCCGCCCTTGACGCCCGGCCGGTGACCGATGTTGCTGCCTTCCATCTCGGTGCCGGAGTTCCACGAACCTTCCGAAGAATCGATTTTATAGTAAGTGGTGTGCATGTCCTGGTGGTACTGCACGTCATCGAAAATAAAGAACTCGTTCTCCGGGCCGAAATAGGCGTTGTCGGCGATACCGGTCGACGCCAGAAAATCGATCGCCCGCTTCGCCGTGGAACGCGGACAGCGGCCGTAGGCCTGACCCGTGACCGGCTCGATCACATCGCAGCGAATATTGATCTGCGCATCGTCGGTGAAGATATCGAAGACAGCGGTTTCCGGTTCCGGCATCAGGATCATGTCTGACTCGTTGATGCCTTTCCAGCCCGCGATCGACGAACCGTCGAACATCTTGCCTTCTTCGAAGAAATCCTCGTCGACCAGGCGTGCGGGCACGGTGACGTGCTGTTCTTTACCTTTGGTATCGGTGAAGCGCAGATCGACAAACTTCGCTTCCTTCTCTTTTATGAGGCTGAGTGCGTCAGCAACTGACATTACATACCCTCCAGGGTGTTCTTGCTATAAATCACGGTGGCACCGGAACCTGAAACCGCTACGTTTGCATACGCCCAAAGGCGCGTTCAATCTCGTTTGCCTTAACCTGACGACATTGCACGAAACATGCCGCCATTCAGAATTGCATAACTCCTTGTTTTATAAACATTCTTGTCGGAGTTGGCCGGGCAAGACGCACTATTGTAGTGCAAGCTGCCCCGCTTGTGCACCTCACCGAAGCCCGCGGACCCGGCCAAACCCTCGCAGCCCCGGGATTTCGGCATGAAATTGCGCAAAGAACGCTATACTTGCGCGCCAGATGACCAAGGCCACCCAGTGACTGACACAACGCCAACCACGTTTCAGAACCTGATCCTGGCCCTGCAGCAGTATTGGGCCGGACACGGGTGCGTGATCCTGCAACCGTATGACATGCCGATGGGGGCGGGAACCTTCCACGCAGCCACGTTCCTGCGATCGATCGGGCCCGAACCCTGGCGCGCGGCCTACGTGCAACCCACCCGGCGGCCGACGGACGGCCGTTACGGCGACAACCCGTTCCGGCTGCAGCATTATTATCAGTTTCAGGTCGTCCTGAAACCGTCCCCGGACGACATCCAGGACCGGTATATCGATTCGCTGCGATTCCTCGGTGTCGACCCGCTGATCCACGATATCCGTTTCGTCGAAGACAACTGGGAATCGCCGACCCTCGGCGCCTGGGGTCTGGGCTGGGAAGTCTGGTTGAACGGCATGGAGATCACGCAGTTCACGTATTTCCAGCAGGTCGGCGGCCTGGACTGCCGGCCGGTCACCGGCGAGATTACCTACGGGCTCGAACGCATCGCGATGTATCTGCAGGGCGTCGACAGCGTCTTCGACCTGGTCTGGACCACCGGACCTGACGGGCCAATCAGCTACGGCGACGTATTCCACCAGAACGAGGTGGAGATGTCTCAGTACAACTTCGAGATGGCCGACACCGCCGTGCTGTTCGAACGCTTCGACGCCGCTGAACGCGCATGCCAGTCACTGATCGAACGGCAGCTGACCTTGCCGGCGTATGAGCAAATCCTGGACGCCTCCCACGCCTTTAACCTGCTCGACGCGCGCCAGGCGATTTCAGTTACCGAACGTCAGGCCTATATCCTGCGCGTTCGCGGCATGTCGCGCGCGGTCGCCAAGGCGTATTACGAGGGCCGCGCCGCGCTCGGCTTTCCGATGCTCCCAACCACGCCGGATGCGGTGGCACGCGGCTGACCCGGGCCGCATCATATGTCGAGCACAGCAGATTTCCTCGTCGAGATTGGCACCGAAGAGTTGCCGCCCAAGGCGCTGCACCGCCTGGAACTGGCGTTCGCGGACAGCATGCGCGAGGGTATTGGAAATGCCAGCCTTAAATGCGGTGAGCAGACATCGTTTGCGACCCCGCGACGCCTGGCTGTCCTGGTCAAAGACCTGCACCGCACCCAGCCCACCCGGGTAATCGAGAAACGCGGGCCACCGACCCGGATCGCATTCGACGATGACGGCAAACCGACGCAGGCCGCGGAGAAATTCGCCGCCGGCCTCGGTGTGACGGTCGCTCAACTCGACCGCCTGAGCACCGACAAAGGTGAGTGGCTTGTCTTCCGTGGCGAGGAACCCGGCAAATCCGCCCTCGATCTTCTGCCAGGCATTATCACTGCTGCGTTGGCTGCGTTGCCGATTCCCAAACGCATGCGCTGGGGCGACTCAGGCGTCGAATTCGTCCGCCCGGTACACTGGATCGTCATGCTGCTGGGCCGGGATGTTATTCCAGCCGTGATCCTCGGCATCACGGCCGGGCGCGAGACGCGCGGCCACCGCTTCCACGCACCCGCGGCCCTGTCGATTGCGAAGCCGGCAGACTACGTAACAACCCTTGAGCACGAGGGCCGGGTACAACCTGACTTTGCGACACGCATGGCATGCATTCGCACGGCGGCCAAGGCCGCTGCGGAAGACTTGGGTGGAAGTGCCGTCCTGGTGCCCGAGATACTCGAGGAGGTCACGGCACTCGTCGAATGGCCGGTGCCCGTAACCGGCCGCTTCGACGCTGCATTCCTGCGACTGCCGGATGCAGTCCTGATCGCAACGCTGCAGGATCACCAGCGGTATTTTCCGGTGCGCGGCCCGGACGGCAGATTGCTGCCGAATTTCATCGCCATAAGCAATCTCGAAAGCACCGACCCTGACACCGTGCGCAAAGGCAATGAACGCGTCATCCAGCCCCGCCTGGCTGACGCCGCATTCTTCTGGGACCGGGATCGTCGTGCGACGCTCGCATCAAGATGCGATGCACTCGCCAACGTCGTGTTTCAAAAAGAACTGGGCTCACTGCTCGACAAGTCGATGCGGGTCGCCGCGCTCGCCCGCGCGCTCGCCGCGCAACTCGGCGAGGATGTCGCCGATGCCGGGCGCGCGGCCGAGCTTGCCAAGGCCGACCTGTTGACCGAGATGGTCGGGGAGTTTCCCGAACTGCAAGGCCGAATCGGCCGCTATTACGCCGAGCTCGATGGGGAAAAAGATACCGTGGCCCGCGCAATCGAGGAACAGTACCTGCCACTGCAGGCCGGCGGCGCGCTGCCGGCATCGGCAAACGGCCGCATACTGGCGATTGCGGAACGGCTCGATTCGCTTGCGGGCATTTTCGCCGCCGGCCATCGTCCGACCGGTAACAAGGATCCGTTCAGCCTGCGCCGCGCTGCGCTGGCCACGCTGCGCATCCTGATCGAACGGAAAATCGAAATTGACCTGGTCGACTATCTCGCCACGGCGATCGCGGCACAACCAATAGACGTAGACGACAGCACTGCGCTCCGCGACGACCTGTACAACTTCATGATCGACCGGCTGCGCGGCTACCTGCTCGATGGCCAGGCACCGAACCTCGGCCCCGGGACCGTCAGCGCGGAGGTCTTCGAATCGGTGCGGGTGCGCGCGCCGGCCTCGCCACTGGATTTCTACCAGCGCATCGCGGCCGTATGCAGCTTCATGCAACTCGACGCAGCCGACGCCCTGGCGGCGGCAAACAAGCGTATCGCGAACATCCTGAAGTCCGCAGATGCCGAACAAAACGGCCGCGTCGAGCCGGCATTGTTCGCTGCGGCGGAAGAGCAGCACCTGTACGAAGTACTGCAATCTCTGGCCGACGCGCACGCCGGGAATCTTGCGCGTCGCGACTACGAGGCCGTATTACTCGGCCTGGCTTCCTTGAGAACGCCCATCGATGCATTCTTCGACAACGTCATGGTCATGACCGACGACGTCGAACAGCAACGCAACCGCCTGGTGCTGCTGACCGAGCTGCGCCGGTGCTTTCTCGATGTCGCCGATTTGTCCTGCATACCCGTAAACTGATCGTGGCGCACCGACCCGTATGACGGTGGCCACCAGGTCTGATATGCACGATGAGCAGCCGAAGTTGGTGATTCTCGATCGCGATGGCGTGATCAACCGGGACTCGCAGGCGTTCATCAAATCACCGCATGAATGGGTAGCGCTGCCGGGCAGTATCGAGGCAATCGCCCGTTTATGCCGGGCCGGCTTTCGGGTGGTCATCGCAACAAATCAGTCCGGGGTCGGTCGAGGGTTGTTTTCAGAACAGACTCTCGACGACATTCACGCGAAACTGGAGGCGGCCGTGGAGGCTGGCGGCGGTCGGATCAGCGGTGTTTTCGTGTGCCCGCACCTACCCGAGGCCGGCTGCGACTGTCGCAAACCCAGGCCCGGGCTGCTGAATCAAATTGCCAGTGCGTTCGATGTCGCCCTGACCGCCATTCCGATGATCGGTGATTCATTGCGCGATCTGGAAGCCGCGGTGGCCGTGGGCGGGCAAGCCGTGCTGGTCCGGACGGGTAACGGGCGCACGACCGAGCAGCGAGTGAATCAGGCCTGGCGCGTACGCGTGTACGATGACTTGGCAAGCGCAGCCGACGCCATCATTACCGGGGAAATAAAAGCAAATGAATAGTGTGCGGTCGCTCGTGTTTACGTCAATCCTTTTTCTGACCTGCGTGCCGTGCGGTCTGGTCATCATAGCGGTCCGGGTGTTCGGTACCAAAGCGAGTTATCGCGTGGCGATGTTTTGGTGTCGCTCGATTTTGTGGTGGTGCCGGGTGCTATGCGGCCTGGATTTCACCGTCGAGGGCCAGGAAAACATCCCAGCAAGAAATTGCGTCGTGTTCCTGAAACACTCGTCGGCTTATGAGGCAATCGCGCAATGGCTGATTTTTCCAAACCAGTGCTGGGTGTTGAAAAGAGAGCTGATCTGGGCGCCGTTCTTCGGTTGGGCACTGGCCTGTCTGCAGCCGATCTCGATCGACCGGGGTGCCGGACGGACCGCCGTCGAACAGGTGGTTCGGCAAGGCAAGCTACGCCTGGCAGAAGGTTGCTGGGTCATGATCTACCCGGAAGGTACGCGCATGGCGGCCGGCAAGACGCGCCGATATGGCGTCAGCGGAACCTTACTCGCAGAGGCGTCCGGGGGCGTCATCTTGCCCGTGGCGCACAATGCCGGCGATTTCTGGCCGCGACGCGGCTGGCGCAAGAAGGCAGGTCTGGTGCGGTTCGTGATTGGCCCGACCATCGATCCGGCCGGACGCGAAGCCCGCGAAGTCAATGAGGAGATCCAGAGCTGGATCGAACGCACGGTCGCCGAGATTCGGGCCGCCGCGGCGCGCCACCCGAGTCCGGGCTGAGAGACCATCAGGCTGGTCGTTCGGAATCAGATATCGAGGTTCGCGACAGCGAGCGCATTTTTTTCGATGAACTCCCTGCGCGGCTCTACCTGGTCGCCCATCAACGTCGTGAATACCTCGTCGGCGGCGACGGAATCCTCGATACGTACCTGCAAGAGCCGGCGCGTCTCGGGGTTGACCGTCGTGTCCCAGAGCTGATCCGGGTTCATCTCACCCAAACCTTTGTAGCGCTGGATTATCTGTCCGCGTCGCGCCTCAACCATTAACCAATCGATGGCTTCCTTGAACGAAGCGATCTCGCAGCGGTGGTCGCCTCGGGCGATATAAGCGCCTTCACCAATCAGGTCACTCAGATCCTCGGCAAGTTCGGCTATTTGCCGATACTCGGGCGACTCGAAAAAATGAATCGACAACGCGCTTTGATCCTCGACGCCATGCTGGCCGCGACGGATGCGCAGACCCGTAAGCGCATCTTCGCTGGTGGCCACCGTGATGTCGTAGGTAGCGTCGGTATTGCCCCTGGCCTGCTGCAGAGCGTCCTGCAGACCGGCCGCCCAATTGCCGACATAAGCATGGTTTTCGAGCTGGTCAGCCGGCAGCCTGGGCAGATAGAGCATCTGTTCCAGGATAACCCGATCGTAACGCCGGCCAAGTCGATCCAGGATACTCATGACCAGCTGGTATTTTTCCGCCAGTGACTCAAGTGCCTGGCCGGTGATCGCCGGCGCATCGGCGTTGACATGCAGTGCTGCCTTCTCCATCGCCACACTCAACAGGTAACTGTTCAACTCGGCATCGTCCTTGACGTAACGTTCCTGCTTGCCGCGCTTGACCTTGTACAACGGCGGCTGTGCGATGTAAATATGGCCGCGCTCGATCAGCGCCGGCATCTGACGATAAAAGAATGTCAGCAGCAAAGTGCGAATGTGTGAGCCGTCGACGTCCGCGTCGGTCATGATGATAATGCGGTGATAGCGAAGCTTGTCCGGATCGAAGTCATCGCGGCCGATGCCGCAGCCGAGCGCTGTAATCAACGTGCCGACTTCGGCGGATGCCAGCATCTTGTCGAAGCGGGCGCGTTCAACATTGAGAATCTTGCCCTTCAACGGCAAAATCGCCTGCGTGCGACGGTCGCGGCCCTGCTTGGCAGAACCGCCGGCCGAATCACCCTCGACGATAAACAGCTCAGACAAGGCCGGATCTTTTTCCTGGCAATCTGCCAGTTTGCCGGGCAGGCCGGCGATATCGAGTGCACCTTTGCGTCGCGTCATCTCGCGCGCCTTGCGCGCGGCTTCGCGGGCGCGGGATGCATCGATCATTTTCGCAACGATCGTTTTGGCTTCCTGCGGATGCTCCATCAGGAAGTCTTCGAGACTGCCGGCGATCGCAGATTCGACAACGCCTTTAATCTCTGAAGACACCAGTTTGTCTTTCGTCTGTGACGAAAATTTCGGATCGGGCACTTTGATGGACAGGACTGCTGTCATGCCTTCACGCGCATCGTCGCCCGTGGTATTGAATTTGTCCTTCTTCGCACCGATCTCGCGATCGATGTACGCATTGAGGGTGCGCGTCAAGGCGCTGCGGAAACCGGCGAGATGTGTGCCGCCGTCTTTCTGCGGAATGTTATTGGTAAAACAAAACATATTTTCCTGGTAACCATCATTCCATTGCATCGCACACTCGACGGTAATGTTATTCTGCTCGACAATAAAACTAATGACTGTTCTATGTAAAGGTGTTTTATTCCGGTTGAGATGCTGCACGAAGGCCTTGATGCCGCCTTCGAACTCGAATACGTCCTCCCTGGAATCGCGCTCGTCGAGTAAATGGATACGCACACCCGAGTTCAGAAACGAAAGCTCTCGAAGGCGCTTCGCGAGTATGTCGTAATGGAATTCGATATTCGAGAAAATTTTCGCGCTCGGCTTAAACCAGATCGAGGTGCCGTTTTTCTCGGTCTGCCCGGTCGCTGCCAGCGGATGTACGGGGTCGCCCCCCTCGTAGAGTTGCTCATGGACCTTACCGTCCCGACAGATAATCAGGCGCAAGGATTCGGACAACGCATTGACGACCGAAATTCCTACGCCATGCAAACCGCCGGATACTTTGTAGGAGTTATCATCGAATTTACCGCCAGCATGCAGAATGGTCATGATGACTTCCGCGGCCGACCGTCCTTCCTCCGGATGATGATCAACCGGGATGCCGCGGCCGTTATCGACAACCGTCACCGACTCGTCCGCATGAATCGTGACGGTGATGTCGGTGCAATACCCCGCCAGCGCCTCATCAATCGAGTTGTCGACGACTTCAAAGACCATGTGATGCAAGCCAGTACCGTCACCGGTGTCGCCGATATACATGCCCGGCCGTTTCCGCACGGCTTCCAGGCCCTTTAACACCTTGATATTAGTGGAATCGTATTGTTGTTCGACCGCCATATTAATTCCCTGAATGCGAACCGATCAATTATAACAGAGTCGATAAGACACCATGTTTCACGTGAAACACCTGTGTTTCGCTATCAATCGGCAACGCACCCCGATCCAGGGCGGTGACAAACAATTGCGCCTCCGTCTCGCTCAGCACGCCGATCAACCTCGCCAGGTGATCCTCATCCAGCTCAGCGGCCGGCTCATCGACGAGTAATGCAATGTCCCGATGTATACGCTCTGCCACAAACTGACTCTGCGCAAGCACCAGCGATATGCCGAGCAGCTTCTGCTGGCCACGCGACAACCGATGCCGAGCAGCAACCCCGTCCACCTCCAGCGCCAGCTCGGCACGGTGCGGCCCAACGTGGGTCTGGCCATGCGCAGCATCTCGTTCCCTGGCGCCCGCCAGCGCCGCCTTGAAATCCAGGTCCTGCGCCCATCCGGGTCGATAGGTACAAGTTGCAACGTGGCCGAGCAATGCCAAAGACACGCTTTCAAACCTGTGCTGAAATTCGGCCAGATAGGCTCGTCGATGTTCATCAATCAGCGTTCCGGCGCTGATAAGCTCCGCTTCCCAGACTTCGATACCCTGTCTCGATAAACCCTGTCGCAGTGCGGTATTGCGCTGTCGCAGCGCGCGACGGTAGCGACGCCAAACGGGTAAAAACTCATGTTTCACGTGAAACACGCCCCAGTCAAGGAAGTGACGCCGACCCTTCGGCCCACCCTGGACCAGTTCATGCACCTGCAGATCAATAACCTGCACCGGAAATGCCGCAGCCAGCTCCGCCGTGGCGCCGCCCGGCTCACCATTGACATGAATCCGGATCCCCCCGCGGCCAAATTGAACCCCGACCCGGCGCCGTTCCTCGCGCTCTCGCATTTCACCAAATACCGTGAATTCATCGGCACCGCTTTGAATCAACGTCGCTGACTGGCCGGGCCGGAATGATCGGCCCCGCCCGAGAAAGAAAATTGTTTCCAGAACACTGGTCTTGCCGGCACCGTTGGCACCAACAATGATGTTTTGCCGCGGATGCGGCTCAAAATCAACCGCTGTCAGGCATCGAAACCGATCGATTTTAAGATATCGCAGGCTCACGCCGGACCCACTCAGCGTGCGCCCGGGCGACTCCGGACGCCACTCGCCCTATAGCCTCATCGGCATAACGACGAACCGAGCATCGTCTATGCCCGGCCCGTGAATCAGACAACTGCTGTTGGAATCCACGAATCCCAACTCCACTTCATCGCCATCGACGGCGGCCAAGGCATCAAGCAGATAATTAACATTGAAGCCAATTTCCATTTGATCGCCGTCATATTCAACTTCTATCTCGTCCTGAGCCTCTTCCTGATCCGTATTATTAGCCTTTATTTTCAATGATTTAAGGTCTAATTCCAAGCGTACGCCACGGTACTTTTCATTCGACAAAATCGCCGCTCGTTGCAATGCAGACCGCAGATATTCTCGTCCGGCACGCAATATATTGCCCTCTGGCTTTGGAATGACGCGATCGTAGTCCGGGAATCGCCCGTCGATCAGCTTCGATGTAAACCGGATATTACCGACCTGCGCACGCAGATGATTCGCTCCGATCGCCAGTTCGATTTCGTCCTCATCACCGAGCAACCGCAGCAACTCAAGCACCCCTTTGCGCGGCACGATAACCTGCTG
>SMVB01220722.1_pt1 | contig 16589 bp, 25 predicted proteins | sample 2456461 | NCBI WGS metagenome assembly SMVB01 (sample SAMN11095934, study PRJNA526329) | marine sediment metagenome | biome: Marine sediment; feature: Surficial sediment; material: Deep marine sediment; isolation source: Hadal surficial sediment | place: Pacific Ocean | collected 2014-05 | depth...
TAAAATAAATGCTTCGGCAGGAACCCCCATTGCAGGTAGTCCAGCAAGGTAACTAGGTGCTTGTACTAAACAAATACCAATGGTTAACCATCTGGTAATTTGATTTATTTTCTTTCTGCCACTTTCTCCTTCTTTTTGTAATTTTTGAAGATAGGGAACCGCAATTTGCATCAATTGTACTACAATAGAAGCAGAAATATAAGGCATAATTCCCAATGCAAAAACAGATGCATTAGCAAAGGCTCCTCCCGTAAATGCGTTAAGTAATCCACCTATACCACCGTCATCAAAATTACCAGCGAATGAAGCCAATTGATCTGCATCAATACCAGGTAGCACAACTTGTGCTCCAAAACGATACACTAACAAAAGCCCAAGAGTAAGTAAGATACGGTTACGTAGCTCCTCTATGTTCCAAACATTCTTTAAGGTTTCAAAAAATTTCATCCTTCGATTAAAAAATTATAATGTTATTACTTCCCCTCCTGCAGCTTCAATAGCTTTTTTTGCCGAGGCAGTAAACTTATGTGCTGTTACTTTTAATTTTGCTTTTAATTCTCCTCTTCCTAAAATCTTTACCATTTCATTTTTACGGGCAAGACGCAGACTCACTAATAAGTCAAAATCTATGTTGCCTTTTATTTTTTTATCATCAACTAATTGTTGAAGTCGGTCCAGATTTACACCTTGATATTCCTTTCGGTTTATATTTTTAAAACCAAATTTTGGAACCCGGCGTTGTAATGGCATTTGTCCCCCTTCAAATCCTAATTTTTTGGAATATCCCGAACGAGACTTAGCACCTTTATGTCCACGTGTGGCAGTACCACCTTTACCAGAACCTTGTCCGCGACCAATACGCTTTCCTTTATTTTTTACCGATCCTTCTGCCGGTTTTAAGTTGCTTAAATCCATTTCGTTTATTCTTAAATAGTTTCCACAGAAACTAAGTGTTTAACTTTATTTATCATACCAAGAATATTAGGTGTGTCTTCATGTTCCACTACCTGACCCATCTTTCGAAGGCCCAAAGCTTTTAGGGTTCTCTTTTGGTTTTTTGGACGGTTTATTTCACTTCGAACCTTTGTTATTCTAATTTTTGACATCTTTTTTCCAGTTTATCCTTTAAACAATTTTTCAAGAGAAATCCCTCTCTGATTTGCAATAGTTTGTGCACTTCTTAACTTTAATAAAGCATCAAAAGTAGCTTTTACCACATTGTGTGGATTAGACGACCCTTGTGATTTAGACAAAACATCGTGGATTCCAACTGATTCCAATACTGCCCGTACAGCACCCCCTGCAATAACTCCAGTACCTGGTGCAGCAGGTAATAAGATAACTCTTGCACCCCCATATTTTCCTTTTTGTTCATGAGGTAATGTCACTTTATTTAATGGAATACGAACCAAGTTTTTCTTAGCGTCGTCAATTGCCTTCGCAATAGCACTTGCAACATCTTTTGATTTTCCAAGGCCTTGTCCTACAATACCATTTTCATCACCAACTACAACAATAGCCGAAAATCCAAAGGTTCTACCTCCTTTAGTTACTTTAGTTACACGTTGTACCCCTACTAAACGGTCTTTTAACTCTAGACCACCAGGTTTAATTAATTCTACATTTTTATAATTTTGATACATATTTCTTAGAATTTAAGCCCCCCTTCACGAGCCCCTTCAGCTAATGATTTTACTCTTCCGTGATAAAGATAACCGCCTCTATCGAAAGTAATATTTTCTACTCCTGTCTTAAGAGCCTTTTTGGCGATAGCCTTACCTACTAAATTTGCTGCTTCAGTTCTATTTATTTTTGAAGTGTCTATATCTTTATCTCTTGAAGACGCAGCTGTAATGGTTTTTCCATTTACATCGTCAATAAGTTGTGCATAGATTTCTTTGTTACTTCTAAAAACTGCCAAACGAGGAAGTTGTTTAGTTCCTGAAACAGTTTTTCTGATTCTGAAACGAATGCGATCTCTTCTTTCGGTTTTTGTTAATGCCATAACTTTAATTATTATGCAGTTTTACCTGCTTTTCTTCTAATTTGTTCTCCTACAAACTTAATCCCCTTTCCTTTGTAAGGTTCAGGCTTACGGAAACTGCGAATTTTTGCTGCAACTTGTCCTATTAATTGTTTATCGTGAGATGTCAATTTTATTATAGGATTTTTCCCCTTTTCAGAGATAGTTTCAATTTTTACCTCTGGGGCAATGTTTAATACTATGTTATGTGAAAAACCAACTGCTAATTCCAATTTTTGACCTTGATTTTTAGCACGGTATCCCACACCAACTAACTCAAGCTCTTTGGTCCATCCATCCGTTACACCTATGATCATATTATTTATTAAAGCTCTGTATAAGCCGTGTTTTGCTTTATATTCTTTCATTTCCGAATGTCGTTCTACAATAACATTCCCATCATCTACTTTTACTGTAACCCCTGAATAATCTTGTGTTAAATCTCCCAATTTTCCTTTTACAGTAATTACATTTTCTTTAATATCGACTGTAACACCTTCTGGGATTGCTACCGGGCTTTTACCTATTCTTGACATTTCTAGTCTTTAATTTTAGTATACGTAACACAACACTTCACCACCTACATTTTGAGCTTGGGCTTGTTTACCGGTCATTACTCCATGAGAAGTAGAAACGATAGCAATACCCAATCCATTTAATATACGAGGCAGATCAGAAGAACTTGTGTATTTACGTAAACCTGGTTTACTAATTCTTTCTATCTTTTTGATCACTGGATCTTTCGTAAACTTGTCATATTTTAAAGCAATTTTAATAGTTCCCTGAGGACCATTATCATCTTCAAATTTGTAACTTAAAATATATCCTTGATCAAATAAGATCTTTGTGATTTCTTTTTTAACTTTCGAAGCAGGAATTTCTACCACCCGATGGCCTGCTTTCACTGCATTTCGAACTCTGGTTAAAAAATCTGATATTGGATCTATATTCATTTTTATTTTCTTTTAAAATAGTATTACCAACTTGCTTTTCTAACTCCAGGAATTAATCCTTTGTTAGCCATTTCACGAAACATTACACGTGAAATTCCAAATGTTCTCATATACCCTTTTGGCCTTCCGGTTAATTTACAACGGTTATGCAAACGTACCGGAGAAGCATTTCTTGGTAGTTTTTGTAATCCAAGCCAATCACCTGCTTCCTTTAATGCTTTACGTTTTTCGGCATATTTAGCGACCATTTTTTGTCTCTTAACCTCTCGGGCTTTCATTGATTCTTTAGCCATCTCTTAGTTCTTTTGAAAAGGTAATCCTAATTCTGTTAATAATGATTTTGCTTCCTTATCGGTTGAAGCAGAAGTTACAAACGTAATGTTCATACCATCGATTCTCTTAACTTTATCAATATCGATTTCAGGAAAGATAAGTTGTTCGGTAACTCCCAAAGAATAATTACCTCTACCATCAAAACCTGTTGCTTTAATACCGTTAAAATCTCTCACACGAGGCAGTGCACTTGTAATAAGTCTATCTAAAAATTCGTACATACGTTCACCACGTAAGGTTACTTTAGTACCAATTGGCATTCCTTTACGAAGTTTAAAGTTTGCAACGTCCTTCTTAGAAAGAATTGTAACAGCTTTTTGCCCGGTTATATTTGTAAGCTCATCTACAGCGTACTCTATCATTTTTTTGTCGGCCACTGCAACACCAACCCCACGAGACACAATAATGCGCTCTAGTTTTGGAACTTGCATTACATTGTTATAACCAAACTCTTCTTTAAGAGTATTTATAACTCTGCTTTTGTATTCTTCCTTAAGTCTTGGTGAATATCCCATAACTATATTACTTGATTCGATTTTTTTGTAAATCGCACTTTTTTGCCATCTTCTATTTTATATCCTACACGTGTTGCCTCCCCAGTTTTTGGATCGATAAGTGATAGGTTTGAAATATGTATTGGAGCTTCCTTTTTTACAATGCCTCCCTGAGGATTATTAGTGCTGGGTTTCTCATGTTTAGAAACCATATTTACCCCTTCTACTATTGCTTTGTTTTTTTCAAGAATCACACGCATTACTTTACCTTCAGATCCTTTATGGTCTCCGGTAGTAACAACTACTGTATCTCCTGATTTTATTTTGAGCTTTACCATCTTAATTTTCGTCTTAAAGCACCTCAGGTGCCAATGATACTATTTTCATAAATTGTTTATCTCGAAGCTCTCTAGCAACAGGTCCAAACACACGAGTACCAATCATTTCACCTTGTGGATCTAAAAGCACACAGGCGTTATCATCAAAACGTATGTAAGATCCATCAGGTCTTCTAACTTCTTTAACAGTACGAACTATTACTGCTGTAGCAACAGATCCCTTTTTTATAGTTCCATTTGGTGTAGCTTCTTTTACAGTAACTATAATTTTATCACCAATAGATGCATATCTTCTTTTGGTTCCTCCTAACACGCGTATAGTAAGAACTTCTTTTGCTCCAGTATTATCTGCTACTTTTAGTCTTGACTCTTGTTGTATCATAATTACTTAGCTCTATCAATTATTTCTACCAATCTCCAACATTTCGTTTTGCTTAAGGGACGCGTTTCCATAATCCTTACTTTATCACCTTCGTTGCATTCATTTGATTCATCATGTGCAACATATTTTTTTGTTTTCAACACGAATTTTCCATACATAGGGTGTTTTACTTTTTTTACTTCAGCAACTACAATAGATTTATCCATTTTGTTACTGGTAACAACACCGATTCGTTCTTTTCTTAAATTTCTTTTTTCCATCTTTCAGCTTCGTACATTATTGTACCTCTCTTTTAGTTAGTTCTGTCGCAATTCTCGCAATAGCTTTTCTTTGCATTCTTAATTGAATTGGATTTTCCAACGGTGTAATTGTGTGAGCCATTTTTAGGTCTGAGAATGCTTTCTTCAATTCAGCAATTCTTTCCTGTAACTCCTCTGTTAATGATTCTTTTATTTCAGTTTGTTTCATATTGACAAATTCAAAATATTAAGCTTGATACGTTCTTAAGACTATAAACTTCGTTTTAACAGGTAGCTTTTGAGCTGCTAAACGTAAGGCTTCTTTAGCGGTTTCAATAGTAACTCCAGACACTTCAAACAACACTCTTCCTGGTCTTACAACTGCTGCCCAATATTCTACAGCGCCTTTACCTTTACCCATTCGTACTTCAAGAGGCTTTTTAGTGATGGGTTTATCTGGAAAAATCATGATCCAGATAGATCCTTCTCTTTTCATATAACGAGTAGCTGCAATACGTGCTGCTTCTATTTGACGCGATGTCAAGAATTTTGAATCTAAAGACTTTATTCCAAAAGTTCCGTAAACAAGTCGGTTGCCACGTCCGGCATTACCTTTCATGCGCCCTTTTTGTTGTTTACGATATTTTGATCTTTTTGGTTGTAACATTTTTAAGTGTTTAAAAATTTACTTTCTATGACGCGATCTGTTGCCACCTCTTCTATTACCTTTTCCGCCCTTTTTAGATAAACCTATAAGAGGAGAAAGTTCTCTTTTTCCATATACTTCGCCTTTCATAATCCATACTTTTACACCCAATCTACCGTAAGTAGTGTGTGCTTCTACTAAAGCATAGTCAATGTCGGCCCTAAATGTTGATAAAGGAATTCGCCCATCTTTATAAGATTCTGAACGAGCCATTTCAGCACCGTTTAATCGACCTGATATTTGTATTTTAATACCTTCTGCATTCATACGCATTGCAGCAGTAATAGCCATTTTAATAGCACGACGATATGAAATTCTATTTTCAATTTGTCTTGCTATGCTAGCTCCTACAAGGTGTGCATCCATCTCTGGTCTCTTAATCTCATGGATATTAATTTGTACATCTTTACCAGTAATTTTCTTAAGTTCTTCTTTTAGCTTGTCTACCTCCTGACCGCCTTTACCAATAATGATACCGGGTCGAGCTGTGGTGATAGTAATGGTTACAAGCTTTAGGGTACGCTCAATAATAACCCTAGACACACTAGCTTTATACAAACGAGCATGAACATATTTTCTAATCTTGTCGTCTTCGGCAAGCTTATCACCATAATCGTTGCCTCCGTACCAGTTAGATTCCCATCCTCTAATGATACCAAGGCGATTTCCGATTGGATTTGTTTTCTGTCCCATTTATTAATTGCTTTGTGTGTTATCGTTAGCTCCAAGCACGAGTGTTACGTGATTGGAACGTTTTCTAATTCTGTGTGCTCGTCCTTGTGGTGCAGGTCTAAGTCTTTTTAACATACTTCCACTGTCCACCCGAATTTCTTTTATAAAAAGATCTGCATCTTCTATAGAGGCATCTTCATTTTTTGCTTGCCAGTTTGCAATAGCAGACAATAATAATGTCTCTAAACGACGCGAAGCTTCTTTTGGAACGAACTTTAAAATATTAAGCGCATTGTCTATTTTTTCTCCTCTAATTAGATCTGCAACTAAACGCATCTTTCTTGGTGTCGTTGGACAATTATTCAATTTAGCAAAATACATTGTCTTCTTTGCTTCCTTAATTAGTATTGCCCTCTCTCTTTTACGAACTCCCATAGCTTATAATTTTTTTCCTTTGTTCTTAGCTCCTGAATGACCACGGAATGATCTTGTAGGTGAAAATTCTCCTAATTTATGTCCTACCATATTTTCAGTAACATAGACTGGTACAAATTGACGCCCGTTATGTACTGCAATAGTTTGTCCAACAAAATCTGGAGTAATCATAGAAGCTCGTGACCAAGTTTTAATCACAGTCTTTTTATTAGACTCTATATTCTGTTGTACTTTTTTATCTAATTTAAAATGAACGTAAGGTCCTTTTTTTAATGATCTTGCCATAATTTCTTATTTCTTTCTACGTTCTATAATATATTTATTACTCGCTTTTGTTTTAGAACGGGTTCTATAACCTTTTGCAGGAATACCCTTTCTAGAACGTGGGTGACCACCAGAAGATTTACCTTCACCACCACCCATTGGATGATCTACTGGGTTCATTGCAACCGGTCTTGTACGTGGCCTTCTACCTAACCATCTTGATCTACCCGCCTTACCGGAAACTAACAATTGGTGGTCACTGTTTGAAACAGCACCAATAGTTGCAAAACAAGTAGTTAAAATTAAACGGGTTTCACCAGAGGGTAATTTAATTGTAGCGTACTTACCATCTCTTGCCATAAGTTGTGCAAATGCACCTGCACTTCGTGCCATAACAGCACCTTGACCAGGATGTAATTCAATACAAGAAATGATGGTTCCGAGAGGAATATTTGCTAAAGGCATTGCGTTGCCAATTTCGGGTGCGACTTTCTCGCCAGAGACTATATTTTGTCCTACCTGAAGTCCACTTTGTGCTATCACATATCGCTTTTCACCATCTTGATAATTTAGTAATGCAATAAATGATGTACGGTTTGGATCATATTCTATAGTTGCAACAGTAGCAGGAATTCCTGTTTTGTCACGTTTAAAATCGATAATTCGATATCTTCTTTTATGACCACCACCAATATAACGCATGGTCATTTTTCCTTGACTGTTTCTACCCCCAGTTCTTTTTTTCGGAGTTAATAAACTTTTCTCCGGCTTATCAGTTGTTATGGCGTCAAATCCATTTACAACTCTAAATCGCTGTCCTGGGGTGATAGGTTTTAATTTTCTTACTGACATTTTTGTCTAATTATATCTAAGTATTTCTTAGATGTTATCGTAAAAATCTATTGTATCACCTTCCGCCAATTGTACTATTGCTTTTTTATAAGCATTAGTTTTACCAGTTTGGACCCCCGTTTTTGTACTACGGGTTTTCCTATTTGGGCGGACATTTATAGTACGAACTTTAGAAACAGAAACATCATAAGCAGTTTCCACTGCTTTTTTGATTTCGATCTTATTTGCCTTAGAATTCACTACGAAACCATATCGATTAAAATCCTCAACATCGGCTGTAGCTTTTTCTGTAATAATAGGTTTAATTAAGATAATCATCGTTTCTATTTACTTAAGTTTGATTCAATTCCTTCTAATGAACCTTCAAACAGCACTAAACTGTTTGCATTCATAATTTTGTAAGTACTTAATTCTGAATTAGTTATGACTTCAGTTCTTTTCAAATTACGAGAGGACAAATATAGATTATTATTTGACTCTCCCAACACAAATAAAGATTTTTTAGTATCCAGTCCTAAAGACTTTAAAACCGATGTAAATTCTTGCGTTTTTGGCTCATCAAAACTTAAATCTTCAACCACAATAATTGCTTTTTCATTTGCTTTGATACTCAAAGCAGAACGACGAGCTAAACGCTTAAGGTTTTTGTTAAGTTTGAAAGAATAACTTCTTGGTCGAGGTCCAAAAATTCTACCACCACCTTTAAAAATACCAGACTTGATACTTCCTGCTCGAGCTGTACCAGTACCTTTCTGTTTTTTTATCTTTCTGGTACTTCCTACAATTTCAGCGCGTTCTTTTGCTTTATGTGTACCCTGTCTTTGGTTTGCAAGGTATTGTTTAACATCAAGATATACAGCATGATTGTTAGGCTCTATTCCATACACTTCTTTAGAAAGGTCTACCTTTCTACCCGTGTCTTTTCCGTTTTTGTCTAATACTGCTATCTTCATTATTTCTGAATTGTTAAATAAGTGTTTTTATGACCGGGAACACATCCTTTAACTACTAGTAAGTTCTTTTCGGGAACTACTTTTAACACTCTAAGGTTTTGTACTTTTACTTTTTCATTTCCCATTTGTCCTGCCATTCGCATTCCTTTAAATACTCTTGCAGGATACGATGCTGCACCAATAGATCCAGGAGCTCTTAAACGGTTGTGTTGCCCATGAGTAGCTTGACCCACACCTGCAAAACCGTGACGTTTTACAACTCCTTGAAATCCTTTTCCTTTAGAAGTTCCTGAAACATCCACGAACTCACCTTCAACAAAATGCTCTACTGTAATAGTATCGCCCAATTTATACTCCTCTTCGAATCCTTGGAATTCAACGACTTTACGTTTTGAAACGGTTCCTGCTTTTTTAGCATGACCAGAGGCAGCTTTATTAGCAGTCTTTTTGTCATAGAAACCAAGTTGGAGAGCTTCGTACCCGTCAACCTCTTCGGTTCTGACTTGGGTAACAACACAGGGACCTACTTCGATAACGGTACAGGGAATATTCTTTCCGTTTTTATCAAAGATGCTGGTCATTCCTATTTTTTTTCCAATTAACCCAGACATAATTATTAATTATTGATTATTAGTATTATTATTATTTCTGAAAAAACTTTTCAGTCTTCCTCACCTTAGGCGGAAATAAATTAGGGTCAAAATAAATTCAACCCTGAATATTATTTTGTTCCCGTTTTTCCTTCGCTATAAGCTCCGGACATGTTCTTTGAAACTTTCGTTTCAATTTAGATTCCGAATTTAATTCGGAATTAATTCACTAAATATTAGATCACACCTTAATCTCTACTTCAACACCACTTGGCAATTCAAGCTTCATTAAAGCATCGATTGTTTTAGAAGAAGAACTATAGATGTCCAAAAGTCTTTTGTAAGAACATAGTTGAAACTGCTCTCTACTCTTCTTATTTACATGGGGTGAACGCAATACAGTAAATATTTTTTTGTGAGTTGGTAATGGGATGGGGCCCGTAACTACTGCACCTGTACTTTTAACGGTCTTAACGATTTTTTCAGCAGATTTATCCACTAAGTTGTGATCGTAAGATTTTAGCTTTATTCTAATTTTTTGACTCATTGCTGAAATATTAAACGTTAACGGTTCCTCTTATCGCTGCAATTACTTCTTCAGAAATATTTGAAGGTGTTTTTGCATAATGTGAAAATTCCATAGTAGATGTTGCTCTTCCGGAAGACAACGTTCTTAATGTGGTAACATAACCAAACATTTCAGAAAGTGGTACTTCTGCTTTTATAACTTTAGATCCCGAACGATCGCCCATATCATTTACATGGCCACGACGACGGTTAAGGTCTCCTACAATATCTCCCATGTTTTCTTCAGGAGTTAGAACTTCTAATTTCATTATTGGTTCTAGGATAACAGCACCTGCTGCTTTTGATGCGGTTTTAAATCCTAGTTTCGCTGCTATCTCAAAAGATAATTGATCTGAATCCACATCGTGGTATGATCCATCCGTAAGAGTTATTTTCATACTGTCTACCTCGAAACCGGCTAGAGGGCCATTTTTCATAGCCTGTTTAAATCCTTTTTCTACAGAGGGTATAAATTCCTTAGGTATATTACCTCCTTTAATTTTATTTATAAATTCAAGCCCGGGTTTATCCTTTTCTGCAGGTTCAAGAGTAAATACAATATCTGCATATTTACCACGACCTCCAGATTGTTTTTTATAAACCTCTCTATGTTCTGTGGTTTTAGTAACAGCTTCTTTGTACTCTACTTGAGGTTTTCCCTGGCTTACCTCAACTTTAAATTCTCGTCTTAAACGATCCACTATTATATCTAGGTGAAGTTCCCCCATCCCAGAAATAATAGTTTGACCAGAAGCTTCATCTGTACGTACTTGAAAAGTAGGATCTTCTTCAGCTAATTTTGCCAAAGCTATTCCTAATTTATCAACATCGGCCTTTGTTTTAGGCTCCACAGCGATACCAATTACCGGGTCTGGAAAGTCCATACTCTCTAAAACAATTGGGTGTTTTATATCGGTAAGGGTGTCGCCGGTTTTAATATCCTTAAAACCAACTGCTGCTCCAATATCTCCAGCCTCAATAAAATCTACGGCATTCTGCTTGTTTGCATGCATTTGGTAAATACGGGAGATTCTTTCTTTTTTTCCTGAACGATTATTTAACACGTATGAACCCGCTTCTAAACGTCCTGAGTAAGCACGGAAAAAAGCTAATCGCCCTACATAAGGGTCTGTAGTAATTTTAAATGCAAGAGCAGAAAATGGTTCGTTAACATCAGGCTTGCGTGAAATTTCTTCACCAGTATCTGGATCCTTACCCAAAATCGATACTTTATCTATTGGAGATGGTAGGTATCTACATACCGTATCTAATAAAAATTGAACTCCTTTATTTTTAAATGCAGAACCACAAATCATAGGTATGATAGACATATCCATAACTCCAGCTCTAAGTGCAGCATGAATTTCATCTTCAGTTATAGAATCTTCATCTTCTAAATATTTTTCAAGAAGAAGTTCATCATATCCTGCAACTTCTTCAATAAGTAATGCTCTATATTTAGATGTTTCTTCTTTTAATTCTTCTGGAATATCTATAATATCGAATGTTGCCCCCATATTTTCCTCATGCCAAATAATAGCACGATTTTTTATCAGGTCTATTATTCCTTTAAAATCTGCTTCATCACCAATTGGCAAAACGATTGGTACAGCATTTGAACCTAACATTTCTTTTACTTGTCTGCATACCATCATAAAATCAGAGCCTTGACGATCCATTTTGTTGACAAAACCTATACGCGGTACTTTATAATTATCGGCAAGTTTCCAGTTAGTTTCAGATTGGGGTTCCACACCATCAACTGCGCTAAATAAAAAAACTAAACCATCAAGTACACGTAATGAACGGTTTACTTCTACAGTAAAGTCAACGTGACCGGGAGTATCTATAATATTAAAATGGTATTTTTTAGTATCTTCAGTTGAGTTGCCCTTTTCCATGGGAAAATTCCAGGTACAGGTAGTAGCTGCTGAAGTAATTGTAATCCCTCTTTCCTGCTCTTGTTCCATCCAGTCCATGGTGGCGGCACCATCATGTACTTCTCCAATTTTATGACTCACCCCTGTATAATAAAGAATACGCTCCGTAGTGGTAGTTTTGCCGGCATCAATATGGGCAGCAATGCCTATATTTCTTGTATATTTTAAATCCCTTTGAGCCATTTCTTAAAATCTGAAGTGTGAAAATGCTTTATTGGCTTCGGCCATTTTGTGTGTATCAACACGTCTTTTAACAGCTGCGCCTTCTTCTTTTGAAGCAGCAAGAATCTCTGCAGCAAGTTTTTGTGCCATAGACTTTTCATTTCTCTTTCTTGCAAAAAGGATCAACCATTTCATTGCAATTGAAATTTTTCTGTCTGGGCGTATTTGCCTTGGAATTTGAAATGTTGCTCCACCTACTCTACGGCTACGAACTTCTACGTGAGGCATTACATTTGAAAGTGCATCTTTCCATATCTCTAATGCTTTTTTCTCTTCATCTTGTTTTTTCTCTTCTACGATATCAATAGCATCATAAAAAACTTTGAATGCCACTGACTTTTTTCCAGCCCACATTAAGTTATTAACGAAACGAGTTACTAATTGATCTTCAAATTTTGGATCTGGTAAAAGTGGTCTTTTTTTGGCCTGTCTTTTTCTCATGTCTTCTTATTAAAAGTTTTAAATTTACTTTTTCGGGCGTTTTGTACCGTATTTAGATCTACGTTGCGTTCTGCCTTCTACACCTGCTGTGTCTAAAGCTCCACGAACAATGTGATATCTAACTCCTGGTAAATCTTTAACCCTTCCACCTCTAACCAATACTATCGAGTGCTCTTGTAAATTGTGTCCTTCACCCGGGATGTATGCATTTACCTCTTTACCGTTTGTCAACCTAACCCGAGCAACTTTACGCATTGCAGAGTTTGGTTTCTTAGGTGTTGTAGTATATACACGTGTGCACACCCCTCTTCGCTGAGGACAGGATTCCAAGGCAACCGATTTACTCTTCTTGGTTATTTTGGTTCTTCCTTTTCGTACTAATTGTGATATTGTCGGCATATAAACTTTTTATATAATAAAAAACCCCTTTTTAAGGGCTTGCAAAGGTATAAATAATATTAAATAATTCCAACCATAACAAATTAATTTTGATTACTGATTTATTTAATTGAATTCTATATATGAAAAATCCAGTTGGAGCGTTAATTTTACAGCCACAAACACAAGTTTTTGAAACACTTTTTTTACATTTTTTTATACCTTAATATATATATAGGGTTTTTCTGTAATATGGAAGCACAGAATTTACACCTTTCTATAGAGGCAGAGAAACCAATTTCAGACGGGTTATTAGATTCATTAAATACCCAATTTGGTTTTAAAGATTATCTTTCACTAAAACGAGAGGTTGATACATTTCATTTTAAGCTGGAACAAATAGGATATATTGAAAATGAATTGCAGTCACTTCAGAAAAAAAATGACAGTAGTTATGTAGCTATTTTCTTCTTCGGAAAGAAATACAATTCAATTAAAGTATTTTATTCAAAAAAAGATTTCGATAAAAAAGAACTTCTTCAAATTACTTCAGAAATAACAGATGATTATTTTATCCTCCCCTTTGAAGAAATCGAATCCTCACTTCAAAAACTAAATACTTTAAAAACAGATAAAGGAAATGTTTTTGCGAAATTGAGATTAGAAAAAATAAAAAAAGAAAACAATACTTCCCTAAGTGCTCATCTTATCTTGGAGGGCGGACCAAAAAGAACTATAGATGGTATTGTAATAAAAGGGTATGAAAAATTTCCAAAGTCATTTTTAAAATATTATGCCGGAATTAAAACAGGGATAATCTTTAATCAAAAAAAAATAGTAACTAAAAGTGAATTGCTAAACACGCTTGGGTTTGTTAGCAATATTAAACCTCCTGAAGCTTTATTCAAAAAAGATTCTACTACCGTTTATTTTTACCTTAAAAAACAAAACAACAATCTATTTGATGGTATCTTGGGTTTTGCCACAGATGAAGAAACCCAAAAACTTAAATTTAATGGATATTTAAACCTAGAACTTAATAACAATTTAAATTTTGGGGAGCAGTTTATCCTCAATTATAAAGCAGACGGTAACGATCAACAAAACTTTAGAGTTAAAGCAAACCTTCCTTTTCTTTTTAGAACTCCCTTTGGGCTGGGGCTAGAACTTAAAATATTTAAAAGAGATAGCACATTTGTCACTACCGAACAACAGGTACGTATTACTTATCAAATAAATACTTCATCAAATAGCTATATTGGGTATAAAAGTTACGACTCCAGCAATCTACAAGATGAAATTTTTGCGGGACCACCCATTGAAGATTTTAACTCCAAATTCCTCATCCTTGGAATTTCATATTCAAAAAAACAAAACAATACACTTTTTCCAATAAAAAGTCATATAGCATTAGATTCTGAAATTGGTGCCAGAGAGTTAAAAAACTCCAGGGAATCACAATTTCGTGTTTCTTCTATCTTCAGCTATATATTCAATCTAAATTTTAAAAATTCAATTTATCTACAAAATACTTCAAGTGTTTTATCAAGTGACACCTATTTAACAAATGAACTTTTTAGATTTGGCGGCATCAATAGTATTCGTGGATTTAACGAAAACAGTATTGATGCTTCACTTTACACAGTATTAAATACAGAATATAGGTATCAATTTAATGAAGGAATGTATTTACATAGTATAATAGATTTTGCCTATTTTGAAAATCAAACCTTATTGCTAAAACAAAAGCTTTACAGTTTTGGCTTTGGTATGGGATTAAATACAAAAGCTGGGATCTTTAAATTTAATATTGCTAATGGCAATTCCGATGACCAAGATTTTAGTTTTTCAAATACAAAGATTCATTTGAGTCTATCTTCCAGATTCTAAATTAAAATAGTAAAGCCCGATAATATAATACCCCAATAATTTTAACCTTTAGGAAGAAATATTTGTATATTAACATTTTATTATCAATTTTGAAAACACGACAAAATATTCACAATTAATAGACCTGTTCAAGCCAGAAGTTTTAAAATCTATCAGGCTGTACGAAATAAAGGTTTAGCTTAAAGTTAAAAAAAACTAAAATTTAAGTTTAAAAAGTTGTGTATTTAACTTTTTATTGTGATTTTTGCGATTGGTTAATTCAAATAAATCATAAAATGAGAACAAAGTTTAGTGGAATTATAACGCTGTTATTGGCGTTAGTGGTGCAGCTTACTTTCGCACAGGAAAAAACAATCTCTGGTTCGGTAACTGATAATACTGGCTTACCCCTACCGGGAGTTAATATTATTGTAAAGGGTACTAGTGAAGGCACACAGTCTGACTTTGATGGTAATTATACCGTCCAAGCAAATGTGGGTCAGACACTTGTGTTTAGTTACGTAGGATTCAAAACAGTTGAACAAGCTGTTACAACCGTTTTAAATACTTTCAATCTTCAAATGGTAGAAGATGCTGCGGTATTAGAAGAAGTGGTTGTTACGGCTCAGGGTATTAAAAGAGAAAAGAAAGCTCTTGGTTATGCTGTAAGTACTGTTACAAGTGAAGAAATAGAACAAAGATCCGTAGCTGATGTCGCCCGTGTTTTAGCAGGTAAGACTGCTGGGGTTGAGATTATAAATCAAAACGGACTATCGGGTTCTGGTACAAGTGTGGTTATTAGAGGATTTACCTCTTTTAGTCAATCTAACCAGGCATTATTTATTGTTGATGGTGTTCCCTTTGATACGTCTACAAATGCACAAGGTGGCTTTGTAAATGGTAACAATGGTTCCAGTAGATTTTTAGATTTAGACCCGAACAACATTTTAAGTATAAGTGTATTAAAAGGATTGGCTGCGGCTACTCTTTATGGAGCAGATGGTAGGAATGGAGTAATTCTTATTACAACTAAAAATGGGGATACTGGATCTGTTGCTTTAAAAAATGAGGTGGAAATCACCCAATCTGTTTTCTTTAACCAAATTGCATCGCTACCCGACTACCAGAACAAATATGGTAATGGTTTTGATCAAGCACATGGATGGTTTTTTAGTAACTGGGGACCTAAGTTTGAAAAAGATGGCCTAGGAGGCTGGGGGCAATTTGTAGATGATGATGACATAGATAATTCCAAGCCTTACCATTCTGATGGTACACTTCAACATCCCTATGCTACTTCAGGTTCAGCTGCACATATTGGTTTTTTTCCTGAATTTGATAATGCCAGAGTTCCATGGGTTCCAACAAATGCAGTTAGAGACTTTTTTAGAACAGGGGTAATTACTAGTACAAATATAAATGTTAGAGGTAGTTCAGATAATGGTAAAGTTACCTATAATACAAACTTCAGTAACCTTGACGAAACAGGTTTTACACCTGGAAACAAATTAGCACGTATTACTTTTGGTATAGGTGGTAGAGCAGTACTATCTAATAAATTTACTGTTAATGGTACTATGAATTATGCGAGAACAGATTTCACATCACCTCCAGTAGCAGCGAGTGGTGGAAGTAGTACTTTTGGTGAAGGATCATCTATATTTGGTGATTTATTCTACACTCCTCGAAATATTAATATTCAAGATCTTCCTTTTGAAAACTCGTTAGGTCAAAGTGTATATTACAGACAGGATAATGGTATTCAACATCCTCTTTGGACTGTGAATAATGCTTCAACCGAACAGCTTACCAACAGATTTTATGGTACTGCTACTGTTCAATATGATTTTAACGATAACTTAAATGTTCTTTATCGTGCAGGTATTGATTTTTATAACGAACGTAACACCTATTATCAAAATAAGGGTGGAGTGTCTA
>SMVB01055523.1_pt1 | contig 16588 bp, 14 predicted proteins | sample 2456461 | NCBI WGS metagenome assembly SMVB01 (sample SAMN11095934, study PRJNA526329) | marine sediment metagenome | biome: Marine sediment; feature: Surficial sediment; material: Deep marine sediment; isolation source: Hadal surficial sediment | place: Pacific Ocean | collected 2014-05 | depth...
CAGAAAGAAAGCGCACTCTGCCGTTTGGCTCGACCAGTTTTTTCACTTTGCGAAGGGGATTGCTTTCTATCCATTCCCACTCATTAACTGCACGTGTGTAGGTTAAGGACAAAGCCGCTAGGTATCGATTAACTGTTGCCGGTGTTATTTTTCGCTTTTTCGCCGTGCCATTGTTTAGTAGATTGTCTCGGCACTCAACAATCATTGCGGTTGTTACATCCGCAAGTGTGAAATCGCCTAACTGATTCTCCCACCAATCCAACTGTGGCCCCATAAAGCCCTTAACTTTGAGCATTTTTGGAAGATCATTGCTTTTGAAACGATCTATCATTTCGCCAAAAGTGTGCTTTCTTGCTTCTACGGTTTTGAAATAACGGCCTTCACGGATACTGCTTTCAGTGTCCTGCACCCATTTCTTGGCATCGGTTTTGCGTGAAAATGTGGCTGTCTGGACTGGATACCCCTTCAGGCGAATACGTACTCGATAAGTTATCTTCCCATTTTTCGCCTTCCGTTTATCTATTGTGGCCATAATTCTTACTCATCATGGTAAAGAAAGACTACAACAACTGACAAAAAATAACAACACAGGATAATTAAACAGATGATGTATATTTATATTAACTAATAATTACAATAGGATAAGATATTATTAAGCTTGGTTTATCTTATATGGTCCAATTATGGACCACTGTACTTAGATAAAGTCATATAAACTCTGATATATGGGGAAATAAAAGTTTTTTGTTTTTAGTCATAATTGGTCCATAAGTGGACCAATTACAATATTTTATGAAGGAGAAAACTTATAACTAGTTGATAATAAATGGAGCGGGTGATGGGAATCGAACCCACGTCTTCAGCTTGGGAAGCTGAGGCCCTGCCATTAGACGACACCCGCTGCAGATGACCTCAATTCATGGGGTCATACCATATCGGTGAGGAATATGCCCGTTCCTGGGTCGATGTTGGTGCGCCTTCCGGGATTTCGATGCCATAGCGGAATGCATCATAGGTAGACCAGCGTGGTGTTGGGATTTCGAGCACGCGCGCATAGTAAAAGGCTTTTTGCTTTGGATCGAAATCAGGATCCGTCCAGACTGCACCCAAATCGGCCGCACCAATGGTGTTGGTCCAGTTGGCGTTGGCCACATCAACGGTGTTGCCAACTGCAGGCAGTTTTCCATCACGACCCAACTCGCGTCCACCTGACCAGGCTACGTTGTACACCTGTTCTTTGGTATTGCCTTTTGCATCGAGCCAGCCCTTGATGATCTGAATCCGGTCAAGGTTAGCCCCATCTGCATCGCGCAGCGCATAGACCATAAAGCTGGGCGCCTTGGCGCTTTTGGGTTTGACCCGCAGGTTGCCGCCCATCGGTGAGCCCTTTTCATAGCCAACCACCGCGGGCATGCGGGAATTGAGGTCCTGGTCGGTAAATTCCCAGCCGCCAAACAAGCGTAGCGTCATGCGCGTACCCGTTGTGCCGTAGACTTCTTTGCGTTGCATCGCATCGAAAATGGCTTCGCGGGTATTATCTGTGGCCCAGACGGCGGCGAGTCCTGAGGCGACCATCTGCCAGCCCATGATGACGCCATTTTCAGTTTGCATAAACGGATGCGTCATGCGTTTGGCGTTGGGCTCATAGCCTGAGTGCTTTCCAAAAAAGTTGTCTTCCTCAGCGGTTGCAAGTGAAGTATGGCTGTCGGTTGAGCCGATTTGACCAAACTTGTATGGGTTGGTGCCGAGGCGGCTTTCGATTGCCAGACCACGTTTTAAGGCTTCACGGGAATATTCACCCGCCAGCATGGCATCGGTCTTGGCTTCTGAGACATCAAGGTTGCCAATCGCCCAGGTTTCGTAATCTGCAAACTCATCATCCGGTGACAGAAACGGGTGTGCTTCGCCGTCACCCTTGATTTGGGTGGCTTCGTAAAGTGGTTCCCATTTGGCTCGCTGGGTGACATAGGTTTCATCCAGCTTTTTACCATTCCACTGTGCATCCAGTGGAAACATGATGCCGTTGGACAGGTTGCCGTTGTGCGCAATCGCAAGAATTTCTCCGTCAGTTTTCTTTTCGTATGCGCTCAGGTACTTCCACAGGTCGCGGGGGTCAGGGCTACCCATTGGTGGTTGTGTTGTGTACGGCACCACCTGCCTGGCACGAACCGGGCCATCGCGCATGATCACCACGCGGTGCATATTGTTGCCTTTGATCAAAGAGGTCCACTCAAAACCGATAAACGCGGTAAAGGTGCCGGGGTCATTGAAGTCTTCGGCATCGCTGACGACGGTTTCCCACAGGTTTTTGTAAAGTTTGGAACCTGGGGAATATAGCGCCATCATCGCAGGATCAATGGTTGACTGTGAGAAGTTTCCGATCAGGTCCAGTGCGGCAGCAACGGCCGCATCTCCGCCTTCTTCAAGGCCCTTGCTCCAGCGCGCTCCCTGGTCAAAAGCCAAAAGCTCCGGCTTGCCGGCGGCCAGGTCACCAACCATGCCCATGCCATCGGAATGATCGGCAATCACCAGCCAGTCCAGTGGCCTTGCCAAACGAACCGGCTGGCCGGTGGAAGAGGTCACCTGCTCGCCCCGGGCAAAGCGGTAGGCCTCGCGCGGAGAAAGGCGGTTGCCGAACAGGCCGGCGTCCATTGAAAGATCTGTATGGAGGTGAGAGTCACCCCACAACGGGCGTTCTGGAAAAGCGCGGCTCGCATAGGGGGAATAGGCTTTGCCGGTATAGGCATTGGACAGGGAATTGGCGTTAACCTGGCCGGTATCCTGTGCAAATGCGGGAGATATCATGAATAACGCAGCAGCGCCCAGTAATGTTAAGTTGGATTTGATCATTTGAAAGTCCTCCGATAGGCATTGCAGCATAATCCTCCCGGGGCGCCAGTTCAACGATATGCATTAATAGTTGGAGGGATTGATCCTGTGTTTATCTCATCAATCCCTCAACGTGCGCCCGGCTGGCGCTGGCCAATGCCTGCAGGTCGTAGCCGCCTTCCAGGATTGACGCGACACGGCCCTGGCTGCAGTCGGTTGCGAGATCACCGATCTCTTCGGTGATCCAGCGGTAGTCGCTATCCTGTAATTCAAGCTGTGCCAACGGGTCGCGTTCATGCGCATCAAAACCAGCTGAAATCAGGATCAGGTCAGGGTTAAAACTATGCACGGCCGGTAAGCCGAGCCTGGTCCAGACCCGTCGGAAAGCATCGCTGCCGTCACCCGGCGCCAGTGGCAGATTCAGAATATTGCCGCAACCGGTTTCTTCGATGTGGCCGCTGCCTGGGTATAACGGAAGTTGGTGGCTGGAGACATACATCACTTCGGGGTTTTGCTCAAAAACGGCCTGTGTGCCATTGCCGTGATGGACGTCAAAGTCGATGATAGCCACCCGGTTTATGCCGGGCTGTGCGAGCGCATGACGGGCTCCGATGGCAACGTGGTTGAGCAGGCAGAAACCCATGGCATGATCCGGTTCGCTGTGGTGGCCGGGTGGCCGTACTACGCAATAGGCCCTCAATGCCTTGTCACTCAGGATCTGGTCAATGGCGAAACACAAACCGCCACTGGCTCGCAGGGCAGCATCGATTGAGCCATTGCTGAGATAGGTGTCGGGGTCAATTGCGACACGGCCGGTTTCAGGCTCCTGGCTTTGCATATTGGCCCAGAACTCTGCCGGATGAACCCGAAGAATTTGTTCTGTGGTGGCGCGGGGTGCAGGTAATTTCTGCAATCCCTTGAGCCCGTCCAGTCCGCTGATTGCCGCTTTTACGCGCTGCGAAGACTCCGGGTGCCGGGCACCCGGGTCGTGGCGTAAGCAATCGTCGTGCTGGATGATGATGGTGCTCATGGGGTAATTCTACGTCATGCGGTGATAAATAGGGGTCAGGCCGCGTTTGCTGGCGGAGTAAGCCACCATATTCGGTGCTGCTGTCATCGCCGCGCAGTCGATCCGGTCATACCTGTCAACACAGAAGCTAACCATTTTTGCCACGCTGTTCGCGTCTGCAACGTCAGTTTCGGCAAAGTGTGCATCAGCACCCAAAAGCTGAATGTCGGCTATCGTGCGGGCACCGGCATCGGCGCCCGGTCAGCGACCACAACTTTGGCGCCCCGACCCGCATATTTTAATGCCGCAGCACGACCGATGCCTGCTGCACCGCCGGTAATCAACACAATTTTATCTTCAAAACTCATTGAGAATCCTGTAAAAATTTTGGCATTTATCAGCACAATGAAATTATCCTGCCCTGAATTTGGATTGCCGGTGCCCGGATCTTATCTCAATCATTGAGCGTAGCAGGTTTATAACAATAAATGATGCATTCCCCGTAAAGCATTGAAACGAGAGTCTGCTACAATGATCTGGATGGGGTCCGCGACGACCACCATCAGCGAGTAAAGAATCAAGAGGAATACCCCATGAAAAAATTGCTGGCAATTTCTGGCAACCTATTGTTTGCGGTTATGTTGTTCCTGTGTCTGGGGGCAGCACAGGCTCAGGATGCAACAAGCAGCGAGGCTGAGCTCGACCAGATGATGGCGCCGATCGCACTGTATCCTGATGCATTGCTGGCGCAGATACTGATGGCCACTACCTATCCTGCCGATGTGGCCGAGGCTGTCACCTGGTCAAAGGACAATCCGGATCAGGAGGGCGACGCCGCAGTGGAGGCCGTGCAGGATAAGTCCTGGGACCCAAGCGTAATGTCATTGGTAGCGTTTCCGCAGGTGTTGACCATGATGGGCGAGCAACCTGATTGGGTACAGACCACCGGAGATGCCTTTCTGGCTGATTCGGAAGCGGTCATGGACACCGTTCAGAAGCTTCGCAAGAAAGCCAAAGATGCGGGAAATTTAAAGACCACAGAACAGCAAACGGTAACCGATGAAGCGCCATCTGCTGACGAGACATCTTCTGCTGGGACATCCTCCACCGAGACGGTGATCATTATACAACCGGCTGATCCACGGATTATTTATGTACCAACCTATAACCCCACGGTTGTTTATGGTGTCTGGTGGTGGCCGCATTACACACCGTGGTATTACCGACCCTATGGCTATGGATTTGGCGGGGCAGTGGTGCGTGGTATTGGTTTTGGTATCGGTATCGGCATTACCAATGCGCTCTGGGGTGGCTGTCACTGGGGCCGTGGCCGCGGCAGCGTCAATATCAACGTTAACCGATACAACAACATCAATATCAATAACAACAGGATTAATTCCGGCAACCGCAACAGCAACTGGAATCACAATTCCAACAACCGTCGCGGCGTGCCGTACAAAGATCAAAAATCCAGAGACCAATTTGGTAATAAGAAGGGCGGCGCTGCCAACCGTCAGGATTACCGGGGCCGTGACGCGCAGCGCGACCAGGCCCGTAATACGTTGGATAAACGCGCGGTCAGCCCCAGCGAAGGACGTAAGGATCTAAAGGGGTCCGGCGGTGACAGGGCCAGGAGTTCAGTCAGCAAGGCCAATCTGGACGTATCTCAGGGCAAACTGGGTAACCGGTCTGCTACCAGCAATCGAACATCCTCGAATAACCGGGCTTCCACTAACCGGGCTTCCAGTCAGAATCGCAATACCGGCTCATCACGCAATTATTCCGGATCTCAGTCACGCTCACGGAGCAATGCCCTGACAAACTCGGGTAATGCAAGCAAGTCCCGCCAGAGCACCAGTCGTGGCCAATCCAGTCATCGCTCCATGTCCAGTCGTGGCGGCGGTGGGCGGCGGCGATAACAGGAGACAGACATGAAAACACAAATTGAAAATACTCGGTTAACTGTTGTCAAACGAATGTCGGTGACCAGCAGAATCTTATTTGGTGCTCTGGTTACGGTTGCGGTTTTATGCATCGCTTCATGTTCGGATACAGATCAGGAAGACACGGAACTGAAGCTTGATACAACACTGGGTCAGGCTGTGTTTGCTGAGCCGGTTGATGCTGCCAATGCGTTTTACCTGGCACTCAAAAACCACGATTCAGAAATGATCACCTTGTTGTTGGGTGACGGCTACCGCGAAGTTTTATACCTGGAAGAAGTTGATGGTGAAGATGTAGATAGCTTTATTGATGGCTGGGATCAGGCCAATACCCTGTTGCCCCAGGGCGACGACAAAATGCTGATTGCAATCGGGGAAGGCCAATGGACCTTGCCCATTCCAATCACTAAGGGTGATTCCGGTTGGTATTTTGATGTTGATGAGGGGCGTGAGCGAATTACCATCCGTCGCATTGGCAGAAATGAATTGGCAGCCATGCAGGCGGTGCTGGCCTATTACGACGCCCAGATGGAATATGCCGGGCAGGACCGCAATGGCAATGGCATGCTGGAGTATGCGCAGCGATTCACCAGCACGGCGGGTACGCGTGACGGTTTGTTTTGGGAAATTGAGGAAGGTGAAGAGATGAGCCCGCTTGGCCCATTGGTTGGTTCCAGCGTGGACAACGACTATTATGGTTACCTCTACCGCATTCTGAAGGCTCAGGGCGAATCAGCCAGAGACGGTGCCTACAGTTACATTCTGGGTGACAAGATGCGGGCTGGATTTGCTTTGATTGCGTGGCCGAAAGAATATGGTGACAGCGGCGTGATGAGTTTTATCGTCAGCCACGCAGGCATCGTTTACGAACAGAACCTGGGGTCGGACGGTGCGGAAACAGCCAAGGCCATGACCATCTATGATCCCGATGAAGATTGGGTGCCTGTTAAAGAAGTAAGTGGTCCAGAGGGTGGTTCCGCGCAATAAGCGCGGATACCACAAGCGATCACCTGTTGTCCTTTGCCCCTGTGGCAAAGCTCGATGATAATCCTACCCGGCGGCGGTATTTTTTATAATCAGCTTGCCAAAATTGCCGCCGCTGAAAAGTTTCAAAAGCACGGTCGGGAAATTTTCAATACCGTCTTCAATCTGCTCCTTCGATAACAGTTTTCCTTCTGCCATCCATCCGGCCATCGCCTTGATGGCTTCGGGGTACCGTTGCACGAAATCAAACACAATAAAGCCTTCCATACGCGCACGGGAAACCAACAGACTGAGGTAGTTACTGGGCCCGTTCACCGGCGTGGTGTTGTTGTACTGTGAAATCGCACCGCAGATCGCAACGCGTGCATGCATTCTCAGAAATGGCAGCACCGTATTGAGCGTTTCTCCGCCGACATTATCGAAGAATACATCAACGCCTTTCGGGCAGTGTTCCTTCAGGGCTTTGCCAACATCATCGTTTTTATAATCGATGGCGGCGTCGAAACCCAGTTCATCGACCAGGTATTTGCATTTCTCAGCACCACCCGCGATTCCAACCACCCTGCAGCCTTTTATTCTTGCGATTTGGCCGACAACACTGCCGACAGCACCTGCCGCACCGGATACGACAACAATATCGCCTGCTTTTAAAGCAGCGACATCAAGCAATCCAAAATAGGCCGTCAGCCCGGTCATACCCAGGACACCCAGGTAAGTTGGCAATGGTGCAACAGAGGGGTCGACTTTCTGAACGCCTTCACCATCGCTGACAAAGAACTGCTGTACCCCGGTCATACAAACCACATGATCAGCGACTTCAAAGCCGTCATGGTTTGACTCGGTCACCCGTGCAACGCCGCCTGCGCGCATCACCGCACCAATCGCTACCGGTTCGATGTAGGATCTGGCGTCGTTCATCCAACCGCGCATGGCCGGGTCGAGCGATATGTATAAAACCTCCGCAACAAACTGCCCTGCTTCCGCTTTGGGTATTGGCGAATGTTTAATATCCCAATCTGTATCTTTAGGCATGCCAACCGGTCTCGCTGCCAGGCATACCTGAATATTCTCTTTACTCATCTTCATTCCTCATCGCAATTTAGATTCACAACAGTATGTCGTGTCAGATAACTTGAGTCGCTAACACTATGGGTCAGGTGCCGCGACAGAGACACATATTAAAACAACGGCAGGTTCAGGGTTTCTTTGATTTCTTCCATTACCACGTAACTGCGTGAGCCATTGACGCCCGGCAATGAAAGAATCTTCTCGCCAAGCAACTGTCGATAGGCCTTCATGTCACTGACACGGGCTTTGATCAGGTAGTCGAAATTGCCTGAAACAAGGTGGCATTCCATGATCTCAGGTAGTTTTCTGGCTTCCTCGCGAAACATCCTGAAAGCATCGGGTGAGGTGTGGGACAGGTTGATTTCTACGAACACAAGCAGGCCTGCATTGACCATTTCCGGGTCAAGCACGGCGCTGTAACCACGAATATAACCCTGGCGTTCGAGGCGTTTGACCCGTTCGATACAGGGCGTTGGTGTCAGGTTGACTTTGTGCGCCAGTTTGACGTTTGAGATCCGGCCATCTTTTTGCAGGCACTCCAGAATCCGGCGGTCGATCCGGTCGAGGGTCTTTGGTGTTTTGGTCTTGTCTGTCATTATCAATATACTGCCAGATTTGATTCTAAAAGTTAACTTAACTGTTATTTACACAGGAATAGTTAAAAAAACTACATTACAACAGATAAAATAGTGGTTTCGCATATTTGACGGTGGTGTTATGAGAGTCGGTGTCCCGAAGGAGATCAAAAACAATGAGTTTCGGGTTGGCCTGGTGCCTGCATCGGTGCGTGAACTGGCCAACCATGGCCATGAGGTTTTTGTCGAAACCAATGCCGGGATCGGAATTGGCATGACCGATGAAGATTACCTGGCAGCGGGGGCGCAGATCCTTGTGGACGCGGCTTCTTTGTTTGAATCTACAGAAATGATCGTCAAGGTAAAAGAGCCACAGGCCGTGGAGCGGGCGATGTTGCGGGCAGACCAGACACTGTTCACCTACCTTCACCTGGCTCCGGATGCGCCGCAAACAGAAGACCTGATCAACAGCGGGGCCACCTGTATTGCTTATGAAACCGTTACCGACAGGCACGGGCGTTTGCCGTTGCTTGCACCGATGTCGGAAGTTGCCGGTCGCCTTTCTATCCAGGCGGGAGCCTGGTGTCTTGAGAAGGCGCATGGCGGTTCCGGCGTGTTGCTGGGTGGGGTGCCGGGCGTCGAACCGGCCAAGGTTGTTGTCATTGGCGGCGGAACCGTTGGCTTTAATGCGACCCAGATGGCTGTTGGAATGGGGGCGCAGGTGGTTGTACTGGACCGGAACACCGATGTGTTACGTCATTTCGATGCGGTTTTCTCCAGCAGTGTTCAAACCGTGTATTCCAACGCCGACGCGATCGAACGTCACTTGAGTGACGCTGATCTTGTGATCGGCGGTGTGCTGATACCGGGTGCTGCCGCACCCAAACTGGTGACGCGGCAACACCTTAAAAGCATGCGGCATGGTTCTGTGTTGGTCGATGTGGCAATTGATCAGGGTGGTTGTTTTGCGACCTCCCACGCAACCACGCACGAGGACCCGATCTTTGTGGTGGATGACATTGTCCATTATTGTGTGGCCAACATGCCGGGTGCGGTACCCAGGACATCAACATTCGCTTTGAACAATGCAACCTTGCCATTTGTTCTGGCACTGGCCAACAAAGGTAGCAAACAGGCACTGATTGATGACCCGCACCTGCTGGAAGGGCTCAATGTGCACCGTGGTATGGTGACCTACGAAGATGTTGCCCGTGATCTGGGTTATGAATATGTAGATGCAGCCACGGCACTGGAAACTGCCTGAGAAAGCGTTTTGCAGCGAACCCAAGGAGTTAGACCTTATGAATTCTCCAATTAAGAACGAAGCAGGCAAGAACGAAGCTGGCAAATCCATGGATTCTTTCTGGATGCCATTTACGCCAAACCGGGCGTTCAAGAAAAAGCCGCGACTGGTTGAACGCGCTGAAGGGATGTTTTACTACACACCCGATGGCCGACAGGTGCTGGATATGGTCGCCGGCTTGTGGTGCTGCAACGCAGGTCATGGCAACCCGAAGATTGTTGAGGCGATCCAGGCCCAGGCCGCCGAAATGGACTATGCACCGCATTTTGGTTGCGGACACCCCGCGGCTTTCGAGGCAGCCGATACGCTCGCCGCCCTCGCGCCGGATGGTATGAACAAGGTGTTTTTCACCAACTCGGGTTCTGAATCTGTTGACACCGCACTGAAAATCGCACTGGCGTACCAGAAAGAACGGGGACAGCCATCACGCACGCGCCTGATTGGTCGCGAGCGCGGTTATCACGGTGTTGGTTTCGGTGGTGTATCTGTGGGCGGCATACCGTATAACCGCATGCAATTTTCGAACTCAATGATTCCCGGCGTAGATCACCTGCCACACACACACAACCTGGAAAAAAACGCCTTTTCGCGTGGATTACCCGAGCACGGTGTTGAACTGGCCGATGAGCTTGAAAACATCATAACCTTGCATCATGCATCCAATATTGCTGCTGTTATCGTTGAGCCGATTGCCGGCTCTGCGGGTGTGTTGATACCACCTGTGGGTTATCTGAAACGCCTGCGTGAAATTTGTGACCGCCACGATATTTTGTTGATATTTGATGAGGTAATCACCGGCTTTGGTCGCCTCGGCGCGAATTTTGCGTCACAGGCTTTTGATGTCACTCCAGACCTCATTACCACCGCAAAAGGGCTGACTTCGGGTACTGTACCGATGGGGGCGGTGCTGGTGAGTGACAAGATTTATGACGAATTCATGTCCAAGCCAGGTACTGCGATGGAGTTGTTCCACGGCTATACCTATTCTGCTCACCCGTTGGCCGTTGCCGCCTGTCTGGCCACCCAACAGGTATACGCAGAGGAGGGCTTGTTTCAACGGGCAGCTGAGATGGCACCGATATTTGAGGATGCCCTGCACTCGCTTGCAGGCGAACCATATGTCATCGATATACGTAATTATGGTTTGATGGGGGCAGTTGAACTGGCTCCGATCAAGGGTCAACCGGGAGCGCGTGGCGCGGAAGTGCTGCAAAAAACATTCGACGCAGGTTTGATGATCCGTGTTACCGGTGATTCGATCGCGTTCAGTCCGCCTTTGATTGTTGAAGAGAGTCACATTCAAAGCGCAGTTGAAACCCTGAGAGGCATTCTGAAGACACTATGAGCATTGAAAAACTGACACATTTTATCAACGGCGAGATGCTGGAAGGCACCAGTGGCCGTTTTGGCGACGTTTTTGATCCGGCCACCGGCCAGGTACAAAAACAGGTTCCACTGGCCACTGCTGAAGAACTGGATCTGGCCGTTCAGGCTGCGAAAGCGGCATTCCCGGCGTGGGCAGCGTTGCCCGCGTTGCGACGGGCACGGTGCATGTCACGATTGAAAAACCTGATCGAGGAAAACAAGGAGGCGTTGGCCGCCCTGTTGACCTCGGAGCATGGAAAAGTCCGCGATGATGCATTGGGTGAGGTTACCCGTGGTCTGGAAGTGGTGGAGTTTGCCTGCGGTGCGCCGCAATTGCTCAAAGGGGAGTATTCGGACAATGTAGGTACCGGTGTGGACGCGTATTCATTTCGCCAGCCACTTGGGGTTGTAGCTGGCATCACCCCATTTAACTTCCCGGCGATGGTGCCCTTGTGGATGATCCCGATGGCATTGGTGTGTGGCAATACTTTTATACTCAAACCATCTGAACGTGATCCTGGTGCATCCATGTTGCTGGCCGAGTTGATCACCCGCGCTGGCGTACCGGAAGGGGTATTTAATGTGGTGCACGGTGACCGGGTGGCGGTTGACGCCATTCTTGCCCATCAGGACATACAGGCAATCAGCTTTGTCGGTTCCACGCCGATCGCCAAAAAGATTTATGAAGTGGGTTCTGCCAACGGCAAACGGGTACAAGCACTGGGTGGTGCCAAGAACCACATGCTGGTGATGCCCGATGCACCGATCGATGTCACTGCGGATGCCCTGATGGGGTCGGCTTATGGCTCTGCCGGTGAACGTTGCATGGCGATTTCGGTGGCCGTGGTGGTTGGTGGCGAAACAGCGGATGCCCTCTTGGCCGAGCTGAAACCACGGGTCGAGGCCTTATCCATTGAACCGGGAAATGTTGAAGGCGCTGAAATGGGGCCGCTGATCACAGCAGAGCACCATGCCAAAGTAACAGGTTACGTTGACCTTGGTGTAGAGGAAGGGGCGGAACTGGTTGTGGACGGGCGTGGTTTCCAGCACCCGACCGAAGCAGACGGCTTTTTCATCGGCGGTTGCTTGTTCGATCATGTCAAAACCGGCATGCGCATTTACCGGGAAGAGATTTTCGGCCCGGTGCTGTGCGTGGTCAGGGTGGAATCTTATGACGAGGCAGTTGCACTGATAAACGCCCACGTTTATGGCAACGGGGTTTCCATCTTTACCCGTGACGGCGATGCCGCACGTAACTTTGTGCAGACTATCCAGGTTGGCATGGTCGGCGTGAATATTCCGATTCCGGTGCCGATGGCGTTTCACAGTTTCGGTGGCTGGAAACAATCACTTTTTGGCGATCACCACATTTATGGCCCGGAAGGCATCCGTTTTTACACGCGTGTCAAAGCGGTTACCCAGCGTTGGCACACCGGTATTCGCAAGGGTGCGGATTTCCACTTTCCGCAATTGGGATAGGGTTCAAACCGGTCAGAAGCATAGCTTGTGTCAGAACAGGGCCAGAATGACGCCCACCAAAGCGCCCACGACCAATGCGACGGTGCCAGCCATCGTGAGACCCACACCCGGGGTACGGCTACTCGGCTCTTTGATGTATTCCGCTGAATAAATGGCGCGACCAACCAGGTATGCCGCACCCGGCAACAGCACCCATACAGGGCTCACATAAAACGCAAACGCGTAAGTTGCCGGGATCAGCACAACAAGCTGTTCCATGGTGTTTTGCTGCACTCTGAAAATCCGCTCGAAGGTATCGTTCCCACTGCAAGCCGGTGCGTGGATTTTATACTTGCCACGCGCCAGGCCTACCCGGAAAGTGAAATGCAGAAATTGCAACAGGGCAAGAAGTACGATCAGTGTCGCGTATTCCATATATATTTCCTCAATGGTTAAATGGTTGGAATCTTATTGGTCACGTTTGTCGCCGTGCACCCACAACACTTCAGAGCCGCCATTTTCCCGCGCCAATACCCTGGCGAGAACAAACAAAAGGTCTGATAAACGGTTAAGGTAGCGCAGACTGACTTCGCTGATTTCTTCGACTTTCGCCAGTGAAACCATCAATCGTTCAGCCCGGCGGCATACGGTACGCGCCAGATGGCAACGGGCAGCGGACTCTGATCCACCCGGCAATATAAAATCCTTTAAAGCTGGCAGGTCTTCATTGAAGCGATCCAGATCGTTTTCCAGTTGATCGACGCAAATCTGCGGTACCAGCGTGTAGCCCGGCATACAAAGCTCTCCGCCAAGATCGAATAATTCGTGCTGGGTACGTGTCAGGCAGTCGCGTACTTCATCTGCCAGCGAGGTCGCCAGAACCAGCCCCACAAGGCTGTTCAGCTCATCTACAGTGCCAAATGTTTCAACGCGCAGACTATCCTTGTCGACACGCGAACCATCACCAAGGCCGGTGGTGCCATCGTCCCCGGTACGTGTATAAATTTTTGAAAGGCGGTTTCCCATCGTTTGTATCGATCATCTTTTTGCTGTATAAAACACAATATATCATGATGCGTGAAGTGGCCTGATCATTGTTTGGATCAGGTTTGGATTTTGTTCTTAATCATCATTAACAGGAAGCGACACTTATGGATTTCAAGAAACTGATGTCAACAACAGACAGTTGGGGTTTACTGGGTTTGCGTTTAGCCACCGGTACAATATTTATCGCCCATGGTTTACCAAAATTTGGATTTCTGGGTGGAGGCGGTCTGGAAGGCACTGCAGGTATGATGGAAAGTATGGGTATTCCTTTGCCGATGGTCGCTGCTTTTTTGATCGCTGCAAGTGAGGCTGGCGGCGGTATTTTACTGATCGTTGGGTTCTTGACCCGTTTTGCTGCTGCGACACAGGTTTTTGCGATGCTGGTAGCCGTATTCCTGGTGCATTTTTCGAACGGACTCGCCGGCAAGGGCGGATATCAATGGGCCATGCTGTTGGGTGCCGCTGCTTTCTGCCTGATGATTGAGGGCGCAGGCCGTTACTCTGCTGACCGTTCGCTGAGTCGCTGAGATTTCTGTCGAGCCGGGCAGCACTGCTGTCGGTCAAGCCTCAAAATCTGTAGCGTGCCATCAAGCGAAACAGCGTGACGCTGTAGTGCGGGCTTTGCGGGCCCAGCGTGAGAACCGCGCTGATACCATCATTGCCAAGGCCGTCGATCTGCCAATCTGTGCTGTCGTAGTATTCGTGCTCGGCTCGCAGCGTCAGCCCCCATTGCTGGCTGGCTTGATAAGCCAGGCTGATATTGAAATTGCGCAAGCCAGTTTCCAACTCGGGGAAGGCTGCTTCACCGGCACCGCTGTCCGTGCGTATGCGGCCACGGGCAGTTGATGAAATGTAGTCAATCCTGAGATCAAGTTTGTCGCTGAGCTTTCCATTCAAACCAAAACCATAGGTGGTGAAGCGGTCGTTGGTGGTTGCCAGCCAGGCTGCAGCTTTAGGTGCAGAGGCACCACTTATATCTGAATCATACTCATCCAGGGTAATAAAAGCATGCAGGCTGAGATTGGCTTTTACGGCATAACCCAGGTCAAGACTCAGGCTATGTTCATCACTTTTCATCAGGCCCAGTATTGATCGCTGATAACGGTCCCGGGAAACGATGTAACTCAGGCTGGCGCTGAGGCGTTCCCCCGGAGACAGATCAAGTTCGATGAGTGCCCGCTCACGCTCACGGTCCGCAAGGTGAAATTTGCGCATCAGGATATTTTCGGGCAGACCGGGGTCGCTGACCTGTCGATATGGGGACATATCGCGATTGGACGATTCAAACTTGACCTTTAGCTGCGCCATTGACCATTGATGGAAACTGACTTCACCCCACCAGATGTGCTCGGTGGTTTCACGCACAGATTGCAGGGTCCGCTTGTAGTCTTTCCACTTTGCACCGGCAGTGACGCGCACAGACCTGTGGACGCGGTAAACCAACTCTGCAGTGTATTGGCTGCGTCTGAATGAGTACGGCCGGTTGGGGGTTTCCTGCCGTTGCACCAGGTCGGTGATGACCGGTGTGTAAAAGTCCACCGGCGTGCGGTTGTCCCGGTCATAGAATTTCATCTGCACACGTAATCTCAGCTTGCGAGACAGGCGTGCCGAAAGCCTTGCGCCGAGGTTGATGGTGCTGGTGTCCAGCTTGCCGTCCAGAGACGTCCGTGGTAATGGCAAATCACCAAAATCCGGGTTGCTTGAATACGGGATAAACTGCACATTTTGTTTAATACGGCCAATGCTTGCCTGGCCCGAAACACGCAGGCCTGCCATTGGTGAGAATGAACCGGTCAAGCTGAACTGGTGGAATTTGCTGTCGGGTTCAAGTGCGGCGCGCAGCACTCCGGTATTGCCCGGCGGCGTAAATGGGTTTTCCCAGGTGACCGAAGCGTAGCGATTATTGAATGACGATGTACTGAAGCCAAGACGCAGGCGCGAACGGTGACCAGAATATTCAATCCCCATATCGATGCGATTGATAGAAAAGTCCACCGGCGCAGGGAAATGTGATGCCTGGATGGTAAAAACACCTGCGCCGAACGCGCGGGTGCCATTTTTTGCCGTGTGTTGGAAATCCACGTTATAGCGCCATTTGCCCGACAGTTTAAAACTCAAACCCGCATCAAAAATTTTGCGCCTGGTTTCCAGCCTGGTGGTGGTCAGCGATGCGTCCAAAGCACTCATTCCCGTGGTGGTTGGCGCGTTCACCCAGTTCTGCGGTAATACCAGTCGATCGCCTCCGGCACCCCGGTGGACAGTTTGTGTGCCGTAGCCCCGGTACTTTGGTATTTCGCGATAGGCCAGACGAAATTCGATGCTGCCCTGGCGGCCGCCGCGCATCTCCAGTTGACGGGCGCTGGTTCCGAGGTCGCGGGCGTACAGGTCAAAATATTTACCGTCATCGTCGAGGTAGTGAATATCACCGTAAATCGACATAAAGGCGCCCTTGTCCGTTATGCCACGGTAGTCGGCGAATTTTAAAGACCCGTCACCGGCGTAACCCGGTCCAAACTCAAGCGTCCCGAACCAGCCCTGTCTGTAGGTGCAGAAATTGCACAGCCAGGAGCTGGTATTTACGCTGTCAGCCGGTTCTGTGGCATCGCTTTGGGTGCTCAACAGCAAGCTCAAAAATGCAATCAGGGATAGTGCATGTGCTGGCTGTGGGTTCATATTTTTACCGGCAACATTTAACGATGCAGGGTCGCGCCTGAAGGGTGGTTGGAGCCGTGAACCTGGGAGTGGCAGTTCAGACATGCCCTGCCGAGCATAAACCGGTTTGAGAAATCATTGTCGGCCAGTTCACTGGTATAGGCGGTTGACGGGTGTCCTGCAGGCGAATGGCATTGCTGGCACAGCAATGGTGGCCGTTTTCTTAACAGTGCCGGATGGTTGCTTCCATGCGGTTGGTGACACAGCGAACAATCTTCAGCGGCGGGGGCGTGCTCCCACAAATACGGCCCCTGCTTTTCGGTGTGGCAGGTGTAGCAGGTTTCATTGACGGTGG
>SMVB01298722.1_pt1 | contig 16586 bp, 14 predicted proteins | sample 2456461 | NCBI WGS metagenome assembly SMVB01 (sample SAMN11095934, study PRJNA526329) | marine sediment metagenome | biome: Marine sediment; feature: Surficial sediment; material: Deep marine sediment; isolation source: Hadal surficial sediment | place: Pacific Ocean | collected 2014-05 | depth...
CCCAATCCCCCACCGCCACCGGGAGGCCCTCGCCCACCCGGCGATTTTGACCGCATGAGGAACCTGCCATGAACTTTCGCGCCCACATCCGGGTGATGCCGCGGGACGGCCTGCTCGACCCGCAGGGGCAAGCCGTAGAGAACGCGCTCACCGAGTTGGCGTTCGACGGTGTCTCGAGCGTCCGCGTCGGCCGTGCCATCGAGGTTGGGGTAGCGGCCGACAGCCTCGAGGACGCCGAAGACGCCACCCGGCGCATGTGCGAGCGGTTGCTGGCCAACCCCGTGACAGAAGATTTCCTGATCGAGGTCGATCCGGCATGATGCGCGCCGCGGTGGTGCGCTTTCCGGGCAGCAATTGCGACATGGACGCCCTCCGGGCCGCGGAACGCGCCGGATGCCGGGCCTACTTCGTGTGGCACCGTGACGACGACCTCCAGCAGGCCGACGTGGTTCTCCTCCCCGGAGGATTCAGTTACGGGGACTATCTACGCTCAGGCGCCATCGCCCGTTTCAGCCCCATCATGCAGGCGGTCCGGCGCCATGCCGCCGACGGCGGACCGGTGCTAGGCATCTGTAACGGCTTCCAGATCCTGTGCGAGGCAGGCCTCCTCCCGGGGGCGTTGCTGCCCAATGCCGGATTGACGTTCGTGTCCCGGCCCGTTCCCGTTCGCGTGGAAAACGTCGCGACACCGTTTACCACGGCCTACCGCAAGAATGAGCTCGTTCATTTCCCGGTGGCGCACGGTGAGGGACGTTTCGTGGCCGCGCCCGACACCATCGAGGAACTCGAGGCCTCGGACCGGGTGGTACTTCGTTACGCCGATGGCGGCAACCCCAACGGCTCTTCAGCCGACATCGCCGGCATCTGCTCTTCCGACGGGAACGTCGTCGGGATCATGCCGCATCCCGAGCGCGTTGCCGACCCGGCCATCGGGGACGATCCCGGGCACAAATTTTTCTCGTCCCTGGCCGCGTGGCGTGCCGCCGCGCCCGATGAGCCGATCACCACCCCGGCCTGACACTCAACCCACGTGAACCCATGAGCACCGACAAACCCAGCCGAACCGAAGAGGAGTACTTCACCAAGCGCGACATCGAGCTCCTCCAGCAGAAGCGCCACCAACTGGAAGAGGAGGCCGACCGCACGGAACGTCAGCAGCACTTCATGAAGTGCCCGAAGTGTGGCGCGAGCCTGCGCCCTGAAGAGTTCCACGGTGTCACCATCGACCGGTGTCCCGAGTGCGATGGGCTCTGGCTAGACCGTGGCGAGATCGACAGCCTCATGACCGACACCGAACCGGGGTTGCTGGGCCGGGTGTTCGGCGACCTGACCGCCGCCCTGCGCGAACGCAAGTCCGACGACCGGTAGCAAGACCATGACCAAGACCGTGGCCGCGCCGCCGAAGAACCTCCCGGGCGAACCGGCCGTGACTTTCGCCTTGGCTGAGGAACACAACCTCAACCAGCTCGAGTACGACCGGATCGTCGCCATGCTCGAGCGAACACCGACTTACACCGAGCTGGGCATCTTCTCGGCGTTGTGGTCCGAGCATTGTTCCTACAAGCACTCCCGCCCCGTGCTCAAGGAGTTCCCCACCACCGGCAAACACGTCATGCAGGGACCCGGGGAGAATGCCGGCGTCATGCGCCTGCCCGACGGCTGGGCCGTGGCGTTCAAGATCGAGAGCCACAACCACCCGTCAGCGGTTGAACCGTATCAGGGAGCCGCCACCGGGGTCGGGGGCATTCTCCGCGACGTGTTCACCATGGGCGCGCGTCCGGTGGCCGTCCTCAACAGCATCCGCTTCGGCCCGCTGTCCGTACCTCGAAACCGGTACTTGTTCGCCGGAGTCGTCCGTGGGGTCGGCGACTACGGCAATTGTATGGGCGTCCCCACCCTCGGCGGCGAGGTCGTGTTCGACGAAACTTATGCCGGCAATCCTCTGGTCAACGCCATGTGCGTCGGCCTGCTCCGCGAAGACGATCTCATCCGGGCCAAAGCCGAGGGCGTGGGCAATATCCTCCTGGCGGTCGGCGCCCGCACCGGGCGCGACGGGATTCATGGGGCGAGCTTCGCCTCCGAGGAACTCTCGGAACAGAGCCAAGCGCGCCGCCCCCAGGTCCAGGTGGGCGACCCGTTCATGGAAAAGCTCCTCCTCGAAGCCAGCCTGAACCTCATCACCGGTGGCATGATCGTCGCCATTCAGGACATGGGCGCGGCGGGGCTGACCAGCTCGGCGGCCGAGATGGCGGAACGTGGGGGCGTCGGGGTGGAACTGGACACCAGCAAGGTGCCGGTGCGCGAAGAAGGCATGACGCCCTACGAGATCCTCCTGTCTGAGTCCCAGGAACGCATGCTGGTAGTGGCCGAGCCCGGGAGGGTGGCCGAGATCCAAGACGTATGCCACCGTTGGGAGCTCAGTGCCACGCCAGTGGGGCGCGTTACCGACGACGGCATGTTCCGGGTGGTCCATAACGGAACCGTCGTGGCGTCGATCCCCGGAAGCCGACTGATCGATGACTGTCCGGTCTACACACCCGAGGCGGCCGAAAGCGCCGCAGCCGTCGCCCGGCGCAAGGCGCAACCACAGAGTGAGCCTGCCGCAAGCCTCCACCGGTCACTCGAAGTCTTGCTCGACACGCCGACTCTCGCTTCCAAACGGTGGGTGTTCGAACAGTACGACTCGACGGTGCAAGCCGGCACGGCTATCGCCCCCGGAGGCGACGCCGGAGTCCTCCGGGTCGGCACCACGGACTTCGGCCTGGCCGTTACCGTCGACTGCAACGCCCGGTATGTCATGCTCGATCCCTACGAAGGGGGTAAGGCCGTGGTCGCCGAGGCAGCCCGCAACATCGCCTGCACCGGCGCCCAACCCCTCGGCGTCACCGACTGCCTCAATTTCGGCAATCCGGAAAAACCGGAAGTGTTTTTCCAGTTTCGCGAAGCGTGCCGCGGCATAGGAGACGCGTGCCGGGCCTTCGATACCCCGGTCACCGGAGGCAACGTTTCTTTCTACAATGAGAGTCCGACCGGCGCCATAGCGCCAACACCGACCGTTGGCATGGTCGGCCTGCTTCACAAGCTTGCTCACCGGGTACCGAGTCACTTCCGATCAGCAGGGGATGCCGTGTTCCTGGCCGGCACCACCAAGGGCCATCTGGGCGGTTCAGCCTATTGGGCGGAGATCCACGGGTTCGTCGGTGGGGCTCCCCCGCCGGTGGACCTCGAGGCCGAATCCCGATTGCAGCGGTTCCTCCAGGCGGCCGCCGCCGCCGGGTTGCTGGCGTCGGCCCACGACTGTTCCGACGGCGGCCTGGCGCTGGCGCTGGCCGAGGCGGCCATCGGCGGCCCGTACGCCGACGCCCCTATGGGCGTCTCCGTCGACCTGACTGGGCACGCACCTGGGGTGGACGCCCCGGCCTTGTTGTATGGCGAAGACGGCGCCCGGGCGGTGCTCTCCTGTTCCCTGGAGGCCGCCGACCGGCTGGGATCGATGGCGGAGGAACTCGGCGTGCCTTGCAAACGAATCGGTACGGTGGGAGTGCCGGGAGCCGACGTAGCAATCACCCTGACGCACGAGACGCTGCGCTGGTCCAGCTCCGAGCTGCGCCAGACCTACTTCAACGCCATTCCTCGACGGATGGGACGAATACAGGCAAACCAATCCGAAGGAGCTTGACCTGACATGTGCGGTATCATCGGTGTTTCGGGTGTCCCCAACGCAGCGCGACTGGCCTACCTGGGATTGTATGCGCTGCAGCACCGCGGCCAGGAGAGTGCCGGCATCGTCACCATCGACGAGGACGGGGTCGCCCACTCGCGCGTCGGGATGGGCCTCGTGTCCGAGACGTTCGACGACGACAATCTGGCAACGCTGATCGGTGACGTGGCGATCGGCCACACACGATACTCCACCACTGGGAGCACCGTCCTGGCCAACGCGCAACCCTACCTGGTCAACTACCGCAACGGCCCCCTGTCGGTGGCTCACAACGGCAACCTGACCAACGCCGGCGAAATCAAGCACGAATTGGTCAACCGGGGGTCACTGTTTACTTCTTCGGCGGACACTGAGGTGTTGGTCCACCTCATCGCCCGGTCCGAGGCCGTGCGTCCGGAGCAGCAGATCCGCAGCGCGCTCGAGCGCCTGGAGGGTGCCTACAGTCTGATCATCGGGGTCGGCCGGTCCATCTTTGCGGTGGTCGATGGCCGGGGCTTTCGGCCGTTGTCCTACGGCCGGGTCGGCGGCGGCATCGTGGTGGCGTCGGAGACATGTGCCCTGGATCTGGTAGGCGCCACGGACATCACCGAAATCCTCCCCGGCGAGTTCCTGCATATACTCGACGGCACCGTGACCAAGCTGCGGCCGCTGTCACCCAGACCCGTCACTCGCTGCGTGTTCGAGTTGGTGTATTTCTCGCGCCCGGACAGCACCGTGTTCGGGGAATCGGTCGACCGCATCCGGCGGGAACTTGGCCGCAAGCTGGCCCGCGAGCACCCGGCGCCCGACGGCGACGTGGTGTTCAGCGTTCCGGACAGCTCCAACGCCATGGCACTCGGCTTTGCCGACGAGTCGGGTATCAAGCTGGAACACGGCCTGATCCGCAATCACTATGTCGGCCGCACCTTCATCCATCCGACTCAGGCCGTTCGCGTGGCCCAGGTCAAGATCAAGTTCAATCCCGTCAGGGGCGTCATCGACGGCAAGTCGGTGGTCGTGGTGGACGACAGCCTGGTTCGCGGCACCACCAGCAAGGGCCTCGTCGGCATGATCCGCGCAGCCGGCGCACGCGAAGTCCATTTGCGCCTGGCATCGCCGCCGATCACCGGCCCGTGCCTCTATGGCATCGACACCGCGAACCCCGACGAACTCATCGCCAGTACCCACAGCCAGGAAGAGATCCGCCAATTCCTCGGGGTGGATTCCCTGGGATATCTCTCGCTCGACACCATGCTGGACACAGCCGGAGGCAGTAACTTTTGCCACGCGTGTTTTTCCGGCCAGTATCCGACCGAGGAGGACCCCGAACAGCTCGTCCTCTTGCGCCACGCCGACCCCGTAACCACAACCCACCTATGACCGACTCCTACAGCAACCCCCTGGTCTACTTCTTCGGGCAAGGCCGGGCCGACGGCACCGCCGGCATGAAGGACGTCCTCGGCGGCAAGGGCGCCTCGCTGGCGGAAATGACCAATTTGGGCATTCCCGTCCCACCAGGATTCACCATCTCCTCCACGGTGTGCCACACCTACCTCGACGCGGGACAGTTCCCGCCCAGGCTGCGCGCCCAAGTCGAAACGGCGCTGCAGCGGCTAGAAGCAGCCAGCGGACGCCAATTCGGCGGGAGCGCGGAACCCATGCTGGTATCGGTTCGCTCCGGAGCCGCGGTGTCGATGCCGGGAATGATGGAGACGATCCTCAACCTGGGGCTCAACGACGTCACGGTAGCCGGACTGGAGGCGCAAAGCGGCAACCCGCAGTTTGCCTGGGACAGCTACCGCCGTTTCGTCCAGATGTACGGCTCGGTGGTGGACGGCCTCCCCAGGAAGGCCTTCGATGGCATCCTGGAGCGGCGCAAGACGGACGCGGACGTTGCCCGGGTGATCGACCTACCCGTCGAGGCCCTGAAGAGCGTCGTGGCGGACTTCAAGGCTCACGTCGAACAGGAAACCGGACGGGCCTTCCCCGATGATCCGATAGAACAGCTCTGGGGCGCGATCGCCGCCGTGTTCGGCAGCTGGAATACCAAACGCGCCGTGGACTACCGCAAGCTCCACGACATCCCCGATGCGATGGGGACGGCCGTCAATATCCAGACGATGGTGTTCGGCAACCTCGGCCAAGACTCCGGGACCGGCGTGGCCTTCACCCGCGACCCCTCCACCGGCGCGGCGGAGTTGTATGGCGAGTACCTCATCAACGCCCAGGGAGAGGATGTCGTCGCCGGCACCCGAGACCCGGAACCCATCTCCACGCTGGGGGAACAGATGCCGCAAGTGTTCGCCGAACTCCAGCAGATGGCGGTCACGCTCGAGCGGCATTTCCGTGACGTCCAGGACATGGAGTTCACTATCGAGCATGGTCGGCTCTATATGCTGCAGACCCGACGCGCGCAGCGCAGCGGCCGGGCGGCGATCAAGATCGCCTGCGACATGGTGGACGAGGAATCCATCTCGGTGGAAGAGGCCGTGGCCCGCATTCCGCCCAACGACCTCGATCAATTGTTGCATCCGATGATCGACCCTTCGGCCACGCTCGACCTCCTTACCACCGGCTTGCCGGCGTCACCGGGGGCCGCCAGCGGCACGGCCGTGTTCGACGCCGATGAGGCAGAAGCGCTGGCCCGGGAGGGCGCCACGGTCATCCTCGTTCGCCGAGAGACCAATCCGGAAGATTTTCACGGCATGGTTGCAGCCAAGGCCATTCTCACCGCCCGCGGCGGCATGACTTCCCACGCCGCCGTCGTGGCGCGCGGGATGGGCAAGCCGTGTGTGTCCGGCGCCCAGGAGATCACCGTGGACGAGGAGCGACACTGCTTTTCCGTCAACGGCCGGGAGATCAAACGAGGTGAGTGGATCACCGTCGACGGCTCGGCCGGCAACGTCTACCTCGGCCAAGCGGCCCTGGTGGAGCCCGAGCTGGACGGCGACTTCTCCCGGTTGCTGGGGTGGGCGGACGACCTCCGGCATTTGCAGGTCCGGGTCAACGCGGATACTCCGGCCGACGCTCACCGCGGTCGGGATTTCGGAGCCGAGGGGATCGGGCTCTGCCGTACTGAGCACATGTTCTTCGAAGGCGACCGGCTCTCGGCCATGCGAGAGATGATCGTGGCCCAAGACCACGAGGGACGCACCCGGGCGCTGACCAAGATCCTGCCGATGCAGCGCTCGGACTTCGAAGCCATCTTCCGCGCCATGGAAGGTTTTCCGGTAACCATACGCCTCCTCGACCCGCCACTGCACGAATTCCTTCCCAGCAATCCTGATGAGATCGCCTCCCTCGCGGAGGAGCTGGGCAAGACCCCTGCCGAGATGCGGCGTATCGTGGAGGGGCTGGAGGAAGTGAACCCGATGCTGGGCCTGCGCGGGTGCCGGCTGGGCATCATGTATCCCGAAATCACCCGGATGCAGGCACGGGCCATCTTCGAGGCGGCCTGTACCGTGGCCGCTCGCAAGGGCCGGGTCATGCCCGAGGTGATGATCCCGCTCACCGCCACCGTGGTGGAGTTTCGCAAGCAGGCGTTGATCGTTCGAGAAGTCGCCGAGGAGGTCTTCCGCGAGCGGCAGATCACCGTGCCTTTCCTCATGGGGACTATGATCGAGCTTCCCCGGGCGGCGCTGACGGCGGACGAAATCGCCCGCGAGGCGCAGTTCTTCTCGTTTGGGACCAACGACCTGACGCAAACGACCTGGGGCCTGTCGCGCGACGACGCCGGACGGTTCCTGCCGTACTACCTACAGCACAATATCATCGACCATGATCCGTTCGAGATCCTCGACCGAGATGGCGTCGGCAAACTGATCCAGATGGCCACCGAGTTGGGCCGCAAGACCCGACCCGACCTCAAACTCGGGCTGTGCGGCGAACACGGCGGCGAGCCATCAACTGTGGCCTTCTGCGACCAACTGGGAATGAACTACGTGTCGTGCTCGCCGTACCGCGTGCCCATCGCCCGTCTGGCGGCCGCGCAGGAAGCGCTGGCTCAGAGGGGCACCATGGACCGGACCCGAGCGACGGTGTAGGCAGCGAGGGCAGCGAGGGCAGCGAGGGCAGCGAGGGCAGCGAGGGCAGCGAGGGCAGCGAGGGCAGCGAGGGCAGCCCAAGGAATTCCACTGTCCGAGCTTTTTGGCAACCCCGAGAATCTATGTGATACCTCATGACGCTACCGCACACCGTACACCGCACGCCGCACCCCTATGAACCGTAGCGACATGCTTGCGCGGGTTTCCGATCACCGTGGCCCGTGGGACGTGCTGGTCATCGGCGGCGGCGCCACGGGCGTCGGGGTCGCGGTGGACGCCGCGTCACGAGGGTACGACACCGTGCTCCTGGAACAGAGCGACTTCGGCAAAGGCACCTCGAGCCGCTCCACCAAACTGATCCACGGCGGCGTGCGTTACCTGCAGCAGGGCAACGTATCGCTGGTACTGGAGTCCCTCAAGGAGCGTGGGATCCTGCGGGACAATGCCCCCCATCTGGTTCACGATCTCCGCTTTATCGTTCCCAACTACGATTGGTGGGAGGCCCCGTTCTACGGGATCGGGATGAAGGTCTATGATGCCCTGGCCGGAAAGTACGGCTTCGGGCCGTCCAGAATCCTCTCGCGCGATGAGACTCTGTCGTTCATTCCCACGTTGAAAACCGACGGGCTGCGCGGTGGGGTCCAGTACTTCGACGGACAGTTCGATGACGCCCGGTTGTTGATCGCACTGGCACGCACCGCGGCCAGGCAGGGAGCCGCATTGGTGAACTATGCCAGAGTTGATCGGCTGGTACGAGGTACCACAGGGTTTGTGGAGGGGGTGATCGCCAGCGACCTCGAAAGTGGCACCGAACTGGAACTGCGGGCCAAGGTGGTCATCAACGCCACCGGACCCTTCACCGACGCGATTCGCCGCATGGACGATCCCTCGGTGCGGACCATCATCGCCCCGAGCCAGGGCGTGCATCTCGTCCTCGACCGGTCGTTCCTCTCGGGCGACAGCGCCATCATGGTACCTCACACCCGGGACGGCCGGGTGATGTTCGCCATCCCGTGGCATGGCCACGCTCTCGTCGGCACCACCGACACGCCGGTAACAAATATTCCGCTCGACCCGGTAGCGTTGCCCGACGAGATCGAGTTCATCATCGATACCGCCGGCGACTACCTGCAACGCCCACCCGCCGCAAGCGACATCCTGAGCGTGTTCGCCGGCATCCGTCCGCTGGTCCAGGCGGGCGGCGAGGATAACACGGCGGAACTGTCGCGCGACCACACGCTGCTGGTGGCGCAGTCCGGCCTGATCACCATCTGCGGGGGCAAGTGGACGACGTATCGCCTGATGGCGGAGGAGTGCGTTACCATGGCCGCCACCATCGGCGGCTTGGAGGAGCAGCCGTGCGTGACACGGGAACTCCGCATCCACGGCTACCATCAACACGCGGACAAGTTCGGCACCCTGGAGGTGTACGGCGCGGATGCCCCGGCCCTAGAGGACCTGATGCGTGGCAGCCCCAATCTGCAGGCCCGGCTGAACGACGATCTTCCCTACCGCGCGGGAGAGGTGGTCTGGGCCGTGCGCCACGAGATGGCCCGGACCGTGGAAGACGTGCTCAGCCGCCGGACCCGGTCCCTGCCGCTCGATGCCCGGGCCGCCATCGCCATGGCCCCGGCCGTTGCGTCGCTCATGGCCGCCGAGCTGGGCCGGGATGCTCCCTGGGAGGCGGAGCAGGTGGAGGCCTTCACCACTCTAGCCGTGACCTATCTTCCCTGACAGCTCCAAGCTAGGAACTCGGAGCTCTACTTCCTCCTCCCAGCCTCCGGTTGCCAATTTCCAGTTTCTAGTTACACCGCCCCATACGCCAGCATGGTGTCGGCCACCTTCACGAAGCCGGCGATGTTGGCTCCCTTCACGTAGTTGATGTAGTCTCCCTCGCTGTTGCCTCGTGCTACGCACTGGTCGTGAATATGGCCCATGATCACCTGCAGTCGGTTGTCGACTTCTTCCCGGGACCAGGTCAATCGGAGGGCGTTCTGGCTCTGCTCCAGGCCTGACACCGCCACACCGCCGGCGTTGGCCGCCTTCGCCGGTGCGAACAGCACTTGGGCCTTGATGAAGGCGTGTACCCCCGCGAGTTCCGTCGGCATGTTGGCCCCCTCCACGACAGCCTTCACCCCGTTGGCGATGAGCGCGGCCGCTTCGTCCTGGTCGATCTCGTTCTCGGTGGCGCAGGGGATGGCCACGTCACAGGGGACGTGCCACGGCCGCTGGCCCTCGTGGAATTCGACGCCGAAGTGTTCGGCGTACTCACGGATCCGGCCTCGGCGGACCTCCTTGAGATCCATCATCCAGGCAAGCTTGTCCTCGTCGAAACCGTCCCGGTCGTAGATGAATCCGTCGGAGTCGCTGGCGGTGACAACCCGGGCACCCAAGTGGAGGAGTTTTTCGATGGCGTACTGGGCCACGTTGCCCGACCCCGACACGGTACAAACCTTCCCCCGGAGGCCGTCGCCCCGGTGGGCCAGCATGTTTTCGAGGAAGTAGATCGCTCCGTAACCCGTGGCCTCGCGCCGGATCAGGCTCCCGCCGTAGGACAGACCCTTGCCCGTCAAGACGCCAACCCAGCGGTTCATGATCCGCTTGTACTGGCCGAACATGAAGCTGATCTCGCGCGCTCCGACGCCGATGTCGCCCGCGGGAATGTCGGTGTTCTCGCCGATGTGACGATGGAGCTCGATCATCAGGGATTGGCAGAACCGCATGATTTCGCGGTCGGACTTTCCCTTGGGGTTGAAGTTGGCTCCGCCTTTGGCGCCTCCCATGGGAAGGCCCGTCAGGCTGTTCTTGAAGACCTGCTCGAAGCCCAGAAACTTGAGGATGCTCTGGTTGACAGACGGATGAAACCGCATGCCGCCCTTGTAGGGACCGATGGCGTTGTTGAACTGCACCCGCCAGGCCCGGTTGGCCCGTATGCGCCCTTCGTCATCCTCCCAAGTCACCCGGAAGATGATGATCCGATCAGGCTCCGTCATCCGTTCCAGGATACCGGCTTCCCGGTACTTCGGGTGCGCGGCGATGAAGGGTAGCACCGATTCCGCCACCTCCCTCACTGCCTGATGGAACTCGGTCTCGTGGGGATTCCGGCGAACGAGGCCTGCCATGAACTCTTCCAGATCGGTTTGGAACTCACCCAACATGGGTCCGCCCTTTCATGACTACGTGTGCTGGTAGGTACGACTATCCGATGCGGCGTCGCGTAGTTCCGCCAAACCACTCAACAACTGTCGCAAGACGTCCCCGGAGAAAGCCCCCCGGAGGTCTCGTTCTAGATCGATCACCACTTCCAATCCCGTGTCGTGGCGACGAATCCCCTCGCGGGTGAGACGAGCCAGCACCGTGCGCCGGTCCCGAGCGTCGACCATCCGCCAGATCAGACCCCTACGCTGGAGTCGATCCACCAACTGGGTGACGTTGGACCGGCTGCATTCGAGCAGCTCAGCCAACCGTCCGAGGGGAGCGGGACCGCTCAGCCTGGCGAGGTGGTCGAGCAATTCCAGTTGCGGGAGGGAGATGTCGGCGGCCGCCAGGCGCTGATTGAGGAGATCATCGGTCTCGCCAGCGGCTGCGCGAACGTAATTCACGATGGTAGGCCCTTGTAATGCTGATATTCTGATATATACCATATATTAATAATATATAGATTAAGTATTAGCATTACAAGCCCAATTTCTCCGGTTCGGGGGAGTGCGAAGGGAAGGCTAACAGGGAAAGGAGAGCTAAGAGGGAAAAGACGTATTAGCCCTCTTAGCCCTCTTCTCCCTGTTAGCCCTTCCTGCGCACCCTCCCCCTGACCAATTATCTTTCCGGCCATTCCACAACCCGGAAACTCGCCATGGATAAGCCCCTCGTCGGCGTCATCATGGGAAGCGACTCGGACTGGCCGGTCATGCAGCACGCCGCCGCCCAACTCCGCGATTTTGGCGTCCCCTATGAACGTCGGGTGGTGTCCGCCCACCGTACCCCGAATCTGCTGTTCGAATACGCCGATTCGGCCCGGAGCAGAGGGCTCAAGTGCATCATCGCCGGGGCCGGAGGCGCCGCCCACCTCCCGGGCATGATCGCCTCCAAGACGACGTTGCCGATCCTGGGCGTACCGGTCCCGAGCCGCCATCTCAAGGGTCTCGATTCGCTGCTCTCGATCGTACAGATGCCCGCCGGAGTCCCCGTGGCCACGTTCGCCATCGGCGAATCGGGCGCCAAGAACGCCGGCCTCTATGCCATCTCCCTCCTCGCCAACGAAGACGAAACGCTGGCTGCCAAACTGAGCAGCTTCCGGGAGGCACAGGCGGACCGCATCACAAACCTCGAACTGCCGGAGCCCGAGTGATCCTTCCCGGCGCGGTCCTCGGCGTGCTCGGCGGAGGCCAACTGGGACGCATGTTCACCGTCCGGGCGCGCGAGATGGGCTACCAGGTCATCGTCCTCGACCCGGACCACGGAAGTCCCGCCGGCGCCATCGCCGATCACCACATCGCCGCGCAGTATGACGACGCTATCGCCCTCGAGGAAATGGCCACCAAGTGTGCCGCCATTACCACGGAATTCGAGAACGTCCCCGCCGATGTCCTGGCCCGACTGGCCGAACGCGTCCCGGTGCGGCCCGGCCCCGAGGCCGTCGCCATCGCCCAGGACAGAATCGCCGAGAAGGCGTACCTCCAGCGCGAGGGGTTTCCCACGACGCCCTTCCAGGTGGTGAGGAGCCCAGACGATCTGGCCCGGGCGTGGGACGCGGTGGGATCCCCTGCCCTCCTCAAGACGGCCCGCTTGGGATACGACGGCAAGGGACAAGCTTCGGTGACCGACCGTGAGTCGCTGACGGACGCGTTCGCCCGATTCCGCGGGGCGTCATGCGTACTCGAACGGCGGCTGGACCTCGAGGCGGAACTGTCGGTTGTCCTGGCGCGCGGCGTGGATGGTGAACTCGCCTGTTTCCCTCCTATCGAAAACGTCCACGTCAACGGCATCCTGTACACCTCCACCGTCCCGGCCCGGGTGACGACGGCACTGACTGACGAGGCCAGGGACCTGGCCATGTCGCTGGCGGCCCGGCTCGAATATGTCGGGGTCATGGCGGTCGAGATGTTCGTGGCCGACGGCGGCGCGCTGTTCGTCAACGAGCTGGCCCCGCGGCCCCACAACAGCGCCCACTTTACTCTGGACGCCTGCGTCACCGATCAGTTCGAGCAGCAGGTGCGAGCGCTGTGCGGCCTGCCGTTGGGCGATCCGCGGTTGATCTCGCCGGTAGCCATGATCAACCTCCTGGGAGATCTGTGGCACGACGGCGACCCACCTTGGCACAACGCTCTCAGCCGGCACGGGGTCAAGCTGCACCTGTACGGCAAGCACCACCCCCGGCCGGGGAGGAAAATGGGACACTTGAATTGTCTGGCCGGGTCTGCCGACGAGGCGTTGGCGCTGGCCCTGGATGCCCACCAGGCTCTGGCCGCCCCCGCCCCCGCCCCCGCTCCCGCTCCCGCGGCTACCTCGACCTCTTGACCTTGGCCAGCTGATCGCGATACTGGAACACATGGACACGACACTGACGGTATTGCTGGGATCTGCCATCGGCGTGGCCTTCGTTCACACGCTGATCGGCATCGACCACTCGCTCCCGTTCGTCGTCCTGGGGAAGGCCAATGGCTGGTCGCTCCGCAAGACACTGGGACTCACCACGGTGTGCGGCATCGGCCACGTGTTGTCTTCAGTCGTCCTGGGGCTGCTGGGCATCGGCCTGGGAACGGCCGTCGCCAGCCTGGAGGTCATCGAGGCCTCGCGCGGAACCCTGGCGGCCTGGACCCTGATCGTGTTCGGGTTGGTCTACGCCGGCTGGGCCTTTGCCCGCCGCCGACGCGGCACGCGGCACGCCCATCAGCACGACGGCCTGGTCCACAGTCACGCCGACGCCCGGCCAACGCATCGGCATTCGACACCCTCAGCCACGGCGGCGATCACGGCCTGGAGCCTGTTCATCATCTTCGTGTTGGGACCCTGCGAACCCTTGATCCCGCTGCTGATGATCCCAGCGGCAGCCATGGGCACCGGCGTGGTGGTGCTGGTGACGGTGGCATTTGGCGTGGTGACGGTGGCCACCATGCTGGGCCTGGTGACGCTGGCCTACTACGGGCTCCGGCTCCAGCGGATGCACTGGCTCGAACAGCACGCCCAGGTAATGGCCGGCCTGGCGATCGCGGCATCCGGAGTGGTGATACAAGTCTTGAAGATCTGATAAAAGACTAAAGAGGGAAAAGAGGGCTAATACATCTTTTCCCTCTTAGCCCTCTTAGCCCTCCTTGCCTTCCTAGTCCTCCGGCTTCACCCTTATAGTTGCGTCCGACGTAGTAATCACCACCTCACCGGTCGTCTCATCACGCGACACCACCACCGAGCCATGACTGCGCACCGTCACGTTGACTTTGGCGATGGCGCCTGAGTACCGCAGCGGCCACGTCCTGACACGTAGGGCGCGGATCGCTTCGCGCGTCGCCGCCCGCTGCACCACTTCGGCCTCCCGTAACTGGGCCTGGAGCCGGACGACCTCGGCGCGAACCTCAGCGTCCGTGGTGCGCTCGATCCGGCTGAGCGACCGTTCCAGTAGGGCCAGCGAGCGGAAATAGGCCCGCTCCGAGGCGAGGCCGCGGACTGAGGGTCCTCTGGCCGCCGTGACCTTGGCGGTGCCGACGGTGGTGCCGCGACGATAAATGAACTCCACTTCGTCCCCGGACTTGGCCTGCCCCAACCGCTTGCCACCTTCGTCGGACAGCAATGCCAGTCCGTCGATGTGGGTGAGGATGTCGCCCCGGCGCAGCCCGGCACGGTCCGCCGGCCCGTCTTCGTCGACCGAGAACACGCGGGGGTTCTCGCTGAACTCCCAGCGTGACCCTTCACGGCGGTAGGATTCCAACTCTCGGTACAACTCCCGGACCTGGCCGGGGTCACCGTTGTTACCCTGGGTCCTGGCCTTGAGCTGAGCCTCGGCGGCGGCGATCTCCTCGTGCCGCAGCGGATAAAACTTGCAGTTGCTGCAGCTCAGACCGAAACCGAACCAGGCCTTCGTGCCGGAGAGCGTCTGGGGGTACGGCGCCAGAACACCGGCCACGCCGGCGGCGATAGTGAGTGGCGCCGTCGGCGGCCGGACGAGGTCCGGGACCGTCACGGTCACGGGCGGCACCGGTGGTATCGGGGCCACGGCCAGCCCGACATCGGTGGGACATGCCGCGGCCGGCGTGATCTCCGTAGTAACGTCACGACCGTTGCGTCGAACGGATACCGTCACCGGTTCACCAGGTTCCAGGTCGGCCAACCTGGCGCCGCCGGATCGGGTGGTAATCAGCCGGCCGTCGACACTGACGAGGACATCACCGGATCGCAGTTTCCCGTGGGACGGGCCCGAAGCGCCTACGTGTTTGATCGTTGGCTCGGAGCGGAACCGCCAACGCCACGAACGGCTCGAGGCGCGGTAGCTGAGCTCACAGTCATGGCAGTGGAGATCGACACCCAAATCGCCAACGGTAGCGGCGCCTCCAGGACACGACGCGGCGCGACCGACGGAGACCTGGGCGACAACTGTTTGGGACCCGAGCCCGGAAAGGCCCGCAACGAACGCCGCCAGAACCAGCCGGCGGCGCGCCGGCCCCGGTTGATCGGAGCCCTGGTGAGTGGGTAGGAAAAACATGATCAGAGTACCCTTCCTGGCCGCACTTGAATGATCAATCCGCTAGAACCACACTACCTGCCGGACCGCCGTACCCGATCCTTCCCCAGGCGGCCGTTGCTCCCCCTCCATGACCTGGAGAATCCGCGCCACCAAGGGGTCGTCGGGAGCGACTTGCACCATCTGATCGGCGACGGTATAGAGCGCCGTCAGCGCCACCTCGCGGCCCTGGGCCACCCAATTGCTGTCGGACTCGGATGATGGTACTTGGGTCAACGCCGCCAGGGCAGCGGCGTACTGGCTTCCCGTCTGCTGCACCAGCGCCGCCACCTCTCTGGCGTTGGCTTCCTCCACCGCCACGATCGCCTGAACGGTGGAGCGGCCTCCCATCCATTGGCCCACCACCACTCCGCTGGCAAACAAAACCAATGCGGCGGCGATGCCGGCGGCGAGCCAGCCGAATGGGGCGTGGGGATTGATGCCCCCGCACCGTACCGGCCGGAACAGGCCCTCGTTCCTCAGCGCGCGCACCGTCCGCTCCTCCAGCATGGCGCTCGGCTCCCGCTCGCGGGGAAGGCCGTCCAGCGCCTCCCGCTCCGCTGGAGAGAGTTGATCGGGATCAGTAGGTAGCATGGTTCTCCTCCTCGACCGAACTCAGAAGGCGGCGCAACACGCGGCGCGCGCCCGACAGTTGGCTCTTTGAGGTCCCCGGGGAGATTCCCAAAGCCTCGGCGATCTCGCGGTGCTTGAACCCTTCGACGTCGTGCAGGACGAGCACGGTACGATAGCCGTCCGGCAGGGTCGCGATGGCGGTATCGAGATCGATCCGTTCGGCCACCGGCTGGTCCGGCACCGGCAAGTTGGTGACATCCAAAGCGAGGGTCTCTCCTCTTCGGTAGCGCTTACGCAGGTGGTCACGCGCCACATTGAGTCCTATCGCCGTCAGCCACGTCTCCAGGCGGGCCTCCCAGCGGAAACCCTCCAGGCGGCGCACCGCCTGGAGCCACACTTCCTGAACTACGTCCTCGGCGTCCATCTCGGCACCGCCGAGGAAGCGAAGTACGAACAGGTAGAGCCGCGGAGTATGCCGGCGATATAGCTGCCGGAACGCATCCTCGTCACCGGTGAGAATCACGGCTTCCACCAAGTCACGATCGGGCGGATCAACGGC